>Ga0209345_10000892_pt1 | contig 38198 bp, 20 predicted proteins | sample Cruoilmetagenom7_FD_187294 | JGI IMG/M metagenome (GOLD analysis project Ga0209345, IMG submission 187294) | Oil polluted marine microbial communities from Coal Oil Point, Santa Barbara, California, USA - Sample 7 (SPAdes) (version 2) | ecosystem: Environmental > Aquatic > Marine > Oil seeps ...
CATTGCAAAGCCTGAAGAATGATTTTCCTGATGATACGCTTTGTCTGATAATGGGTATGGATGCATTTAACGGGCTGCAACAATGGCACCGTTGGCAGACTATACTTGAGTTGTGTCATATAATTGTAAGTACACGTCCGGGAACGGAATTAGCTGATTTTGTATCTCACATGCCAGTTTCAGCATGTTTAAATGACAAACCGCAAAGCCTGTTGCAGAGACCCGCGGGGCAAATTCTGTTACAATCTGTTACTCAGCTGGATATTTCAGCCAGTCAGATACGTAGCTTGCTGTCCTCTGGGCAGAGCACGCAATACCTGTTACCCGAAACCGTTAGAGATAAACTAGAACAAGCCTATGCCGAATAATGCCAAACTATCAAACGAAGATTTAAAACAACTTATTTTAACTACCCTTGATGATATGAAAGCTGTAGATGTCGTTGAGCTGGATGTTAATGGAAAAACCAGTGTTACTGATTTGCTGATTATTGCTAGCGGCACCTCAAGCAGGCATGTGAAATCCATTGCTTCAAGTGTCGCTGTTGAAGCCAAGAAGCAAGGCAATAAACCATTAGGTATTGAGGGCGAGGCTCAGGGCGAGTGGGTACTGGTTGATTTAGGTGATATTGTTTTACATGTAATGCAGCCTCAAGTTCGACAGTTTTATGACCTGGAAAAACTCTGGAGTTTTGATGAATCTGTAGAGGTGGCGTCAGAGTCAAACTAGGCGATGCGGATACTCTTATTGGCAGTAGGTCAGAAAATGCCAGCATGGGTTGAGCAAGGCTATAAAGAATACGCTCATAGAATGCCAGCAGAAGCTAAGTTAGAGCTTAAAGAAATTGCGCCTGGAAAACGCGGCAAAAATGCAGATATTAAACGCATCATAGAAGAAGAGGGACAGCGCCTTAAAGCGGCTATTCCCAAGTCGGCACATGTTGTTGTACTAGATGTGTTGGGTAAATCGCACAGTACGGAGCAATTAGCCGCCCGCATGGATGACTGGATGCACGGTGGGCAAGATATTTGTCTGCTGGTAGGTGGCCCGGAGGGCTTATCTGAAGAATGTAGAGGGTTAGCAGATGAAAAGTGGTCTCTGTCATCATTAACCTTTCCTCATCCCCTAGTGCGTGTCATATTGGCTGAGCAGTTATATCGGGCCTGGTCGGTGTTACGTAACCACCCATACCATCGAGCCTGAGCTGTAACAGTATCTCTAATACTCAAAAAAGACTCTCTATATAACAAAGAATAATAAATGACAAATATAGATGTTTCATCAAAGCCAGGTATCACCTTGGCATCATCCTCACCCAGGCGGCGTGAACTCCTGGATCAAATTCTGGTCAGCTATAGCGTACTTGCAGTGAATATCGATGAATCCCATATTCAGGGAGAAAGTGCAGAAAAGTTCGTAATGCGACTCGCATTAGAAAAAGCTCAGGCTGGCTATGCCAAATCACCTGTCAGGCCAGCACTAGGTTCGGATACTATAGTTATATATGAACAGCAGATACTGGGTAAGCCCAGAAGTCGTCAGCATGCAATTGATATGCTGGCCATGTTATCTGGGAGCACCCATCAAGTGATGACAGCAGTTGCTATATGTAATGGTGAAACGGAACACTGTATGCTTAATACGAGTGAAGTAGAATTTGCTAAATTAACGGATCAACAGATTGAGGCTTATTGGTTAACAGGTGAACCTGCAGATAAAGCTGGAGCGTATGGAATACAGGGAATAGCTGCGCAGTTTATAAAAAATATAAAAGGTAGCTATTCAGGTATTATGGGATTACCTCTATATGAAACAGCCCAATTATTAAGCATGATGGGTATAAAGGTTTTAAGATAAATTTAAATAGAGAAGTTGATGTTCATAAGTTATATAAAATTAGCTGATTTATTTAATAGCTTGATAATGAATTGGTGAGAAAGAGTTAAAACCTATTTAGTGAGTTGGAGAAAACTCATCATAATTTTTATGGAATTGAAACAGACATGAGTAAAGAGATTTTAATCAATGTAACACCTCAGGAAACGAGAGTCGCTATTCTTGAAAATGGCGTTTTACAGGAAGTGTATATTGAGCGTAGTAGAAACAAAGGTCTGGTTGGTAATATTTATAAAGGCAGGGTATGCCGGGTTTTACCTGGAATGGAAGCAGCGTTTGTAGAGGTAGGTATGGATCGTGCCGCATTTTTACATGTGTCAGATATTGCACCTCATGGTGAGAACTCAAACAAACCGTCAATTTCACATCTATTATCAGAAGGCCAGGATGTTCTGGTACAGGTAATAAAAGACCCTATGGGTACAAAGGGCGCACGCCTCACTGCGCATATAACAATTCCCTCCAGATATCTGGTGTTTATGCCTAATTCGGCTAATGTTGGCGTGTCTTCTCGTATTGAAGATGAGTCTGAGCGTGACCGTCTTCGTGGAATGTTGCTTGACCAGAAAGATTTGCTGGGTGAGTCAGGTTATATCATACGTACAGCTGCAGAAACAGCTACACCTGAATCAATGGTGCAGGATATTTTATTTTTAAATAAATTATGGGGCTCAATAAGTGAAAAAACTCGGGAAGTTAAAGCCGGAAATGTGATTCATGAAGATCTCTCTCTGCCTATGCGCGTTTTACGGGACATGATAGATGATGACCTTGAAAAAATACGCGTTGATTCCAGAGAAACCAGTCGCAAAATGCAGCATTTCGCAGAAAAACTAATGATTCAGGCGCAGAATAAGATTGAGCATTACCCTGGTGAAAGACCAATTTTTGATTTGTATGGCGTTGAAGATGAAATACAAAAAGGTCTGGGTAGAAAAAGCCATTTGAAATCTGGTGGTTATTTAATTATTGACCAGACAGAAGCTATGACAACTATTGATGTGAATACAGGTGCATTTGTAGGTCATAGAAATTTAGAGGAAACTATATTTAAAACCAACCTTGAAGCTGCTCAAGCAATTGCCAGGCAATTACGCCTGAGAAATTTAGGTGGAATTATCATTATTGATTTTATTGATATGGTTGAAGAGGATCATAGAGCCCAGGTTTTACGAGCACTAGAAAAAGCTCTTGATAAAGATCATGCGCGGACACAAGTTTGTGAAGTATCTTCACTAGGGCTTGTAGAAATGACCAGAAAACGGACACGGGAAAGTTTGGAGCATGTCCTGTGTGAAACCTGCCCTACCTGCGAAGGAAAAGGCTACATTAAAAGTGCAGAGACTGCTTGTTACGAAGTGTTCAGGGAAATATTGCGCGAAGCACGTCAGTTCGATGCAAAACAATTATTAGTTTTGGCTGCACAAGAGGTTATAGATTTACTGGTCGATGAAGAATCCAACAGTCTGGCTGAGCTAGAAGATTTTATTGGTGTGCCCATTAAGCTGCAGGTTGAGTCGCTTTATACTCAAGAGCAATTTGATGTGGTTATTATGTGATGAGCTGTTGTTAGAGGTAGTAGATGCCGGATCATTCATCAAAAAAAGTAAGAAAGAAGAAAACCTTCACTCTTAGAAAGTTAAAAAATTGGCTTTTAGGTATTGTTGGTTTAACTGTTATACTTTTAGCTATTAGTTTTACGCTGATACGAGTGGCTATAAAGTCAATTCCTGATTATTCATTAGCTATACAGCAAGCAGTGTCCGAACAAATGGGAATTACCCTTAAAGTAGGGGTAATGGATGCTGAAATATACTGGTTGGTACCACGCTTAAATCTTATTGATGTAGATGTCTCAGACAAAACAGGTAAGAAACATTTATTTTACCTGGATGAAATAAGTTTAAGCCTGGACTGGGCAAGTACTATACAAAAAATGCAGCCAATTGTTGGTGAAATAACACTGGTGGGCTTAAATGTTCAGCTTGGAATAAATAAAAACTCACAACTTTTGTTAGAAGATTATATTGTTGACGAAAATATTGACAAAACTTTAAATGTTTCCAGTAATAGAAGTTTAAAAGCTGAGGTTGAAGTTAATGATGCTGTTAAGCATAATTTTAATAACCTGAATTTTAAGATTATAAAGAGTCAGGTCCGTCTTTATGATTACAGGCATATAAAGCACAGTAAAACGTTAACTAACTTTAAACTTCACTTAATAAACAGCGGTGACTCACATGTGTTTGAAATAGAGGCTGATTTACCCTTGAAGTTTGGGAGACATGTGCATTTTGTGGTTGATGTGGAGGGTGACTTATTTGATTATAAAAATTTAGATGGAGAGTTATATCTTGCATTGGACGATATTGTAGCCTCATCGTGGCTTGATGATTACTGGGATGAAATTAAACTTTCTGCAAATGCAAATTTGAGCGGAGAAGTATGGCTTGAATGGAGCAAGCGAGAAATTACTGATGTAAATAGCCGAATAAATATATCAGACTTAGCTGTGCATTATCTTGATGAAGATATTAATACATGGAATATTGATCAGTTAGATGCAGTAACTCATTGGAGTAAAGAGAATGATGGCTGGAAGCTTGATATCAGGGAGCTTTTTGTTAATCGTGATGATATCGACTGGCCGGAACCAGCAGCAGCAACACTTAGAATGCTTGACAGTAAACAGGAAGCCAGATTACGCGCAGACTTTTTTAGAATAGATGGTTTTGTTTATCTGGCTGGAATGATTGACAGTGTTACTGATTTTGATGTGACCTGGTTAAGTTTAATTAATAAATATAAGCCATCAGGTGAGTTGAGAAATATAGATATAAAGTTGCCTGTTAATGCAGTTCAAAATATAAAAATAAATACAGAATTTAGTCAGTTAGGTTTTTCATTGCCTGATACAGAGCCCGTAGAAATTAAAAACCTTCGAGGGGCTGTCTCCTACCTGGATAATAAAACATGGCTTGCACTTGATTCAAAAAATACTGAAATAAAATTTAAAGATATGTTCAGAAACTCAATTAATTTGAGTGATCTAAAAGGCACTCTCGAACTATCACACCAAAGTGGATTGTGGGAGCTGTCGACTCATTCACTGATTGTTAATACTCCGCACCTGAATGCGCAAGCACGAGTTAATTTTAATATGCCTGATGAAGGGCGGCCTTTTCTTGATTTGACGGCCAATTTTAAAAATGGTGACGCCAGGTTTGTGAATTTATATCTTCCTGCTGGTGTTATGGGTAAAAATACTGTTGCCTGGTTAGACAGGGCGTTGATTGATGGTGAAATTACTCAAGGTGGTTATCAGTTTTATGGTTATTTACATGATGCACCTTTTAGAAATGGAGAAGGCGTTTCACTGGCTGATTTTGATGTTTCCGGGGTGCAGTTAGACTATCTTGAAAAATGGCCAGTTATAACTGATATGTCTGCAAACTTACGCTTTTTGAATGACACAATGCTTATAAACTCGAAAAAAGCCCGATTATTTGATTCAGATATAAAAGAAACAATAGTTTATATTGATAATTTTGTATCTCCCACGCTGGATGTAAAGGGGAATGTAGAAGTTGAATTACAGGATTTAAAGAGGTTTACAAAAGAGAGCCCCCTGGCCAAGAAAGTGACAAGTTATATTAGTAATTTAAGATTTGATGGACGAGGTTCGCTTGATCTTGAACTATTTTTACCTCTGTATGGTGATTATCGTACAGAAGTTGGAGGTGAGTTATTGATTAAAAATGGTGGTCTCAAGTTTGAAAATGAGAATTATAAATTAAATAAAATTAATGGTTCGATACGTTTCACTGGCGATGAGTTTGAGGCAAGTGGGCTAACTGCTGAGTTAGCTGGTAACAAACCTGGACGGCTACTTAATATTGATATAGCAACAAAAAGAAATCAGAAGAATCGTTCTTATCATATAGATGTAAATGGTGAAGTGTTAGCGTCTTCGTTATTAGCGCCAATTCCCGAGTATCAGGCATATCTTAATGGTAGTGCTAATTGGGATGTGGATATTGATATAGATATAGATAATAAAAGGCTGAAAGGTGAAACGGTAGTAAATGCACAGGTAGTTTCTGATCTGCAGGGTGTTACATCAAGCTTGCCCGGCCCATTATCTAAAAGCTCTAAAGATCAATCACCAATAAAAATTGATATTAATATGAGGCCAAATGCATATATTAATTATGAATTATTTATGCAAAACGGAGATCAGCTAAAACTTAAGCAGTTAAAGCATAAGTTACTAATATTGGCGGATACACAGAGTGTTAAAGGCAATATAGATGTTAATATACTGGATGATGTTGATATACCCACTAATATTGATCTGGAATACCTGGATTTAAATAGCTTTTTAAAACTCGATGAGAAAGAAGCAGCACAACAAGAGTCTTCTCAACTAGCTTCGGCAAAGTCTATTTCTCCTCGTGATTTTCCATCATTAGATTTCCATGCTAAGAAAATACTCTGGAAGAAATCAGTTTATAATGATGGTGAATTGATGATGCAGAAGAACAAGCTGGGTACGGTGATAAAAAGTTTTAAATTTTCAGGTTTAGATCATGTTATTACAGGAAAGGGAAGTTGGTTTGAGGGTAAAGATGATAAGAATATTACTAAACTGGATATGAATATAGAAATAAATGATTTGGGTAAGATGTTTAAGGATCTTAATATATCAGATAGTGTAATAGCAGCTAATGGAAATATAGCACTAGACTGGCAATGGCGAGATACGCCTTATAATTTCGCATGGGAAAAGCTACAGGGTAATGGATCTCTCAGGTTAAGAGATGGTACATTGAAGGATATTGATGCGGGTGCTGGACGATTGCTTGGTTTGTTTAATTTTAAAACATTATTATCACTTGATTTTGGTACGCAAATGAAAGAAGGGTTTAATTTTGATAAAGTTAATGGGACCTTTACCTTTGCTAATGAAAATATTTATTCTAAAGATTTCGAGATAGAAAGTAAGGCTGCTACTATATATATGAAGGGTAAGCTAAGTGTAGTAAATAACACAATAGATCAAATAGTTACAGTTAGGCCTCATGTGGGTGGTACTGTCACCCTGGGTGCAGCAGTTGTTGCCGGACCTGCGGCTGGGGGGCTGGTATATTTGTTTCAAAAAATATTTAATACAGATCGATTATCAGAATATCAATATTATATGAAGGGTAGTATAGACGCCCCGGAAGTTGAATTAAAATCAGTACCAGTTGAAGAACAGGAAGAAGAAAGTGATTTTTAAGGTCGGTGGTTTGATATTGGCTCTACTTGTAACGGTTAATGTGTTTGCTGAAGATGTAAATACAATGTTACGTGCAGAAACCTGGGATATACCACGACATGGTGAAGCCTTGCTAAACGTTGCTGAGCTTTCATCGGTTATGCAGACATGGATGGCAGACACAAAACAGAAAATTGAACTACGTTACCCTGGCGGTGAAGAAGGTGAGCTTTGGGTAGAGGAATTAAAAGACTGGTTTGTTTCATTGGGTGTGCCTTCTGATGTAATACAGGTTGCCCCAGGCAGTAACGCAGAAGATATTATTAATATAGTTATAATTAAGACGGTAAATTAAATATGAGTAAACTTGCAGCAATTCAAATGTCCTCGGGGCCTAATATTCAGGCTAACCTTGATGAGGCTAAAAAGTTAATAGAACAAGCCGCTTCACAGGGAGCCGAATTAATAGTGCTACCTGAAAATTTTTCTCAAATGCCAATGAATGATGAAGAGCGAGTGGCAAATGCAGAAACAATTAACGATGGAAGGGTACAGACCTTTTTGAGTGCACAGGCCAAAATGAATAATGCCTGGATCGTTGGGGGTACAATCCCTATAAAAAGTGAAGAGGCTGGCAAGGCTTACTCTAGTAGCTTGCTTTATAATAACTTAGGTGAGCAGGTAGCCCGTTATGACAAAATTCATATGTTCGATGTTTTAATTGAAGCGAATAATGAAACGTATCATGAGTCAGCAACGACTGTTGCCGGTGACGAAGTTGTGGTGGTAGATACTCCTCTGGGTAAGCTGGGTTTAAGTGTTTGTTATGATCTAAGGTTTCCGGAGTTGTACCGGATTATGATTGATAAAGGCATGGAAATATGTGCAATTCCTTCTGCATTTACGGCATTTACCGGTCAATCTCACTGGGAACCATTAATTCGTGCCAGAGCGATTGAAAATCAGTGTTATGTAATAGCATCTGCACAGGGTGGATATCATGTTAATAATCGACAGACGTATGGGCATAGCATGATTGTTAACCCATGGGGTAATGTTTTGGGTAGTGTAGGTACTGGGCCGGGTGTAGTTATAACGGAGCTAGATCGCAGTATTTTAGAAACCACGCGAAGCAAGTTTCAGGTTCTAAGCCATAGAAAACTGAATTGTCAGATCAATTAACCTCGATAGAATTAACTAAATTGCTGTATGAAGTGAACGGAATGATGAAGATTATTGTTACGACCATATTAATTGCGACGTCAGAAGCAATAGTTCATACAGCTAAATTTCAAATTTGCAGGCTATTTGGCGTTTCAGTGCTCAAAATTAGCCTATAATTTCCTTAGTCTTAGGAAGTTTAACTCAAATAAATAACGAATATTTCTAATAAATCTGCTTTTATAGTGCTCTGAATATTGAGCACTATAAAGGCAGATCGTTAGTGTGTAATAAAATTCTTTGAATTTACTCAGTATGATACAGGTAAGTGGTGTTTTTAAACCTATGTGAGTAAATTAATGGGAGAGTAGTGTGTTTTTTAGAAATACCATTCACAATTATGTAAATATGATAAACACAAAGCTACAAATTATATTAATATTTTCGATTTTAAGCTTGGTGAGCGCCTGTTCACCAGTGGTTAAAGAAGCTCCTAAAGAAGCTCCAAAAATATCTAATCGCGTATTACCGAAGGTTGTTGATATACCCGAAGCACTTCCTCCAGCCATAAAAGCCGAGCAAGAGAATGTTTTGATACTCCTGGGTAGCTCGACTAAATCATACCAACAGTTAGCGGATTATTTGATCAGGGAGTTAGGTGATCGTGCAATTCAAATTACACTCTCGGGTCTTCCTGCTAAGGATATAGCAGTGATAAAAGATATCAAAGCATCTAGTACAAAACAAATAGTTGCTGTTGGTTTAAAGGCTGTTAATGCAGTTAAAAACTTTAAAGATAAACAGGTGATTTATACACAGGTTATCAATCATAAAAAATTAACCGAGGATAATGTAAAAGGAGTTAGTGCGCTGCCTTCACCAGAGAAATTATTTAAAGACTGGAAAAAACTTTCACCTGGATTATCAAAGGTGGCGATAGTGACAGGCAAGAATCTTGACTTATATTTGAATAGAGCTAAAAAAGCAGCTAAGTCACAGGGTATTGAGTTAATAGTTGATCAGGTTAATACTGATAAGGGTTTTATATATAAGAGTAAAAAACTGAAAACAGAAGTAGGAGGCCAATGGATATTACCCGATAACAGAGTACTTAGTGGTAAAGCATTAAAAGAAGTGATGTCATTTTCATCAAGACGAGGCAGGCAAATGGTTGTTTTTAGTCCGAACCTGTTATCTTTTGGTGGTTTTTTTTATGTCAGTCCCAATTTAGAAACGATGGCAAAAGGGGTGTTACAGCGTTTGTCTAAATCAGCGGGTAAAAGAGTGGTTGTAGGCGAAAATGTATTGCCTGTTCTGACACATACGATGGGAATAAATCAGAATATTGCACGGCAACTGAACCTGACGATCCCGCAGGAATATCAGGAATATATTAATGGAAAATAGTACCCAGGGAGATGAGCAGTCATTGGATAAGGGTTGGGACAATGCACGAACGTTGAGGAGTCAGTTGAAGTCGGGTGTAAGGGATGATGGCAATGAACGTCGTCCAATACCATCCATAAAGAATTTTTTTCTTCGGCTTCCACTTTTTTCTCGTCGTAAAAGTACTAGTTTAGTTAACCGTATTATCTGGTTATTATTGGTATGGAGTGTGGTGGTTTATATCGCTGGTGTGGCCGGCTTGTGGTGGGGCTCAAGTAAAGTTATTGAAGATAACTTCTCGCAACAAGCCGCTGACTGGGTAATTAAGCTCGACGAATTAGGAACACCGTTATATGCGGCTAATGATGAATTTTTATTTCAATCAATAGAAGAGCAAGTAGTGCGTTTTCCAGAGATTTCTTATCTGAGATATTATGAAGCAGAAAAAAACTCAGTTATCGCCAGGTATGCTGCGCAGAGTGTAAGAGAAGCTAAAGTTCCTGAGCTAAGTTCTGCAATTATTGAAAAGTTACGTATTAATATTGATTCCAGTCGACCTGTTATTATAAATACAACAGTTGATGACTCGTCACTATTTCAGGTTGCCGCACCTATTGTTACGCGGTCTATTCAATCAGACAATATGATGGACTTAGACCTGGAAGAAGACACAAAGGAAAGCTATAAAATTATCGGATACCTGGAGTTGGGCCTGGATTTTAGTCATTACAAGGATAAATTAATAAAAAATATTTTTATAGGTAGTGTTGCGGTAGCAGTGCTATTTTTTATTGCTGCATTATTTGGCCGCATTCTGATTAAACGCTCACTAAGTCCGTTAACTAATATGCGTAAGCCACTTGAGCAATTAGCGAAAGGTGAAATAGATGTGCATGTGGAGGGTGAGGGTGATGAAGAAATAGTTGCCATTGCGAATGCTTTAAATACGACTATAAAAGCACTTAAGAGCCGCGATGAGGAATTAAGAAAACTTGCTAATTATGATGCTTTAACTGGCTTACTAAATAAGCATAACTTCAACATCCAGTTAAAGCAGGAAGTGCAGCGTACGATTGATGAAAGTGACAGTAGTGCATTGTTATTTATTGATCTTGATCAGTTCAAACATGTAAATGACAACCTGGGACATGCCGCAGGTGATAGATTGCTTAAACAAGTGGCAGATTTGCTTAAACATCGAATACGCACAGATGATGTAATTTCTCGCTTTGGTGGAGATGAATTCACGATAATTGCCAAATCAATAAACGAGCAAGATGCCAGGGTTATTGCTGAGTCAATTTTAAAAGCTATGCAACAATTTGTGTTTGTTGAAAGTGGTCAGGCATTTAATATATATTGCTCAATTGGCGTTGTGTTAATTGGGGGTGATGATTTTACAGCGGAGGAGGTTTTTTCGCAGGCTGATATGTCCTGTTTCCATGCGAAATCTGAAGGTCGTAATCGATACCATATGTTTGATTTGCCCGAGCAGGAAGAGCTGCGTAAAAGTGCAGATATAAGCTGGTCAAAAAGAATTAGTGATGCTATTCAAAATGATTATTTCACATTATTCTATCAGCCTATAGTTAGTTTGCATGGGGATAAGAGTGAACATTATGAAGTGCTCTTAAGAATGGTGATGGAAAATGATGAGGTTATTCATCCCAATGCATTTTTGCCAGCTGCTGAACGACTGGGTGTTGCCATTGATATCGACTACTGGGTGGTTCGCAACGCACTAAGGAAGTTATCAGAATTTAAGATAGATGGTCGTGAAGTTTATTTGTCTATTAATTTATCTGGACGAATCTTTGAGGCGCCTGATCTTATAGAAAAAATAAAGCGATATATTTCACAGTACAATATTGACACTAGTTGCATTGTTTTTGAAATTACAGAGCAAACAGCAGTGCGTCATATTGAAAAAGCCAGCAAGACTATTGAAGAATTGTCAGCTTTAGGTTGTCAGTTTGCATTAGATGATTTTGGTGTAGGGTTTAGTTCTTTTAATTATTTAAAACGATTGCCTGTTGATATTATTAAAATAGATGGCGATTTTATTACTGATATGGTGCAAGATCCAGTTGACCAGGCGATGGTTCAATCAATGATTCAAATAGCCAAAACACTGAATAAAAAGATAACAGCAGAATATGTGCAAGATGCGGCCACACTGGAAATGCTTAAGCGTTTTGGGGCTGATTATGTGCAGGGTTATTATTTAGGTAAGCCAAGAAGAGATATTACGCGACAACATTATGATGAGTCTCTGGAGCTTATCAATACAAATATTTTAACTTTTTAATGTGGATTTAAAATAATAAATAAACATTACCCAGAATGTATAAAAATTCTCGTTTTCTGTAGGTGCGCCTTCAGGTGCACAGTGTGAAGTCATTAATTCATATTAGATAGTGCTTGCGTTCAAAGACGTATCTATATATTTCTTATTTAACGCTTTCCACCACCACCTGCTCTAATTAAAAATTTATCCATCATTCTCGTGCTTAGTATTCGCTTCAAATATCCCATAATATAGGTTGGCTTGGTTACGTAATATCTTGCCTGTGGTTGTCGCGCCTCTAACGCATGAACTACTTTTTCACAAACGGCTTCAGGCCCCAGTGTAAATGGTGCAGCAGCACCTTCTTTTTCGAGGCGATCCTGCATCGATACATATTGAGCTTTATGATAGCTATCATTACTGTTGATATATTTTTCAAATGCTTTTAATGCATTTTTTCTAAAATCACTAATAATTGGGCCAGGTTCAATTAAGCTTACATGAATATCTGTGCCCTCTAGTTCCTGCCGTAAAGTGTCACTGATGCCCTCTAATGCGAACTTACTGCAATTGTAAGCCCCCCGATATGGCATAGCTGCAAAACCCAATACCGAACTATTTTGAATGATTCGTCCATAGCCCTGCTTTCTCATAACAGGTAATACCAGGTTTGTTAACTCCATTGTGCCAAATAAATTCGTTTCAAACTGGGCGCGCAGAGCATCGCGACTTAAGTCTTCTACTGCACCAGCCAGGCCATATGCACCATTATTAAACAAAGCAAATAGTTCTCCGCCTGATTGACTGAGAACTTTTAGCAATGCATTTCTTATTGATAATGAATCATCAAGGTCGAGTTGCAGGCTATTCAGGCCTAACTCTTTCAAACGCTCTACATCAGCAGGTTTTCTTGCGCTAGCAAATACCTGGTAACCCTGATTATGTAGCTGTTGGGCAGTGTATAAACCAATGCCAGTAGAGCATCCGGTTATTAAAATAGCTTTATTCATAATGTTTAGAGTTCTAATTAAGATTTACTGATGATTTATTTTTCAGCTGTAATCTTGTGTTCATAATAATTTCACACTTAGTTTATTTTTAATTAACAAAATTGCAATGTTTCAAGGCCAATATTTGCAGCGTCTAAAGGACACTCCAAATTAAACAGGGATTTAACTGGGTTATTCCAGTGTGCGCAGGGATGCATAAGGGGTGTTGGGCAGGGAGAGCACGGGAATTAGTCTCTCATAAAAATTTAAAACAATAAATTAATTTAAATGTTAACTATAGGAAAATAAAATGAAGATTAAAACTTTAGTTGCTGCCATAGCTCTGGCTGCTGTTACAAGTGGTGCAAATGCTGCAATCGTTCAAAATTCATCTGGTACTGATGGTGAGTTGTTTCTAACTGTATTTGATGAAGCAGGTCAGCAATCTTACGCACTTGACCTTGGTTTCACAGTTAATCAAATGACAGCTGATAGCACCTCTGCACGTTCTTATGACCTAACCGCTATTGACAGTAACTTTACTGGCTTTGCAGGTAACACTCACCTTCGTTACACAGTTACAGGCGCGAACACAGAAGTGGGGTCTTCACGTAGAGGCACTACAACTCAGTTTGGTTTTATGACTACAACTTCTGGCACGGTAGAGCAAGTACAAGCTGCTGCAGGTGCGCAACAGCAGGATGCGACTGGTGTAGTTAATAACATTAACAATATGGCTCGTAACTCTAATGCATCTGCTGGTACACCATATGACGGTACAAACGGAGGTATTAACCTGTCTAACGTTGCGCTAATCGGTGAGATTGGTTACTACGCTGATGCATCATGGGGTGACACTATCGGTAACCGTGGCATCGTAGCATCTAACACAGTTGATAATGCAATGACTATGTACACAGTACGTGTAAACAATGCTGACTCAGGTGGCGCTATGTTAATTGATGCACTAGGTAGCTGGTTACTAACAAGCACAGGTCAACTAACTTACACAAATGCGCCTTCTGCTGTACCTGTTCCTGCGGCTGTATGGTTATTCGGTTCTGGCTTAATTGGCCTTGCTGGTATAGCGCGTCGTAAAAAAGTTTAATTTAAGTAAATTGATTCCTGGTGTTCCGGAATGGTCCGGGATACCTAAATTTTCTATAAATGTTCTAAGGTGATAACCATGTTAAAAAAACTAACGGTAGCAGTATCTGCTGCATTAATAAGCTCTTCGGCTTTTGCATTGTCTCCAACTACAGTTCCTGATCTTGAAATCTTCATGTCAGGTGCATCAGCGCAGGATAAGGCTATCGCAGGTCTATTCAGTGATCTTTGCACAGCAAACTCACTGGATACATATAAAGACCTACGTACAGATGGCAAACGTGGTAAGTCTCACACAGCTTTTTTCTGTACACTAGATAACACAAAATTAAGTGCATCAGCTCAGGCAGCGATGACATTAACTAACCCAAAAGTATTGTTCCATAAGCGTTCAGCTGGTGGTTCAGCACAGGGTGTTAACCCGGTATTAGATTTACAGGCAATTGATGCAATGGTTATCAACAATGGTAACTGTACTCAAATAGCTGGCACTACTGACTGGAACTGTTCTATTGCTAACCCAGGTGATACGGTTTCTGTTATATCTGATGCGGGTGTTTCAGATGTAAACCCTGAAATGTTTATCAAAGATAATACTCCAGCGGGTTCTGCTCCGGTTGATGGTGCTAAAGTTGCTGCTAATCTGGAAGTACGTGGTGCAGCTGCACTTGTATTTGGTGTTCCTGTAACAACTACATTGCGTGATGCGCTACAGGTTGCTCAGTTTGGTGAAGCATCTGATTGTGTAACTGATAAGTTTGATCCAGCATTAAACAACCGTGCAGCAGCAGCTGAGTCTGAAAGATGTATGCCTACTTTAAGCAAGCAGCAAGTTGCAACTATTATGACAGGTAGTGTTCGTGAGTGGAACTCATTCAAGTTTAATGGTGTTGGTTTAACTGATTTAATCAGAAGCTCAACTAACTCTGCAATTAGCAATCTTGCTCCAGCATTTTCTGATGGCACACCATTCGATGCGGTTCACGTATGTCGTCGTGTAAACGGTTCTGGTACACAGGCGCAAATGAGTGCGAAGTTTTTACACTACCCTTGTACTGCGGGTGCAGATGCTCCTGAAGCTACTGGTAACCTGGATCTTGGTCCGGTTGTTGTGCTTAACTCAGGTTCAGGTGATGTAACTAACTGTCTGAATGCTTATAACGATGGCATCATTATCGATACTCAGAATGAGTTTGCAGATAAAATGTGGGCAGTGGGTGTTCAGTCTACAGAGAAGAATGCTAACCTGGCTGATAACTTCCGTTTCATTAAAATCGACGGTGTTGCACCAACGTTGGAAAATGCAGTTAAAGGCACTTACTTTGACGTAGTTGAGCAGACTTTCCAGTGGCGTAAAGGTGTTGCGGCTAACTTACCTCTAGAAGGTGACAAGCTGACTATCGTTTCTGAAATCGCAACTAATGCTTCTAGCCCAGTTGAGTTAGCAACTAACTCTGGTCTTAACCCTAAGTTTAATCACACATGGGGTCAGGCAGGTTATTTAGCACTTTCTACAAATGGTCACACGCCTAGCATTCCATTTGTTGCTACAAACCCTGTAACACCATACACTCACGTACGTGGTGCTACTCTGGATAACTGTGTTGTGCCTCGCGTTAATCCAAACGTTCAGGTTAACGAAGTTAAGTAATCCTTAATCTTTTGACGCAATGTCTTAAGAAGCAGCCAGCCTTTAGGGGCTGGCTGTTTTAGTTTGTGAGGTTTTGTTTTTTTGAAAGTTTGTTGCGCTATTTGGTGCTCTGTGATTACTTCTATCTGAAGTAGAGTTTATACCGTAACATAATTGCAAAATTTCACTGGTATAGTGTGCAGCCCTGTATCTCCAGTTTTAATTGTTAAATAAATGTCAAACATTGATCAATCTTTTCCTAATTTTTCATTAAATAAAGCGCTGTGTGTTTTATTAATACTTTTATTTTCGAAAGTTAGTGTAGCCGAGAAAGTGCAGCACTTTGATATCTGGGAGTACCAGGTTGAAGGCAATAGTTTATTACAAACATCAACGATTGAAAGTGCCTTAAGCGCATATCTTGGAGCCGATAAAACTCTTGGGACAGTTGAAAAAGCACGTGATTACCTACAGCTTATGTATAAAAATCAGGGCTATCCAATTGTAGTGGTGAGTATTCCCCAACAAAACGTGATTGGTGGAATAGTTAAACTGAGAGTAATAGAGGGTAAAATTGATCGATTAAAAATATCGGGTAATAAATATTTTTCTCGTCGTGAATTACGTAAAGAGCTACCATCGTTAAAGTCTGGTGAGCCGTTAAATATGCAGCAGGTCAGGCAGGAAATAGATGTCGCAAATGCATCTAACCCATTCAGAAGTGTAGTGCCTGTAATTCGCCCCGGTCGACACCGAGGTACGATGGAAATAGAATTAAAAGTTAAAGACAAGTTACCAATACATGGTTTTCTAGAAGTCAATAATCGCTATACAGCTAATACAACTAAAACGCGTTTAATGGGTAGCGTGAGTTATGATCATCTATGGCAAAAACACCACAGTGTCAGTTTGAGTTACCAAACATCACCCGAGGATACAGATGAAGTATCTGTATTAAATATGACCTATGCTATGCCTACTGGAGATGCTTCACGGCTGGTGGTGTATGCAGTCGAATCAAATAGCCAGGTGGCAACAGTAACTGGGCAAGGTGATGATTTAACCGTGTTAGGTGATGGAACGGTGTATGGTCTGCGTAGTATTCATCAGTTTCCAGTAGTCAATGACTATTATCATAGTTTGTTGTTAGGTTTAGATTATAAAGACTTTGGTGAGTCTCAGGAAATAGAAAATATAGAAGGCGCGGTAGGACTTAATGTACCCATAAAGTACGCGGCATGGTCATTGTCATACAACGGTACAATCCGTCAGCCTGTATTCACGCAATTTTCAATTGCCGGTAATTTTGGGCTTCGTGGAATTAATGATCCTGATGAGTTTGAATTTAAACGCTCTTTATCAAAGGCGAATTATTTTTATGTGGGTGGACGATTCGGGCAAACTTTCAAATTCTCTGATCAACTAAATTTAGCATATGATGTTCGAGGTCAATATACTGAATCGCCATTAATTAGTAATGAGCAGTTTAGTTCGGGTGGTGTAGATACGGTGCGAGGATATATAGAGTCCAGCGAACTTGGTGATAACGCATTACTTACTAGCCTTGAGCTTAAATATAAGCCGTTTGCAAATACAATGCCTGCAAAAATTCAAAGCCTGGATTTCAGTGTGTTTGTAGATGCGGCACGATTAAAAACTCTTGAAACATTACCAAATGCTGATGGCGACGTAATAAGCACCACAGAACTAGCGGGTGCAGGTATAGGCGTGGAAATGAAGTTTTACGAAAATGTAGATTTAAAACTTTATTATGCCGAGCCCATAAAAAAACTTGAAAGGGAAACCTTTGAAGACGAAGGGCAGGTGCACTTTAATTTGTCATATGAGTTTAAGTGATCAGTAAAAAGTATTTCCTCCTCTTCCCTGGTTTTTTCGGTGTCATCCCCGAACGCTTCTATCGGAGATCCAGCGGCCTCAGGTGCTGTAAAGCCATTGAATTCCAGATGAAATAATTCGGCAATGACGACTTAAATATTTTTACCGAATCTTAATGCCCTTAATAAATAAAAATAAAAACGTAACTACACAAAAATCACCCCATTAAGTGGAAGTGGCAATCAAAGCTCAAGCCGAAGCTTCATTTCCTATTGTCATAGCTTCTTCATCTTATTGTCATTTTGTCATGTGACAATATCGTGATCAAAAACTCTACTGGTTTACCGTCTACAGAATACCCGCTGTGGCTGGAAATGTTGGCTATGAAAAAAAATAATTTAATAAAATCATTTTATAATTACGTTTACAAAACAGGCAGTGTTGCAGGTCTGGTTTTTATATCTGGATTTTCCGGTGTGCATGCGGAATTACCTGTGTTTCACCCTACATTGCCATGGAGTAGTAATGTTCGCATTGCTGAGCAAAACAGTAATTTATTAAGAATAGGTCAAAACCAGGGTGGCTCGGGTAACTGGATATTAAACTGGCAGAGTTTTAATGTTGATGAAGGGTCACGAGTTCAGTTTGATCAGCCAGGCTCATCGCATATTGCTTTAAATCGTATTTACCAGAATGACGCAAGTCGTATTATGGGGTCAATTGATGCGAATGGACGTATTTACCTGGTTAACCAAAATGGTTTTTTATTCGGAAAAAACTCAACTATAAATGTTAATTCACTGGTCGCATCATCGCTTGCATTAAATATGAGTGACAGCGATTTTATTAATAATAATAAAAATATAGCTAGTTTGTTTAATGATGGTGTGGCCGCATTTGATATTAATGCCTTTAAATATAAGGTTGATAAAGTTACGGGTGAGTTAATACTACTGGATCGTGAAAATGGCATAACGATTAACCCCGATGACCTTGGTGATATAGTAAATGAGGCTAGAATTAATGCTCGGGATGGTGGCAATATTTTAATGATTGCACCCAATGTTATAAATGAAGGGAATATTAACACCAAAAGTGGCCAAACCATTCTTGCGGCTGCAAAAGATAAAGTTTATTTAACGCCATCGCAAGATCCATCACTTAGGGGGTTTTTAGTTGAAGTAGGTGTCGGTGGTTTAGTTGAGAACATTGGAAATATTTTATCAGAGCGTGGGAATATAACTCTGGCCGGCATGGCAATTAATCAAAAGGGTGTGCTTCATGCAACAACCTCAGTTAGTGAAAATGGTTCTATTCGTTTACTGGCTCGCCATGGTGCAAGAGCTGTTCAGTCATCGTTGGTTGATAGCAATAGAGATGAATTGATCTTAGGTATAGATCTGGATATAGAGGTAGATGGAAAGCCCTTGCCTAAAGAGCCGAAGTATTTTGTAGCGAGTGAAACAGGCGAAGTTACCTTGGGTGGGACAAGCCAGACACGGGTTATTATTGATACTTCAGATGATACTAAAATTACTGATTTGCAAGAAATGCAGGCATCCCGGGTTGAAATTACGGGCAAGAATATAACGCTAAAAAGTGGAGCTAAAATTGTAGCTATGGGTGGCAGACTCATCGATGTGAGAGATGATGAGACCAATATTACAACAGGTGGTGAAGTTGTTTTACATGCTACAACTGACGTTCTGCAAACGGCCAGGAATGATGCGGGTGATTTGCATGCAAGAGATATCAGTAAAATAATTCTTGAAGCGGGTAGTAGTATAGATGTTTCTGGCACCAGTGATGCCGTTATTGATATGAAGCGAAATGAACTTGAAGTAACACTTACGGGTAATTTTTTACGGGATGCACCTTTGCAGCGTGACAGTGCATTAAGAAATGAAACTGTTACTGTTGATATCAGGGATGGTACACCACTGGGTGATATATCAAACCTGGTAAGTTCAAATGTAAAACGTGATGTGAACGAACTCTCTGCGGATGCGGGACATGTCGAGTTGATTTCAAGAGGAGCTGTATTGCTTGAGGAAAATAGTGATATTGATATTTCCGGTGGTAGCGTTTCTTATGCGGACGGTTTTGTAAGAACAAGTCAGTTGTTAACAAATACGGGTCGTATAGTTGATATTGGAAATGCTGATCCTGATGAAACATATTCGTCTGTTTTTGGAAGCCTGGTGGTTAAATCTGATCGCTGGGGAAAAGCAGCTGAAAGGCAATGGAGTATTTTTGGTGGGCAGGGTAGTGGCGTTTCTCGATTTTATCAGGGGTATACAGAAGGTAGAGACGCAGGCACGTTGACAATTACAGCTAATGCAGAGGCGCTTTATCATAATTTGCATGCGGGTACAGTAAATGGAATATATCAGCGTGAAGCATCTCAACGTGCATTTGGCGGTAAACTTGATATTACCCTGGGTAGTGTAAATGATGTATTAAGTCAGTCTGTATTATTATCAGCGGTTATTGAAGATAAAAATATTACGCAGGGCGATATTAGCGCATTTCTTATTTCGGATGATACAACAGCAAGCTGGGATTTATTGCTGGGGAATAAGCTAATTGCTGATAGCGGTATTTCCGAACTAAGTGTAGTGACAAAAGGTGGCGATATTACCAGTCATGACTCAGCCAGTACTAATTTAAGAGATGGAGGCAGTGTCAGTTTAGACGGTAGAACGGTCGAAATAAATAATGATATTCGAATTGCCTCAGGTACTGTTGATGTTACTGCAGAGAAGAATTTAACCGTAAATGGCACTATAGATGTCAGCGGAACCTGGGTTAATGATCAGCAGTTTGTTGAGGGACGAGATTTAACCCGTTCTGTTAATCATCAGGGTGGCACTATAAAGTTATCAAGTAAGAATGGAAATTTATTACTTACTGATAGTTATTTAAAAGCTAATGGTGGTGCATGGTTGCAGGAAGATACAGATCTTCTTACCGGCAATGGCGGAGATATAAAGCTTTCAGTGTCAGATGTTAATGGCACAGAGGCAGATATTCAGCTGGGTCAGTTTGAAGCCTATTCAGCAGCCAAGTCATCAACTAGGGGCGGGAGTTTATCAATCACGACCAACCAGGTTAATATTGCAAGTAGTTTTGAAAATCCGGCTGTTGTCGGAGAGTTGCAGTTCTTACCTGAGTTTTTTCAAGCGGGTGGCTTCTCTGATTATAGTTTGATATCCAATGCTGATAATTTAACGCTGCACGAAAACACGGTTATAACACCCACAACCGAATCTTTACAGTTTAATTCCGGTTTTAATTTACAGCAGAGCACAGATAACTTACGTGATGTAACTGCAATAAATCAGCTACCTGTTTATGATGCACCGACAACAAACTTAAATTTAACAAGCAATCGTAACGGTCCTAATGTTAAAGGTGATGGTCTGGTATTCAGTGATTCTGCAAGAGTGATTATGACGCCGGGTTCAGATTTTAACCTGGAAGCGGTTAATAACTTAGTGATGCGGGGAATTATTGAAACTACAGGTGGTGATGTAGGTTTAACACTTAATCCAAGTTCACAGGGTTATAAGTCAGACGCGGCTATCTGGTTTGACGGTAAGATTTTAACTAATGGTCGCGAAGGTGATCCGGGAACATTTATTGCTGCCGCTGAAAACGATGCAGGTTTAATTCAGGGTAAGGTGCTTGATTCTGGTTCAGTTAGCTTTAATGCAAACTGGGGTTATATTGTAACTACCGAAAACAGTGAAGTTATCACTTCAGGAACGGAGCATGAATTAGATTTACCTTCTGTAGTAATTGGCAATTCGGTTGTTGAGTATCAGAGTCAACTAGTGAATGGTGAAGCCGGTGATATCAGCTTTTCAGCAGCAGAAGGCATGTATTTGAAGGGGGATATACAGGCACGAGCTGCGAATGTAGAAGGTGCATCCGGTGGAAAGTTTAATGTTAGTTTAAATACATCAAACAGATCTGATGCGCTGACTCGAGTTACAACACAGGGAAGAGAGTTACATCTTATACAAAACTTTAGTGATTTGCCTGCTGACTTTTTTGTAAACACAGAAGATGATACGCAACTAGTTAAAAATATTAATGAAAATCATGAAGGTAAAGCCTGGGTGGCTGCAGAGTTAATTAATAATGCGGGTTTTGAGCGTTTAAAATTACAGGTAAATAATCTACGGGGTCTTACATTATCAGAAAATAATACTGGGGCACTGATTTTTGATAATAATCTGGATTTGAAAATGGCTCAAAGTCTTGAATTGATTTCACCCATTATTCGAGCGGAAGCAGAAAATCCAGGTCAGGTTAATTTATCGGCACCCTATATTTTATTGGGTTCTATACAGGATATACAGCCCCATGAAAATGTAGCGGCAAGCAATGGAAATAGTGTGCTTAATATACAGGCAGGCCTGGATGGTCAAAATGGCCTGCTTGAACTAACAGGTGTGACACGATTGCAGGGAATTTCAAATGCCAGTTTAAGTAGTGACGGTGATATTCGCTTAAGAGGTATTAAATTTCTAGGAGGCTCAACGGAATTAATGGGTTCAATTGAAAGTTGGGGAAATCTTAATCTACAAGCAGATCAAGTCTATGCAACAACACTGAGTCAGTTTGATGTGTCGGTGATTGGAGAACCGAATGGTATTATAAAAATAGATGCGGGAAAAGAAGCATCACCTGTGTTATCTGCCGGAAGTGTGTTGAATTTTAACGCGCCGATTATTCAACAGTCGGGCGTAGTGAAAGCACCTCATGGGCAGATCAATCTTAACGCTTCGCAGCAGGTGATTTTAGATGAGGGGAGTATTACATCGGTTTCCGGCGAAGGCCTGGTTGTTCCATTTGGAAATACCCTGGCCGAAGAGCGTTGGATTTATACTTTGGATTTGAATGTTGATGACGATCTTGACACCACTAAAATTACCAATATAACCACACCACCGGTTAAAGAAATTAATATACAAAGTGATGATATCCAAATTACGGATACAGCTGTGTTTGATATAAGTGGTGGGGGAAATTTAACCAGCTGGGAATTTGTTCCGGGCTTAGGTGGTTCGGTTGATGGTTTACTGCCAAAAAATGCTAACGGGGCATTTGCCGTCATACCGGGTAATCCTGTTTTTGCGCCCTACGATCTTCACAGCTGGTTAGGTGAAGAAAATATAAATATGGGTGATCAGGTTTACCTTGCAGGAAGTAGAGAGCTGGCAGAAGGTCTTTATACGGTGTTACCTGCGCGTTATGCATTATTACCCGGAGCACACCTGGTGACGCCTATTGCTGAAACACTTTTACCCTCGCAGCAATTTCAGCGTTTAGATGGTGCGCCAGTCGTTGCTGGTCAGACCAGAGTGGCGGGCACAGAAGCCCATGGTAATCTGTGGTCAGGTTATGTGGTTGAGTCATCGGATGCGGTAAGGCAACGATCTGAATACTTTGAAACATCTGCCAGTCAGTTTTTCCGTGATGAATCTTTACGAAATAATACTCTGTTGCCAGATTTGCCCGAAGATGCTGGAACCTTAAATATTCTGGCCGGAGCTAGCCTGGAGCTATCGGGCATATTAAAAGGCGGTGCAGCTTCAGCTACTTATCAACAGGGTAGTGAATCATTGTCTGCTCTGGGACGTGGTTCAGTGGTTAATATTTCCGGAGATAACATACGCGTTGTAGTAGAGCGTGATAATGAAGCTGGTATTCAAATTGAAGATACCAGGTTAAATGGATTTAATGCCAGCAGCCTATTGCTGGGTGGAACACGTGAACGTTCAGAGCAAGGTGTTGATATAACAACAACGGCGACTAATGTCACGATTGGTGCTAATACAAATTTACAATTACCGGAATTAGTCCTTGCGGCAAAAGACACTATCACCGTTAAGGAAGGTGCCAGTATATTTGCAAAGGGGGAGGAGTCTTCAAATGATACACAATATAACCTTCAGAGTGACGGTGCTCTGTTACGTGCTTCTGTGAATGTGCAGGTAAATGTTAACAGGGAAAATGAAACAACTAATCCATTATTGGGGAATATAGTTGTAGAGACAAATTCTGTAATTGATGTGCTGCAATCACTGACTCTGGATAGTAGTGTTGATACAAATCTGGATGGTGCTTTAAAGCTGAATGGTGGTTCTTTAAATCTGGGCGCAAGAAAAATATCGATTGGTGATTTTGGTGACAGTCTGATAGAAGGTATCCGTTTTTCAGAAACAGATCTGGAAGAATTAAATGTAAACAGTCTGGTTTTGACAAGTCGTAATGGTATTGATTTTTATGGCGATATTGAGCTAAATTTAAATGATCTTGAATTAGTTACAGGTGAGTTAAACGGATTTCAGGCAGCAGATGAAGTATTTATAGTTAATGCCAGTAATAATATAAAACTTAGTAACTCGCCGGCATATGTATCAGATGGTACGGGAACAGGTGAAGGTCAGTTACAACTTGTTGCAAACAATATTCAGCTGGCAGATGGAAAAATTGATGTAAATGGGTTTTCAGAATTAACATTATTTTCTGAAAAAGATATTAGTGTTTCTGGTGAAGGTGTTTTCTCAAGTCATGGTAAATTAATTTTTGATGGTCGTATAACCACAGCTTCTAAAGCAGATTATGCAATTAATGCTGGGCAGTCTGATTTAATCATTCAGCGCACTTCTAGCGAGGAAATACTGGGTGATGTTGCATTAGGCGGGAAATTATCAATAAGCGCAGCCAGTATTCTGCATACCGGACAAATTGATATGAGCTCTGGTTTATTGACTCTGAATGCGCTGGGTGAAAATGGAAGTGTTACATTAAGTAATGGTTCTGTAATTAATTTGAGTGGTACAGAAAGAAATTTTGCCGGTGAAGTGGTTTATACGCCCGGTGGTACCCTGGTGTTAAGTTCTGCTCAGGCTGATATACAAATAAATAGCGGAGCACTGGTTGATGTGTCTTCTGATGGCAATGCAGGTTCAGTTAAGTTAAAAGCAGATAAGGGTACGATAAATTTATCCGGTGAGTTATTAGGGAAGTCAGGTGAGAATGAAAAATCAGCTAGCTTTACTTCACAGAGTCTGCATTTTGATAACATTGATATAATTAACCAGCAATTAAATAATGATTTTAATCAGCGTCGTTATATTCATCTGGGTGAGGGTGATATTACCCTGGTAGCTAATGAATCTATTGTTGCTCAGAATGTGTCATTGCAAACGGATAATGGTGTTATCAATATTTCAGGCGCAATCGATGCGAGTGCTGATAAAGGTGGCAAGGTGCATCTGGCGGCACAAAGAGCGGAAGCACTTAATGATGATGCGATTATTGATTTTTCAGGCAGCATAAATGCGATCGCTACAGGCGTTAATGGTGAAGGCGGTGATGTTTTTATTGAATCAAGAGGTAATGGTTTAATAAATCTGGCCGGTGATATTGATGTTAGCGGTGGCGCAGAAAGTCGCGGTGGAAAAGTTTATATTCGAACCCCTAGAACGACGGCGAATGATGATGTCAATATTAGTAACATGGCTACTGACAATATCTCAGGTTATCGACGACTAGATATTGAGGCGTACGAATCACACAGTATAGCTAATTTAATTGATGTTAATAAAATTTTAAAAGGCGAATATAAAGTATCAGCCGATGCGTTCATGCTCAATTCGAATAATATAAAAACCAGGCTGGGTGTTGATTCGCAGCCGAATATTCATTTACGCGCGGGTGTTGAGTTAAACAGCGAAACTGATATTACACTGGGTACTGATCTTGATTTATTGAACTCGCGTTTTGCAGGCGAAGCAGGTGTATTATCTTTACGCGCTAAAAATAATATTAATCTAAATGCAAGTCTGCAAGATGGTTTTATCGTAAAGGGTGATTTGCATCAACTTCAAAGCGGTGAAAGCTGGTCTTACAATATTGTTGCGGGTGCTGATTTGAATAGCGCTTCAGTTTTGGCGCTGGGTGAAGAGCAGGGAAATATCAACCTGGAAAATGATCAACTGTTACGCACCGGTAAGGGTGATATTAAACTGGCAGCTTCAAACAATTTAGTTATGGGAAAAAATGCACCTATTTATACGGGTGGGCATAAAGGGCAGGTGCTTAGTCTGTATCAGGAAATTAAAGGACGGAGAAGTACTTCCAGGTTTATAGATAATCAATTATTTGCAGGGCTAGAATTTCCCGAAGACGGTGGCGATGTATCAATAGTGGCGGGTGGAGATATACTGGCCGAAGGTAGTAATTCATTGTTAGTGACAGATTGGTTGTATCGTGTTGGACCGCACTTAGTGACTGATAAGATCAGAGAAGACTCACCATTGCTACCCAGTATGACAGGTGTAAATTTTGGAGGATTTACCAATGGTGTAGCAGCACTGGGTGGTGGAGATATAGGTATTGAAGTTGCGGGTGACATGGAAAATCTTGCTGTCTCAATACCGAGTGTGGAAAAGTACACAGGTGAGATTGATGTAACAATCGGAGGTGGGCGAGTTAGTAGCTATGCACTTGCGGGAAGTGAAACAGTGCAAACCGGTAACGGTGATATTGATATTTTAGTTACTGGAGATATTAATCGTTCATTATTTTTAGCGGGTAATGGAAATATTGATGTGAGCGCTGGAGGTAACATCGGTGGTAATGCTATTGATTCAGGTATTTATCTGGTCACATCAGATACAAAATCCAATGTGTATTCAGGCGGGAATTTAACTTTCCAGGGAGTAACAACACAAAACATGATTCCATTTAGTGAGAACCAGGAAGACTCATCTGGTTTAGCTTTAAAAGCACCAAATTTCACCAACTTTTATTCTAATTATGTAGAAAAATCTGAACTTAATCTTCAGGCATTAACAGGTTATGTTGAAATCAGAAATGAAGCTCAGGATGTGTTTTCTTCTGTCGCGAATGGTGGTAAAAATAAGAGTAATGACTTTTTAACTATTTATCCCCCTGAGTTCAAAGCTATTGCTTTAGATGACAGTATCATTATCAAAAATGATATTACCCTATGGCCATCGTCAACTGGAGGTATAAGCTTATTAGCTCAAAATGATTTAACAGCGGTAAATAATGGAACAAGTATTAGTATGTTAGATTTCTCGCCAGAGGATTTACCCTCGAGATTTAATTCCGTAGAAAATCTGGTTGATATAGTAAATACTGTTTTATACGAGCCAAGTCGCACCCTGCTTCATGAAAATGATTCGCAACCTTCATTATTTGTAGCGAATACCGGGAATATTTCTTCGAATAGAAATATAAATGTATTTAAAATAATTACGACAGAACAAACTAACTTGTATGCGGGGCGAGACATACTAGGAATTGATTTGTCTATTCAAAATAATTCTGCAAATAATATCAGTACGATTCAGGCTATCAGAGATATCAGGCATATTAATAGTCAACAGTTATTAAGTAGGGATTCGATTATAAGTGGAATCGAAATAAACGGACCTGGCGAGCTACATGTTCTAGCGGGCCGGGATATTAATCTGGGTAACCAGGGGGGAATAGTTGCCGCTGCGAATAGAAATAATCCCGTGTTACCAGCAGCGGGTGCGGAGTTATTGGTAATGGCGGGTATTGGTAGTAACGGGGTTGATTATAATGCTTTTATTGAGCAATATTTTACTGCTGACTCAGAGTATGCAGAGAGCATAATTAACTTTATTAAACAGAAAGATTCCAGCGTAACGGATTTTCAAACGGCACTTGAACAATTTAAATTGCTAGATGAAAAACAGCAACGAAGTTTGGTGATTAATGCATTTTCAAATGAATTCTCACTATCGGCTACCCGTGCGGCTAAAGAGCAGACTGAAGATCCCAGTGTTGATGACGGAGATATTTTCGGCTATACCCGTGGGCTGGATGCGATAGCTTCTTTATTCCCGGGTAGTATTCAAAATATTCGTGAAAGTGAAGCGGGTGAAATTACCGGTGATGACTTAATCGTAACTGGCGGTAAGGTATATATAATTCCAGATATTAATGCGGCATATAATGGTAATATTTCTATGGTTGCCAGTACCATTCAAACTCAGGGTGATAACGCAGATATTTCTATTCTGGCACCAGGTGGTTTTCTTAATGTGGGTTTATCGGTGAGTACTGAGAGCAGTCAAACTGAATTAGGTATTATCACTAAGGGTACAGGAAGTATTAATCTTTTCACACAGGGTGATATTTCTGTTAATCAGTCTCGTGTACAAGCCTTAAATGGCGGGCATATTGCTGGTTGGTCAACTAAAGGAAACATTGACGCAGGTCGAGGAGCAAAAGATGCACTAGTGATTCCGCCACCAAGATCAGTAATAGATCCGGAGACGGGTTCAGTTATACAGGTTTTTGATGCAGCTGTTCAGGGGAATGGTATTCGTACCGCATGCTCAGATGTTGACTGTTTAACTAATGATGAGTTTGATGTTCTTACAGAGGAAGCTAAGCTTGAGAATGTAAAACATCCAGGTGGTGTTGTTTTAGGTGCCCCGGCAGGCGTAATTGATGCAGGTGATGCGGGAATTAACTCTGGTGGTAATCTAATACTGGCAACAGATACCGTATTAAATGCAAACCAGATAGAAGCCGGCGGAGATTCAACAGGTGTTCCAGCCGATGCAAGTGCTTTAGGCGCAGACCTGGGTGGGCTAGATGTAAATAGTGCAGGTGAGGACGCTGCAACTGAGTTGGTCGCGATGGATGCGTCAGATCAGTTTGGTACGGGTAGTATCGCAATATTACAGGTTGAAGTAATGGGCTTAAGTGGTGAGTCGGATGTGCTTTCTACGCCAGAATCAGAAAAGTCTGACGTGAATGATGATAAATCATCAACTAAAGCAAGGGATAAAAAATCAACCAAACAAACAAGTAATACAGAAAAAGTTAATACTATTTCTAAACCTGATTTATCAATGAATACATTATGAGTTTTGATTAGTATGCTGTTAACTTAAACGTAAGTCATTTCCGAAAGCTTTATCGGGAATCCAGCATCTATAAATTGAGTGCGGTTTTATTATCTAATTGGGTTAGTTTTTTGACACCTACTCCAATATAAATAAGAGTTATTTCCTTAACATCTTCGTCATATTCGCGTCATTCAATCGTCATCAAATAGTTAAATAATATGCGCTCTCAAAATGATGAACTGGATTTAGCTCATGCGCGTCAGAAATTTACTGTTTATATTGTTTTTAATTCCCGGTATTGCCCAGGCATGGTGGAGTGAAGAATGGTCTAATCGCGTAATAATTAATATTAATTCGCAGACTTTAGTTGATTTAGGTGAGCAGCCAGTAAATGACACAACAGTTCTGTTACGTCTACACACCGGGAATTTTTCAGATTTCTTTTTCTTTAATCAAAATGTATCTGATTTACGCATAATAGACGCGGATGATAAAACACCACTTAAATTTCATGTTGAAAAATTTGATCTGATAAATCAATTGATGTTTGTGTGGGTTAAGTTGCCATCAGTAGCTAGCACTGATAAAAATAAATTCATACAAATGTATTATGGTAATGAAAAAGCTATTGCCGGTGAAGATAAGGGCGGGAGTTTTGATGTAAATCAGGTGGCTGCTTTTCATTTTGATGGTGCTAATAATATTGTTCTTGATAGTTCCGCATACTCACAAAAAGCAGAGCTAATTAATGTGGAGCGTGTGCCTGCTTCGCTAATCGGTTCAGGTATTAAATTAAATGGTACGTCTTCTGTGCGTATTGTGCCATCTCCAACCTTCCAGTATTTACCAGGTAAAGGTTTTTCTTTTTCTGTCTGGATAAAACCACAGGGGCCTCAACAAGATGCATGGGTGTTTAATCATGTAACAGAAACAGGTGAGCAGATTGTTTTAGGTATAGATCAGTCAGCATTATATGCACGTTGGGTTGATGCGGAAAAGAAGATTTTACAAACTGCAGCTACTGCACCATTAACACCTGATACATGGCAGCATGTTGCATTAAATATTGATGAACAACGTTTTGCAATTTTTATTAATGGCATTGAAATGGCATCAGTTAATAATGCCTTACCCGCATTTAATGCAGGGCAGTTGAGTATTGGTGGAGATGGCCTTGCTAATGGTTTTATAGGTGAAATGGATGAGGTTTCTGTGTCATCTGTATCACGTTTACCACAATGGTTTTCCATGATAAATAAAACCCAGGGACCGCTTGCTAATTTATTAAGTTTGTCTGAGTCAGAGCAGGAAGGTAGCGGCGAAGGTGGTACATCTTATTTTGCAACTATCCTGAAAAGTGTGTCTTTAGATGGCTGGGTTGTTATTGGATCTTTGATGCTTATGGCGGCAATTAGCTGGATGGTGATGGTTGGTAAAATGCTTATGATTAATCGCATGCATAAAGATAATCATCTATTTATGCTTGATTTTCATAATCTCACTAAGGGCGAAACCACGGCATTAGATGCAGCTAACGATGAAGAAGAATATGCCGGATCTGATTTTATGAATGTGATGTTTGGTAAGCATGATCATTATCAGAGTTCTCCAAATTATCATTTGTATCACCAGGGAATTCATGAGCTGAAGCAACGAGAAGGTAAGTCAGTGGGTGCCAGGGCTTCAATGTTGCTTTCGCCTCAGTCGATTAGTGCGATTAAATCAACACTGGATGCCATGCTGGTACGTGAAAGCCAGAAACTAAATAAAAATATGGTGTTGTTAACTATTGCTATAGCTGGTGGCCCATTTCTGGGGCTGTTAGGTACGGTACTGGGTGTAATGATTACATTCGCTGCAATTGCAGCATCTGGCAATGTTGATATTAATGCAATTGCTCCGGGTGTATCTGCGGCATTAATGACTACGGTTGCAGGTTTGGTTGTGGCGATACCTGCATTGTTTGGATACAACTACTTAAGTGTACGTATAAAAGATATGTTGTTTGATATGGATGTTTTCGTGGATGAATTCATTACTAAAATTGCAGAGCAGCATAGTTAGGCAATAAAAATGGCACTTAAACTCGATCACAAACCTTATGATGATTTAAATGTAACGCCCATGCTGGATGTGGCTTACGTGTTACTTATTATTTTTATCATAATGACCACAGCAACTGTGCAGGGGATTATGGTTAATCTTCCCAAAGCAAGTGCAACACCAAGCCTGGCTAAACCACAAACCAAGGCGGTGACTATTACACAGGATGGCACAGTTTTTCTGGACACCTATCCGGTAAGTTTAGAAGAGCTTGAGTCTTTATTGCGACAGTACAAAGCAGTGAACCCACAACTGCCTGTTGTTATAAAAGCAGATGCACTTATTCAATATCAACGAGTAGTTGATGTGCTGGATATTATGGGGCGACTTGAAATTTCGCAGTTAGGACTGATCACTAAAAGACTTGTTAAGTAAAAGCGATGACATCTGCACCGAAGAAAAAAAATCTAGCCAGACTGATACCTGCATTCGCGATAATTGTCGGTGTGGGTATAACGATTGTATTAGTGATTATGTTGAAAAACTGGGTTTCAAGTAGTGACGTATCTTCGCCTAAACGTGTACAAACAATAAAAATTATTGCACCACCTCCTCCACCCCCTCCGCCACCGGAGGAAGAGCCTCCAGAGCCTGAAGTAGAGGAGGAGATTGAGCAGCCTGAAGAAGATTTACCAGAAGAGGCTCCTGAGGATGTTGAGCCCGCTGGTGCAGACCTGGGTGTAGATGCAGACGGTGCTGCTGGAGCAGATGGCTTTGGGTTAGTAGGACGTAAAGGTGGACGAGGGCTTTTAGATGGAAGCCCGTTCGCTTATTACGAAGGTTTGATGGTAAGTGAACTGCAAGATGTGCTTTCAGAAATAGATGATTTGAAATCAGATGAATATCGTTTTCGTATAAAAATTAAAGTGGCATTTGATGGAGCAGTAGAGTCAATAAAACTGTTGAAATCTACTGGTGATAAAAAGAAAGACAAAATACTTATGTCGGCGTTGAGAAGCTTTGACAAATTTAGCCGAATGCCTCCCGGAAAAATGCCACCGATAGTGGATTTAAGAATAACCTCAAGTATATAAAAGGCTAGAAATGAAGTTTGTTAAATTAAGCACATGTTTTTTATTTGTAGTGAGTACAACTGCTATAGCAGCAGATGTGGCCACACAAAAAGAACAGCAGAATCTATCTGCTGATGTTGCTATACAGGAAGAAAAAACATCAGTTCACCTTAATAGTATGGATGTTATAAATATACTGGTAAAAGAGGGTGTAATAACAAAGCAACGCGCAGAAGAGCTTATTCAATCTGTTGCGGCAGAAAAAATTAGTGATGATATTGAAGAGCATAAACAAGATAGTGAAAATGATACAAAACTGGACGCAAAAATTGTACGTGTACCTTATATACCAGATTTTGTAAGTAAACAAATTCGTGATGAAGTAAGACTCAGCTTACGTGAAGAAGTTGTGACTGATGTAATAGGCCAGGCAAAGCATGAGCGCTGGGGTGTGCCCGATGCATTACCCGGGTGGGTGAATCGAATATCATTCAAAGGTGATTTTCGCTTACGTTATCAGGGCGATATTTTTTCTGACCTGAATGCTATACCCGATAATATATATTTTGATCCGCAGGCGGTAAATGATGCGAGATCATTTTCACCAGATCAGTCATTTTTTCATAATATAACTGAAGACGAGCACCGTCTACGTGCCAGGTTGAGGTTAGCAATGAATGCTAAGGTAACTGAAGGAGTTAAGGTGGGTATGCGTATAGCAACAGGGTCTAAAAATAACCCTGCATCAACAAATAAAACATTAGGCAGTAGTTTTAGGCCATATGAACTGGTTTTAGATAGAGCATTTATAAAAATGCAATCAGAAATTAAAGATCATACATTTATAGGTGGTCGTATGCCAAATCCGTGGATTAGTACAGATTTGCTGTGGGATTCTGATTTGAATTTTGATGGTCTGGCATATAAGTACCGACCTTTACAATCTGATGATATGTTTGATGAAGATCGAATATTTGATACCTTCGTTACATTTGGAGCATTTCCATTGGATGAAGTGGCATTAAGCTCAGATGATAAATGGTTATTTGGTTTTCAGTCAGGATTAAACTGGTCATTTGATAATCAGGACCGACTGGATATAGTAATTTCATATTACGATTACACCAATATAGAAGGCGAAAAAAATTCACCTGATAGCAATTTGTTAGATTATACCTCTGCAGATTTACTGGGTTCAGGGAACACCTTATTTAACATAGCTAATAGTTTAAGTGACCCGGATGATACTCTTCTGGCTCTGGCTTCGGATTACAATATTGTAAACTTTCTTGTGAAATATAATATTTCTAAATTTGCTCCAGTCAATATTGATCTAACCATGGATTATGTGAAAAATGTCGGCTATAAACAAGCAGATGTGCTTGAAAGGTCAGGTGGTTCAGGTGGTTTAATAGGTGTGTATGGAAATAGCAATGGAGAAGCTAAAGATACGGGTTATCAATTTAAACTGGATATTGGTTGGCCAACACTGAATAAGCGCGGCAACTGGAAAACATCGATTGCTTATAAATATCTTGAACGTGATGCGGTTATAGATATTTTTACCGATTCGGATTTTCGAGGTGGTGGTACCGACGTGCAGGGCTACATACTTCAGGGTAGTTATGCATTTGATGATAATACCTGGACAACTTTTAAACTAATTAGCGCAGATGAGATTGATGGTGCGCCATATGGTCGAGAGACTGTTCAGTTTGATTTAAATGCAACATTCTAGTCATGCTATGGGATGCTATAAAATGAAAATCATAGACTCTTTTAAACTACTTCTTATTTTTGGTTCACTATTAACCGCTCTTCCAGTGCATGCAAACAAGGAAGCCCTGGCAAAAGCTAAATATATGTTGAGACAGATGAATGCTGAGTTAAACCAGCTTAAGGTTACAAATAAAAAAATTCTGGCAGAAAAAACGCAACTTGAATCAGATAATAAATATTTACAAAAAAAGCACGACAAATTAAGCAGTAAATCAGCAAAAAATAAGACGGCAATGAAAGGTAAGTTTGCTGATTTAAAACAGGTTTATAAAGATGAAGTGTTGGCGCATAAAGAAACCCGTCAGGAGCTTAATGCTATAACAGCTGAAAAAAATAAAATGCTTGATATAACAACACAACAAACACAAAAAATTTATTTGTGTGTAGCCAATAACAAAAAATTATTTGAAATTAATCAGTTGGCTTTAACGCAATATGAAGAAAAAGGCGTCTGGGATAGTCTGACTCAGGGTGAGCCATTTTCACAATTAACGCAGGTTGAAATCGAAAATTTAATAGATGATACGCAATATAAGATGGATGAGCTTCGTGTAGAAGCGGGTATGTGATTTATATTGCTTTAATGCAGTTAGTAATAAGGTAGGCCAGAATGAATATTTTAAATTTAATTAAAGCATTAATGTTTATATCCATTATTACAATGCTTATTAGTTGTGGTGGGGCTGAGGGCCGTAAAGCAAAATATCTTGCTAGTGGTAAAAATTACCTGGAACAAAATAACCTTGAAAAAGCCAAACTTGAATTTAAGAATGTGTTGCAGATAGACCCAAAATCTGCTGATGGTCATTACTATATGGCTCAGGTAAATGAAAAATCAAAAAACTACCACAAAGCATTAGGTGGATATAATAAAACGCTAGAATTTAAAGCAGATTATGTTGAAGCTTTTATCGGTATAGCAAGAATATATCTTATGGCAAATATACCCTCTAAAGTGTTAGAGTTTTCAGATAAAGCACTGGCTATAGAGTCAGGCAATCTGGATGCGACTGCTGTACGTGCAGGTGCTTTATACCGTACAGGTGAAACAGACAAGGCTTTAAAAAATCTTTTATCTGTTTTAGTTAAAGATCCTGATCATCTCTCTAGTATCGCATTGTTGTCACGAATATATCAATCTAGTAATCAGACTGAAAAAGCTGTGGCAATATTAAATGCTTCGCTTGGTCGAAATTCTGATCACTTTGAACTGCAGCTGTTATTAGTTCAGCTATATAGTGATGATAAGCAGTTTTCTAAAGCTACCGGCGTAATGAGTAAGCTTGTAAATGATTATCCTGAAAAATTATCGTTCAGATTGAAGCTGGCATATTTTTATGATGTTATGGATGAAAAATCAAAGGCCGAATCTATACTTCATGAAGCAGTGAAAGATATGCCAGAAAATATGGATGCGAAACGTAACTTAATTCAGTACCTTGCTGAAAAACGTGACATTATGTTTGCGCAGGTAGAGCTGGCAGCTTTTATAAAAGAAGATGAAAGTAATCCTGAATTGCAGTTGATTTCCGCCGCGCTTTATCGTCAGATGAAAGATAATAATAAAGCCGAGGCAATATATCGTGAAATAATTCGTAAATATGGGGATGAAGCCGCATCTGTAAAATCACAATATGAACTGGCGAGACTACTGCTGGTTGAAAAGCGTATTGACGATGTTAAGGACGTGCTTGAAAAATTATTAAAATCTTCGCCTAATCACAATGAAGGTTTGACCCTGCGAGGTATGCTGTCATTGTCGGATGGTGACATTAAAGGTTCTATCGCTGATTTTAGGTCAGTATTAAAAGATCAACCAGAATCTGTAAAGCACCTTAAACTACTCGCTGAAGCATATACTTTAGAAGGGCAGTATGATCTTGCTGAAGAAAAGTTAAAAGCAGCTCTACAGCTTAAGTCTACTGATGTCATATCACGAATTGCATTAGCTAAAATCTTTCATAAATCAAAGCAATACCCTGATGCAGTTGAGCAGCTTGATGTTGTTCTTAAAATTGAACCTGAAAATGGCGAAGCTAAAGGGCTAATGTTTAAAGCCTTTCTTGCGGATAAAAACTTTGCACAGGCTTTACAGTTAGCTCAACAGTTAGAGAAAGACCAGCCTGAAAATGGAATAGGCTATTTTTACCATGGTTTAGTGTTGCAGATGCAGCAAAAACTTGATGCAAGTATGCTTGAATTTGAAAAGGCATTGAAGCTTAATCCTGAGGCAATAGAACCTCTTAGTGCTTTTGTGCGAGCTGCACTTGCATTGAAACAGCCAGCAAAGGCAGAGGCAAAACTAAAGAGCGCTGTAAAGCATAAGCCTGATCATGAAGTGGCGCAGAATTTACTGGGTGAAGTTTATCTTCAGCAAAATAAGTATAAGCAGGCCAGCCAGAGTTTTGAAAAAACGATTAGTATTAATGATAAATGGTGGATACCTTATCGCAACCTGGCATCAGCTCAGATATTATTGAAACAACCTGAGCAGGCGATACTTACATATCGTAAAGCTATGGAAAAAGCTGAACAAAGTGGTCGTCTAATTACCCGATTTGCAGCTTTGTTGGAACAGCTGAATAAAGTTGATGAAGCGATTAAACTTTATGAGAATGTGCTCGTCGCCAAACCTGAGTCACTTTTGGCGGCCAATAACCTGGCCCTGCTTTTGGTTGAGCACCGTGATGATCAATTCAGTAAAGACCGGGCTCTGTTGCTGGTTGAAAAGTTCCAGCTTATTCAGGATCCGATATACCTGGATACTCTGGGCTGGGTTCACTATAAGCGAGGAGAGTATGTAAAAGCGCTCTCTGCTTTGTTGAATGCTGATAAGTTGGCACCTGAGCAATCATTAATTCATTATCATTTGGGATCTGTGTATTTCAGCAAGGGAGATAAGGCTGAAGCGCGAAAATTCCTTACAAGTGTTTCGAAACTGAACTCAGCTTTCCAGGAAAAGACTGAAGTTGAGCGTATGTTGTTGTCTTTAGATAAAGCATAATCATTTTTGTCATCCTGAACTTAGGTGAAGAGGGGTAGCGCGATGGAGCGGCATATAGTGCTGATTATCTGGGGCTTTATTTCTGTTCGATGTTGATGTTTTTCCCCCTGAGTATCAGCGCATTAAATCAGGTAAAGCCCATTATAAAGCTCACTTTCACGTGGTAAACACGGATAAAGAGGACTTAGTGGCTGATATCAACAGATTCATTGGCATATTCTGCTCCTCCACCTTATAATATCCCGCCATTTGAGCATGCTATCGCTCATCGTGTTAAAAGCACGCTTCTCAATACGAGTATAAGTTTATTGGGACAGAATCAGCAATTTTCCAGACTTTGCTCTGGTCTTAACTTTTTGGATTTGAATTATGCGCAGTCATTACTGTGGTCAGGTAGACGAAAGCCTGGTCGATCAGGAAATAGAATTATGTGGATGGGTAAACCGTCGTCGTGACCACGGAGGCGTGATCTTTGTTGATTTACGTGACCGTGAAGGCCTGGTACAGGTGGTTTTCGACCCTGATAAGCCTGAAATGTTTGCACTGGCTGAACGTGTGCGTAATGAATTTGTAATTAAGTTAAAAGGCCGGGTGCGTTTGCGTGATGAAGCGGTGATTAACCCGAATTTGAAATCCGGTAAAATTGAAGTGCTGGGGCTTGAGTTAGAAGTATTAAATGCAGCAGAAACCCCGCCTTTTCAGTTAGATGACCAGGGTGTGCATGAAGATATTCGTCTGAAATATCGTTATATCGATTTACGCCGTGATGAAATGCAGCAGCGTATGCGCATGCGTTCACAGGTCACCGGCTTCGTTCGTCGATATATGGAAGACAATGGCTTCTGGGATATTGAGACTCCGATGCTAACTAAAGCCACACCTGAAGGTGCGCGTGATTATTTAGTACCTAGCCGTACTCATCAGGGCGAATTTTTTGCTTTACCACAATCTCCACAAATTTTTAAACAGTTGCTAATGATGTCTAGCATGGATCGTTACTACCAGATCGTGCGCTGTTTCCGTGATGAAGATTTACGTGCAGATCGTCAGCCTGAATTTACACAGATTGATATTGAAACTTCATTTATGAATGAAGATCAGGTGATGGAAATAACGGAAAACATGATTCGTGATCTGTTTGCCCATGTGTTGGAAGTGGCCCTACCTAATCCATTCCCTCGTATGACTCATGCGGAAGCGATAAAGCGTTTTGGCTCTGATAAGCCAGATTTGCGTATTGATATGGAGCTGGTAGATATCGGCGACCTTATGGAAAACGTAGAATTTAAAGTATTTGCAGGCCCCGCTAAAGACCCTAAAGGTCGTTTAACCGTGTTGCGAGTGCCTCAGGGTGCAAGCCTTAGTCGTAAAGAAATTGATGGCTATACAGAGTTTGTGGGTCGTTATGGCGCCAAAGGTCTGGCATGGATTAAGGTTAACGATGTTGATGGAGGCCGTGAAGGTTTGCAGTCACCTATTGTTAAATTCCTGCCTGATGAAGCGTTGGAAGAAATCATTAAGCGTAGTGGTACACAAACAGGAGATTTACTTTTCTTTGGTGCCGGCGATGCAAATATGGTGAGCGAATCTATGGGTGCATTGCGTGTTCAGCTAGGTCACGACCTGAGCTTGGTGTCACGTGAATGGAAACCTCTATGGGTGGTCGATTTCCCAATGTTTGAATGGAGTGAGCGTGACGAGCGTTGGAATGCATTGCATCATCCGTTTACCGCTCCTTCTGGTAGTGTAGAAGAGCTGCAAGCCAACCCGGGTGAAAGTTTATCTCGTGCATATGACATGGTATTAAATGGCT
>Ga0209345_10000894_pt1 | contig 38178 bp, 33 predicted proteins | sample Cruoilmetagenom7_FD_187294 | JGI IMG/M metagenome (GOLD analysis project Ga0209345, IMG submission 187294) | Oil polluted marine microbial communities from Coal Oil Point, Santa Barbara, California, USA - Sample 7 (SPAdes) (version 2) | ecosystem: Environmental > Aquatic > Marine > Oil seeps ...
CGGGGCCTGCGCCGCCAAATATCGCGATCACGCCGCAAGCCTGCGGCACTGACCCTGAAAGACCGCAACATGATCGAGATCCTGCAACAGATCGTCAACGGCGTGGCGATCGGTGGCGTCTATGTGCTGATCGCGCTGGGCCTGACCACCGTCTTCGGCATCCTTGGCATCGCTCACTTCGCCCATGGCTCCGTGTCCATGTTCGGCGGCTACCTGACCTTCTTCATGGTCACATCATGGGGCTTTCCACTGCTGCTGGCGATCCTGATCGCGCTGATCGTGGGCTTTGTTCTGGGGATGCTGATCGAGTTGCTGGCCTATCGCCCGGTCAGGAACGCCAACCATATCAACGCCTTCATCGTGGCGCTGGGCCTGACCATGATGGTCGAGGGGCTGAACCTGCAATTCTTCGGCCATGAACAGGTGGTCATTCCCACCAACCTGAGCCGCGTCTTCAACATCGGCGGGGTCACGATCCCGGAACTGCGGCTTTACGTGATCATCGCGGCGGCCCTGCTGATCATCGCCATGACCCTGTTTGTCGAAAAGACCAAGACCGGGCAGGCCATCCGCGCCGTGGCCGAAAACCGCGACGCCGCCATCCTGATGGGCGTCAACGTCAAGACGATCCCGCTGGTTGTCTTTGCCATCTCCACCGCGCTGGGCGTCTGCGCGGGTGTCATGGTCGGCTCGCTTTTTGCCATCGCCCCCGGCATCGGGGAATGGCTGGTGGTCAAGGGCTTCGCCGTGCTGATCCTTGGCGGTCTGGGCTCGATCCCCGGTGCCATCGTCGGCGGGCTGGTCCTCGGCGTGACCGAGGCGCTGGCGGCGGGCTTCATCTCTTCGGCCTACAAGGATGTGATCGCCTTCGTCGTGATGATCGCCGTTCTGTTGCTGCGCCCGCAGGGCCTGATGGGGAAAGCATGATGAAACTCGGCGCGACACATCTTCTCTATGCGGCGGCACTGGTGGGCTTTGTCCTGCTGCCGCAGCTCATCACCGTGAAATACTATCTGCACCTGAGCGTGCTGGCGCTGGTCTGGGTGATCGCCGCGCAGGGCCAGAACCTGATCCAGGGCTATACCGGCTATGTCTCGATCGTGCAGGCGGGCTTCATGGGCATCGGCGCCTACAGCACCACGCTGATGGGTCTCCACTTCGGCCTACCGGTCTGGCTCACGATCCTGCTGGCCCCCTTTGTCACCGCCCTGTTCGCCCTTGTGGCGGGCTATCCCAGCCTGCGGGTCAAGGGGCATTACTTCGCCATCGTGACGCTGGCCTTCAACCTGGTGATCTTCATCGTCCTGATGCATGCCACCGACCTCACGCAGGGCGAGGCCGGGATCAGCGGCATCCCCAAGCCGGGCCGCGAGGGAGGCTGGCTCGATTTCGCCAACCGCGAGGTCTATTACTACTTCGTCCTCATCATCGCTGTCGCCATGACCGGTTTGGCCGCATTGATCGTGCGCTCGCGCATCGGGCAGACCCTCATCGCGATCCGCCAGAACGAGACACTGGTGGGCGCGATCGGCATCGCGGCGTGGAAATACAAGCTCTTCGCCTTCGTGGCGGCTGCCATGTATGCCGGCCTCGCCGGTGCGCTCTATGCCCATTACCAAAGTTTCATCAACCCCGAGATCTTTGGCCTGGCCCAGTCACTCGACGCGATCCTTGCCGTGATCATCGGCGGTTCGGGCACCATCCTTGGTCCGGTGATCGGGGCCTTCGTGGTGGTCTTCCTGCCGGAATACCTGCGCTTTGCCGACAGTTTCCGCCTGATCCTCTATGGCCTGCTGCTGGTGCTGGCGACCATCTTCATGCCGCGCGGCATCGTGGGTGTTGCCGGAAAGCTGTGGACACGTATCCGGGGAAGGGCCGCGTGATGACATCCCGCACCGATCATCTGGCCGCGGTCCACCGCTTTGCGCAGACGCAACTCGCCCCCGCCGCCGCAGGCTGGGATCAGGGCAGCGCCCCTGACCCGGCGCTGCTCCGCGCCGCGGCGGATCTGGGCCTGTTCGGGATCGAACTTCCCGTGGCGGCAGGCGGCCTCGGCTTCGACTTCGCCCACAAGGCCGCCGTCTGCGCCAGTCTGGCTGCCGTGGATTTCGGCTTCGCCATGTCCATCGTGAACACCCACAACGCCGCCCTGCGCCTGCACCTCAGCGCGCCAACCCTCGCCGCGCGCTACCTTCCCGGCCTGCTGTCCGGCCAGACTGCCGCCTGCACCGCGCTGACCGAACCCGACGCGGGCACCGATGTCGCCGCGTTGCAGACCCGTGCGACGCAGACGCCGGAGGGCTGGGTGCTGACCGGGCAGAAGGACTGGATCATCAACGCGCGCCATGCGGGCCTTTCCATCGTCTTTGCCAAATGCGGCACCGGTGATGACGGGGCCGCCATCGGGGCCTTCGCCGTTGATCTGACTGCGCCCGGCGTGACCCGCCACGCGACCGAGGCAGGCTTTCCTCAGACCAGCATGGGCACCGGCGGCTTCACCCTCGATGCGGTGGCCTGTCCGCCCGAGGCGCTGATCCTGCCCCCCGGCACCGCCTTTCAGTCGATCCTGTCCGAGATCAACGGCGCGCGCGCCTATGTCGCCGCCATGTGCTGCGCCATGCTGGGGGCGGCTGTCGACACTGTCGCGGCCTATGGCCAAGCCCGCACCAGCTTTGGCGTGCCCTTGATGGGGCATCAGGCATGGCGCCTTGCCCTCGCGCAGGCGCAAACCGATCTGGCGGCGACGCAGGCCCTGACCGATCGCGCCGTGGCGGCCATCGCAGGCGATCCGGCCGCGCAGCTTCTGGCCGCGCAGGCCAAGGTCCATGCCGTGCAGACCTGTCAGCGCCATCTGCCCGCCCTGTTGCACGCGATGGGCGCCGAAGGCCTGCGCCCTGCCCATGGCCTGACCCGCCACCTTGCCGCGGTGCAAAGTGCCGCCCTGACCGACGGGGCCATCACCCCGCTGCTGGAACGGGTGGCGCGCCTGTCGTGGCCAGCCAAACACCCAAGGAAGGATTGATCCATGCGCGTATTCCAGATCGAGGGCGACTGGGGCCTTGCCAACCTGCGCCTGTCCGAACGTCCCAAGCCCGTGCCCGGTCCGGGCCAGGTCCTGATCCGGATGCGCATGGCCGCGCTGAACGCCCGTGACCTGATCGTGCCCGACCGTGGCTATGGCCGCGCCACCGGCGAGTTGCCCCTGATCCCCGTGTCGGACGGTGTGGGCGAGGTGGTCGAGACCGGCCCCGGCGTGACCCGCGTTGCCGTGGGCGACCGTGTCTGCCCCACCTATTTCCAGAACTGGATCGCGGGCGATCCCAGCCCCGCCGCCTTTGCCTCGGCCCTTGGCGGACCGCTGGACGGGGTGATGGCCGACTATGTCTGCCTCTCGCAGGACGGCGTCGTGAAGGTTCCCGCCTATCTGACGGATGCCGAGGCCGCGACGCTTCCCTGCGCGGCGCTGACCGCGTGGAGCGCGATCGTCACCCATGGCCGGACCCGCGCCGGGGACAGGATACTGGTGCAGGGGACAGGCAGCGTCGCCCTTTTCGCGCTGGCCTTCGCCAAGCTGCACGGGGCGCATGTGACGGTCATTTCCTCCAGCGATGACAAACTGGGCCGCGTCACCGCCATGGGGGCCGACGCCACCATCAACTATACCACCACCCCCGACTGGGCACGTGCCAGCCGGGACATCACCGCCGCCAAGGGTGGCTATGACCTGATCGTCGAACTGGGCGGCGCGCAGACGCTGCCGCTTTCGCTGCGCGCGGTGCGGCCCGGCGGCACGCTGGCCATGATCGGCGTGCTGTCCGGCCTGACCATCGAGGCCTCGCTCGGTCCCATCGTCGCGCGCCAGGTCCGCCTGCAAGGGGTCACCGTCGGCCACCGCGCCGGGTTCGAGACGATGCTGGCCGCGCTGGAGCAGCACCAGATCCGCCCGGTCATCGGCACCACCTTCGCCTTCGAAGACCTCCACGCCGCACTGCAACACCAGCGCGATGGCGGCCACTTCGGCAAGACACTCATCCGGTTCTGACCCTCGATGCCCGACACATATCCCGAAACGCACCCCTACCAGCCCCGCACCCATGCGCGCAAAGACCCTGAGGCCATCGCCTATGTGATGTGCGCCACGGACGAGCGCGTCACCTTCGCCCAGCTCGAGGCGCGGGCCAATCAGGGGGCGCATCTGTTGCGCGGCGCGGGCCTCGAACGCGGCGATCACATCGCCATCCTGATGGAGAACCGCCGCGAATTCCTTGAAATCTGCTTTGCCGCAGACCGTTGCGGCGTCTATTACACGACGATCAGCACCCATCTCATGCCGGACGAGATCGCCTATATCCTTCAGGATTGCGGCGCGCGGGTCCTGATCACCTCGGACCGGATACTGGACAGCCTCGGGCACGCCCTGCCGCGCATGGACAGCGCGGTGCAGGTCTATGTGGTGGGCGACACGCCCGAGGGCCTGCACGACTGGACCGCCACTACGGCCACGCTGTCCGAAACCCCCATCCCGGACGAGGCGCAGGGCCTCGACATGCTTTATTCCTCGGGGACCACCGGACGGCCCAAGGGGATCAAATGGCCGCTGCCCGACGATCGCCCCGGCGGGCGCAGCATGTTGGTCGATCTGCTCTCCTCGCTCTTCGGCTATGATGCCCGGACCCGCTATCTCAGCCCGGCGCCGCTTTATCACGCCGCACCCTTGCGTCATTCCATGGTCACGATCCGCATGGGCGGCACCGCCTTCATCATGGACCGGTTCGACCCGTTGCAAGCCCTTGACCTGATCCAGCGTCACCGCATCACCCACAGCCAATGGGTGCCCACGATGTTCGTGCGCCTGCTGAAACTCCCGCCGGAAGAGCGCGCGCGCTTCGATCTGTCGTCGATGAAAATGGCCGTCCATGCCGCCGCGCCATGCCCGATGGACATCAAGCGCCAGATGATCGACTGGTGGGGCGAGATCATCCACGAATATTACGCGGGCACGGAAAACAACGGCTTCACAGCCATCACCACCCCCGAATGGCAGGCGCATCCCGGATCGGTCGGGCGTGCGAAACTGGGCGTGATCCACATCTGCGACGAGGCCGGCCGCGAACTGCCCGTCGGCCAGGAGGGCGAGGTCTATTTCGAGAACGGCCACCAGTTTCTCTACCACAACGACCCGGACAAGACCGCCGCCTCGACCAATGCCAATGGCTGGACCACGCTGGGCGATATCGGCAGGCTGGATGAGGACGGCTATCTCTACCTCACCGACCGGAAATCCTTCGTCATCATCTCGGGCGGTGTGAACATCTACCCGCAGGAGGCCGAGGATATCCTGCTGGGCCATCCGGCCGTGCTCGATGCCGCCGTGTTCGGTGTGCCCAACGAGGATTTCGGCGAAGAGGTGAAGGCTGTGGTGCAACTGCTGCCCGGCAAGGCCGCAAGCCCCGCCTTGGCCGAGGAGCTGATCGCCTGCTGCCGCACGCGCCTGTCATCCATCAAATGCCCGCGCAGCGTCGATTTCCGCGCCACATTGCCACGGTCTGCAACAGGCAAGCTCTACAAGCGCAAGCTCAAGGCGGAATACTGGCCTTGAGAGGCAAGGGTTGATCCAGCGCGCCGCTGGGCCGTGTGTCAGGTGTTGCGTCGGGGTGAAAGGGTGCGCCGCCCGCCTTCACCGGCTTGGATCGCCCGACGCCCAGGCCACGCCGTCGCCACGGTCCATCGTGGCCATGCGTGCGATATCCGCATCGTCTATGGCAAAGGAAAACAGGTCGAGGTTCTGCCTCATCCGGTGGGCGTTCAGGCTTTTGGGCAGCACGGCATATCCGTTCTGCACGCCCCAGCGCAGTAAAAGCTGCGCTTCGGACACCCCGTATTTTGCCGCCATGTCCGAGAAGATCTTCCCGTCGGCCCTCATCTCGTCCGTCTTGGCGCTGTCCTGTCCCGGTTCCGACCGCCATGTGGAAAGCGGCACGAGGCTGCTATAGGCGATGGGCGCGATACCGTGTTCCGCCATATAGGCCACAAGCTCCGGCTTTTGCGACCAGGGGTGCAGTTCGATCTGGTTGGCGTCGGGCATGGGCAGACCGGCGGATTTGATCTCTTCCAGATGACCGATGTTGAAATTGCTCACCCCGACGGACCGCGCCTTTCCGGCGTCTTTGAGCTGCAGGAGCGCGCGCCACTGGTGCAGCCGCTGGTCGCCGCCATAGGGTGCATGAATGAGATAGAGATCGACATGGTCGAGGCCCAGCCGCTTCAGGCTGGCGTCGCATTCCGCCAGAGTCTGCGCGCCGGTCTTGGGTGCATCACCCCAGGCCGGGTTTCCGGGCCAGAGCTTGGCTGTGACGAACAGGGCGTCCCGCGTCAGCCCCGCAGCGGCAAGGCCACGGCGGATGCCTTCGCCGACACCGGTTTCGTTCCGATAGCCCGACGCCGTGTCGATATGGCGATAGCCGCAGGACATGGCCGATGAAACCGCCGCAGGGGCCGCATCTTCGGCAATCAGATAGGTGCCGAACCCGACCGCAGGAATCGATATGTCGGCAGTGAGCGGGAAGCTGGTCTGTGCGGCGTTCATGGGGCGTCTCCTGTGATGTCCTTGGTGGGTCCCACCATAGGGATGCGCCGCAGGGCCTTCCTGCCCGTTCCTCCACAAAACCTGCCAATTCCTCCAGACCGTCACATTCCTTGCTGATTTCGGGATCCGGTGTTGCTACACCTGTCGGGCAAGGAGGTGGCCATGTTTCTGGACGAGATCGAGGCCCTGGCGAAACGCAGCATTGCGGATTGCTGCGGGAAATCGGCGAAAACGCTGCCGAACCTGCATATCCTGCAACGTGACCGTGTCAGCACCTTCGAGGCCGTGGTCTACAACCCGGTCATCTGTCTGATTCTGCGCGGAAGCAAAGAGACACATATCGGATCGCAATCCGTGTCGCTGCGGCGCGGGGATGCGCTTCTGGTCAGTCATGACCTCCCGGTCACCTCGAGGATCACCGAAGCCAGCCCCGACGCGCCCTATCTTGCGCTGGTCATGACGCTGGATCTGAGCACGATCCGCAGCCTATACGAACAGGTGGGCGAGGCCGTGTCCGAAGTCGCCGGGGCGCGTGCGCTGATGTCCGGGGCCGCGCAGATGGAGTGGATGGAACCCCTGAACCGCTACCTGCGCCTGATGGACAACCCGCTGGAAGCGCAGGTGCTTGGCCCGCTGATCCTGCGGGAAATCCACTACCGGCTTTTGATGTCGCCCATCGGCGGCATGTTGCGAAACCTTCTGGCGGTGGACAGTCACGCCAGCAGGATTGCCAGGGCCATCGCGCGCATCAGGGCCGGTTTCAACGAACCGCTGGTGGTGGCCGATCTGGCCCAGCTTGCCGGTATGAGCCAGTCATCCTTCCACGAGCACTTCAAGTCCGTCACCGGCACCACGCCCCTGCAATACCAGAAGGACTTGCGCCTGATTCAGGCACAGGTCCTGCTGCGGGACGGCCGCCGGTCGGTCTCCGCGACCAGTTTCGAAGTGGGCTATGAAAGCCCCACCCATTTCAGCCGCGATTATGCGCGCAAATTCGGCTGCTCTCCAAAGCACCACCTGGCACCGGCGCAATGACCCGCCCGCGCCCACACACCCGCGAGGCACCACAATGACCGCTGAATTCATGTTCATCACCTTCACGATCTTCCTGGCCGGGATGATCGCGGTGCCGCTGGCCTCCCGGTTCGGGCTGGGGTCGGTGCTTGGCTACCTGATCGCGGGCATCGCGATCGGGCCTGTGCTGCACTGGGCCGGGGTGGATGTGGTCGCGCTCCAGCATTTCACCGAATTCGGCGTTGTGATGATGCTGTTCCTGATCGGGCTGGAGATGCAGCCCAAACTGTTGTGGGCGATGCGGGCGCGGATCTTCGTCATGGGCGGCCTGCAGGTTGGGATCACGACGCTGGCGGTCATGGCGGTGGCGCTGCTCTTCGGGCAGGCCTGGACCATCGCGCTGGCGATCGGCCTGATCTTTGCGCTGTCCTCGACCGCGATTGTCACGCAGACCCTGAACGAGAAGGGCCTGATGCGCAGCGATGGTGGACAGGCCAGCTTTTCGGTGTTGCTGTTCCAGGATATCGCGGTGATCCCGATGCTGGCGTTCATCCCGCTTCTGGCCCTGCCTGAACTGACCGAGGCCCTGCATCACGGCGACGATCACGGCACCGGGCATGGAGAGGCCACGCTGAACCTCAACATGGTTGACGGGCTGCCGGGCTGGCAGGCCGCCCTGGTGACGCTTGCGGCGATCGGGCTGGTGATCCTGGCGGGGCGCTATCTGACGGGGCCGATCTTTCGCTATGTCGCGCGGGCGCGCCTGCGCGAGCTGTTCGTCAGCACCGCCTTGATGATGGTCGTCGCCATTGCCCTGTTGATGACGATGGTGGGTCTTTCCCCCGCGCTGGGCACCTTTCTGGCAGGCGTGGTCATGGCAAACAGCGAATACCGGCACGAGTTGGAAAGCGATATCGCGCCGTTCAAGGGGATATTCCTGGGTGTGTTCTTCATTACCGTCGGCGCCAGCATCGACTTTGCGCTGCTGGGCCAGAACCTTGCGCTGATCGCCGGGCTGACCATCGGCCTGATCGCGTTGAAATGCGCCGTCATGCTGGGGCTTGGCCGGGTCTTTCGTCTGGCCGGGGGCGACAAGTGGTTGTTTGCGCTGGGCCTTGCTCAGGCGGGTGAGTTCGGCTTTGTGCTGGTGTCCTTCACGGTTGCCAGTGCCGTGGTGCCGCCTGCGGTGGCCGACATTCTGCTGCTGGTCGTCGCACTGTCGATGCTGCTGACGCCCGCGCTGTTCATCCTCTATGACAAGCTGATCGCGCCGCGCTATTCGCGCCAGCAGGAACGCGACCCGGACGAGATCGGGGCGGCTTCAAGGATCATCATTGCCGGCCACGGAAGGTTCGGCGGCATCGTCAATCGCGCGCTGCGGGCCGCCGATTACCAGACCACCGTGGTCGACTACAGCCATGAGCAGCTGGCCATGCTGCGCCGGTTCGGCCTGAGCGCCTATTTCGGTGATGCCACACGCCCCGATTTGCTGCACGCGGCGGGCATCGACAACGCCAAGGTCTTGGTCATCGCCATCGACAACAAGGACGCCGCCACCGAACTGGCGCGCTACATGCATGAACACCATCCCGATGTGCATGTCGTGGCCCGCGCCATCGACCGCTGGCATGTCTACGAGCTTTGGGCGGCGGGGTGCCGCGATATCATCCGCGAGACCTATGACAGTTCCATCCGCGCCGCGCGGTCGGTGTTCGAGGCGATAGGCCACCCGCGTGAACAGGCCGAACGCCTCACCGGAGTATTCGAGGAGTTTGACCGAAAGACGATGATGGAAACGGCGCAGGCCTTCCTGGACAGTGACGATCCGCACAGTGAAGACAGCGTCTTTTCGAAAGTGATACGGGACAATCTGGAGACATGGGAAGCCGAGCTGAAAGCAGAGATGCGCGCCGCAGGCGGTGTGTCCTGACGCCTGAGGAGACGCAGGTTTGCCTCAGCAGCCGCTTGAATCAGTTGTGCCGTCCGGCATGATCGTGTCGCACAGGATCGCGTTGTCCAGGGATGCGCCGTCAAGGTCCGCGCCCAGAAGGACGGCCCCCGCGAGCCGGGTTTCCGACAGCACCGCACCGCGAAGGTTGGCCGATGTCAGGTTGACCCCGCTCAGATCGGCCCCGGTCAGTGTCGCACTGGACAGGTTGGCCAATTCCATATAGGCCCCGGTCAGGGTCGCCCCCGAGAGGTCAGACGCGGCAAGCCGGACCTGTGTCATGACCGCGCCGGTCAGGTCCGCCCCGGTCAGGTCGGCTGTTTCAAGATCGGCGGTGGTGAGATAGGCCTGCGTCAGGTTTGCTCCGGCCAGACCGGCCGCTGTCAGGGTGGCGGCGGCAAGGTTGGCCCCCGCAAGGTTGCTTCCGCCGAGCGAGGCACCGGCTAGGTCGGCGGCCCAGAGTTTCGCCCCGGACAGATCGGACCGCGACAGGTCCGCCCCGGCCAGTTCGGCGCGTCTGAGGTCGCTGCCGGACAGATCGCAATCCTGGCAAACGCCGGTCTCGCGCAGTTGCGCAAGATCGCTCTGGTCCCAGGCCAGGGCCGCGACCGGATGCGATACCGCGACGGTCAGCGCGAAAAACAGGCTCTTCATCGCGACGTCCTCCCTGTGTTGTCACGTCGAACGGATCGCTGCGTCGCAAGACAGGTTCCGCGCGTCTGCCAGACAGGGTGTGCCTGCACCGACAGGGGAGCCGCCTTCCGGGTGACGATCCCAACCGCGCAGCGGCTGGTCACGATGGATGCCCGCGTGATCCGTATCATCTCACAGTAGACCGTCTTTTTCGACGAATGCAAACGATCCGCGCGCGCCTTGCGGCCGGGGGTGCGCGGCCGGTCTGGTTTTGTCGGGCGCCGGTTGCGGGTCGGGCGGCCGTGCCGGGTGCTGCGCGGGTTTGCCGACGGCTTTTCGGGGCGGAAAAACGCAAGTCACATGCTGGTCAGGCTTGCCTCCTGCAACCGGGCGCGGTATGAGGTTGCGGCGCTTTGCGGGCGTTGTGTAATGGTAAGACCTCAGCCTTCCAAGCTGATGACGCGGGTTCGATTCCCGCCGCCCGCTCCAAAATCCCCCCTTTCTCACCGTCATGTCCTGCCCTCTGGTGCAGCCCTCTTGACTCGTTTGCGCTCCTGGCTAGGCTCTGCCCCAATCCGCGCGTACTGGTCAGCAGGGCCCTTCTCAGGGAACGCTGCCGTTCGCCGGACGCTGTGGCAGAAGGAGGAGCTGCCACAGCGATTAGATCCTGGCCAAGTGCTTTGTCCTGATGTGTCCCACGGGCCTCGCCCTTACCCTTGCGGGCAGGGGGTAGACCAACAAGGGTCGAGGACGTAACACTTGCGCTACGGGTTTGCGACTTCGACCTTTTCAGGGCCGCTCCCGTCCGTCGGGCCGCGTGTCTGTATGCGGCCCGCGGTGCAGTTCGGTGACGGGGACAACAGAAACGACATCGGAAACAGGCGACCCGGCCATGGCACCCGTTGCCGCGTCAGGGAAGCGAGGGCCGCAGATGCGACAGCGCAGCGCGGCACCGTCTTTGGGAGGAGATGGAGTATGATTTTCACACGGATCGGGCTGGTTGCAGCCCTTGCTCTGGCGCCGGTCGCCAGTTTCGCCGAAAGCTACAACGTGACAGTGGTCGCAGGGCATCCGCCGGTGTTCCGCTGGGTGCGGATGATCACCGAAAGCTTCATCCCGACCGCGCAGGCCGAGCTTGAGGCCGCAGGCCATACCATGACCTTCTCGGAACAATACGGTGGCGCATTGGCCGGGGTCGGAGAGGAGCTTGAGGCGGTCGAGGCCGGGCTGGCCGAGATGGGCACATGTCAGGCGCTGTTCGATCCCGCCAAGCTGGCGGTGCAGAACGTCACCTATTACACGCCCTTTGTCAGCGATGACGTGCGCCTAATCGCCGAGACGGTGAACAACCTGCACCGCACCCATACCGAGATGAACCTGGCCTATGCGGAAAACGGCGTGGTCTATCTGGGCGCACCCATCGGCATTGATGACTATACGCTGATGACGAATTTCCCCGTCACATCGCTGGATGACCTGAAAGGCCGCAAGATCGCGGCACCGGGTGCGGCGATCAACTGGCTGTCGGGCACCGGGGCCGTGGGTGTGGCGGGCAACCTGACCACTTATTACAACGAGCTGAAGGCGGGCGTTTACGACGGCGTGCTGGTCTTCGCCAGCGCCGCCCTGCCGGGCAAGCTGTTCGAGGTCGCCCCCTACATCACCAAGATGGGACTGGGCGCGCAATATGCCGGGTCGATCTGCGCCAATGCCACATGGTTCGCGGGCCTTCCGACCGAAGTGCAGACGGCGCTTGTGACCGCCGCCGATGCCGCGCAGGTCTGGTATCACGACGATCTTGAGGCCTTTGTCGAGGTCGCCCTGACCAAAATGGCCGAAGGCGGTGCCACGATCACCGATGCCACCCCCGAGATGCGCGCCGCATGGGCCAACGGCATGGACAACGCGGCCAAGACCTGGGCCACCGAACTGGATGCGCAGGGCAAGCCCGCAAGCCTGATCCTGGGTCTCTACATGGATGCGATGCGCGCCGCCGGTGCCACCCCGCTGCGCGACTGGGACAAGGAATAGGCGCGTCATGCGCCCGGCCCTTGCCGCAAGCCTGCGCCTGCTGGACGGGATCACCCAGGGCCTGAACGTCCTTGGGTCGGTCCTGATCCTTGCGCTGATGGTGCTTGTCGGCGTGGACGTGGCCGGGCGTAACCTGATGGGCGCGCCTGTCGCGGGCGTGCCCGAACTGGTGACCCTGTCGATCGTGGCGATCGTCTTTCTGCAAATCCCGCAGGCCCTGCGCGCCGGACGCCTGACCCGGTCGGACGCGCTCCCGCAATGGCTGGCGCGGACCCGCCCCGGCCTTGGACGCTGGCTCGAGACGCTCTTCGACCTGATCTCGATGGCGGTGGTCTGGGTGATCGTCAGCACCACATGGCCGATCTTCACCCGCGCCTGGGAACGGGGCGAGTTCATCGGCGCGATGGGTGATTTCACCGCCCCCACATGGCCTGTGAAACTGACGATCCTTGTGGGCGGCACCATGCTGACCCTGCAATTCGCCGCGCGCATCCTGCGCCGCTGGGTCGTGTTGCCTGCCAGCCCGTCCGACGGGGAGGGGGCGCATTGACCCCATTCGAGATCGGCCTGATCGCGCTGGCGGCGATGTTCGTGACCGTGCTGGCGGGGCTGTTCGTGCCCATTGCCCTGATGGTCTGCTCCTTTGTCGGGGTCTGGGCGATCAAGGGCTCGCCCCTCCTCGCGTCGAAGCTGATGGCGCTGGCGGCGAATGACGCGATTTCCAGCTATTTTTTCGGGGTGGTGCCGCTTTTCGTGCTGATGGGGTTCATCGTGGCCGAAGCGGGGTTGGGACGTGATGCCTTCGACGTGGCCAATGCAATGTTCCGCCGCCTGAGGGGCGGGCTGGGCGTGGGCACGGTGGGGGCCAATGCGATCTTCGCGGCGATCACCGGCATCTCCATCGCCTCGGCGGCGGTCTTTACCAAGATCGCGGTGCCGCAGATGATCCGGCACGGCTATACCCCGCGTTTTGCCGTGGGGGTGGTCGCAGGCTCCAGCGTGCTGGGCATGATGATCCCGCCCTCGCTGCTCCTGATCCTCTACGGCATCCTGACGGAACAAAGCATCGGGGACCTGTTCATCGCCGGGATCGGGCCGGGCCTACTGCTGGCGGTGTTCTTTGCCGCGGGCATCGTGCTGATGGCGATCTTCACCCCCGGTTTCGTGGGCCGCCCCGAGGGCGCGCCCGAGGCGCTGCCGCCGCGCGTCCTGCTGGCCAAGGGGCTGCCCATCGCCTCTCTGATCGTGCTGGTGCTGGGCGGCATCTATGGCGGTCTGTTCACCCCGGTCGAGGCGGGGGCCGTCGGGGCTATCGGTGCGCTGCTCATCGGGTTCGCGCTGCGCCGCCTGACACTGGCGGGACTGTGGCGGGTGCTGGTGGAAACGGGGCTGGTCACGGCCACGGTCTGCTTTCTGATCATCGCGGCGCAGATGTATTCGCGGATGCTGGCCCTGTCGGGTGTGCCGGCGGGGCTGGGCGCCTGGGCGGCGGGGGCCGATCTGGGCTTCTGGGGGCTGATGATCCTCTATGTGCTGATCGTGATCGCGCTGGGCATGATCCTGGACAGTTCGTCGATCATGCTGATCCTTGTGCCGCTGATGCTGCCTGTGGTGGTGCCGATGGGCGTCGATCTGGTGTGGTTCGGCATCGTCACCGTTCTGGCGGTCGAGATCGGGTTGCTGACGCCACCTTTCGGCATATCCGTCTATGTCATCAAGGCCACGCTGGATGATCCTACGATCACCCTGGCCGATATTTTCAAGGGGGCCGCCCCTTTCGCGCTGATCATGCTGGCGGTGCTGGCGCTGGTCATCGTCTTTCCGGTCATCGCCATCGGCCTTGTGCCGGGGCGCTGACGCCACAGGATCAAAGGAGGGTGCATCATGGCACGCAGGTTCGTCGATATCTCCATCCCGCTCGAGGCCGGGGTCGCCAGCGATCCGCCGATCATGCTGCCGCAGATCGACTATCTGGATCACAAGCAGACAGCAGGCCAGATCGCGGGCTTCTTTCCGGGGCTGACCGTCGATGACCTGCCCGGCGGCGATGGCTGGGCGGTCGAGGTGCTTCACGTCAGCAGCCATAACGGCACCCATCTGGACGCGCCCTATCACCACCATTCGACGATGGACGGCGGCAAGCGCGCCATCACCATCGACGAGGTGCCGCTGGAATGGTGCATGAACCCCGGCGTCAAGCTGGACTTCCGCCACCTGCCCGACGGCTATCTGGTCAGCGCCGCCGAGGTCGAGGCGGAGCTCAAGCGCATCGGCCACGACTTGCAACCGCTGGATATCGTCGTGGTCAATACCTCCGCCGGCGCGAAATACGGGCAGGCCGACTATGTCGATTCAGGTTGCGGCATGGGGCGCGAGGCGACGATGTATCTGCTGGAACGCGGCGTGCGGGTGACGGGCACCGACGCCTGGTCCTGGGATGCGCCATTCTCGCACACGGCGAAGAAATGGGCCGCGACCCATGACCCGAGTATCATCTGGGAAGGGCACCGCGCCTCGATCGACATCGGCTATTGTCACATGGAAAAGCTGAGCAATCTGGAAAACCTGCCCGCCACGGGGTTCACCATCAGTTGTTTTCCGGTCAAGCTGAAGGGCGGATCGGCGGGCTTTACCCGTGCCGTCGCGATAATCGAGGAGTAGCGCCATGAAACTGGGAACGGTCAGCCATGAGGGTGTGGAAAAGCCCGTCGCCGTGATGGGCGAGGATACGCTGCTGGACCTGCGCGCCGCGGGCATCAAGGTGCGCGACATGGTCGAACTGGTCGAGGCGGGCGACGAGGGGCTGGAGGCGGTGCGCGCCGCCCTGACCAACCCGCCCTTCAGCGCCACCATCGCCCGCACGGATGTCGAGATGCGCTGCCCGATCCGGCCCGTGCAATATCGCGACTGTCTGGTGTTCGAGGAACATCTGATCAACTCTTTCGCGCAGGCGGAAAAGATGACGGGCCGTCCCTTCGCGATCCCGCCGGTCTGGTACGAGCAGCCGATCTATTACAAGGGCAACCGGATGTCCTTCATCGGGGACGGGCAGGATGTGATCTGGCCGTCTTACGCCGAACATCTGGATGTGGAGCTGGAAATGGCCGTGATCATCGGCAAGGGGGGCAAGGACATCGCCGCCGCCGACGCGCCCGGCCATATCTGGGGCTATACGATCCTGAACGACGTCAGCGCCCGCGACGCCCAGATGCGCGAGATGCCGGGACAGCTCGGCCCCGCCAAGGGCAAGGATTTTGACACCGGCAATATCCTCGGTCCCTGGATCGTGACGGCGGACGAGATCGCGCATCCCGTGGCGCTGGACATGGAGGTGCGGGTGAACGGGGACCGCTGGGGCGGCGGCAATTCGCGCGCCATGCATCACAGCTTTGCCCGGATCATCGAACATATCTCGGCCTCGGAAACGCTCTATCCCGGCGAGGTGATCGGTTCGGGCACGGTCGGCACCGGTTGCGGTCTGGAAACGGGCCGCCGCCTTGCCCCCAATGATGTGTTCGAGCTGGAGGTCGAAGGTATCGGCGTCCTGCGCAACCGCATCGTTCGCCCCTGACGCCCGCGTCGGGAAGTGAGTATTTGAAGCAAGATGAAGCGCGCGCGCCTGCCCTTCATCTTGCCGAAAATACACGAAAAATGGTCGCTCGCCCTCAGACGCGCCAGGCCAGAAGACGCCGCTCGGCCCAGCCGATGGCCCCTGACGTCAGCACGCCAAGGGCCGACAGGATCACCACGCCCGCGAAAAGTCGTTCCAGATCATAGAGCGAGCCTGCCTCGAGGATATAGGCCCCGATGCCGTAGCGCGCGCCCAGCATCTCTGCGGCGACCAGCAGAATGATCCCGATGGACAGCCCGATCCTGAGGCCCGACAGGATACCGGGCAGCGCGCCCGGCAGCACGATCTTGCGCACGATGGACCACCAGCCCAGGCCGAAGCTTTGCCCCATGCGGATCAGGGTGCGGTCCACGTTGTCCACCGCGCCATAGGTCGAGACGACCGTGGGCGTGAAGGTGCCGAAGGCGATGAGGGCGTATTTCGATCCCTCGTCGATGCCGAACCAGATCACGAACAGCGGCAGGAGCGCGATCTTGGGGATCGGGAAGATGGCCGCGACCAGCGGCACCAGCCCCGCCCGCGCCAGACTGAAAAGGCCGATCATCACCCCTACGGCAATACCCGTGCTGACGCCAAGCGCCGAGCCCACCGCCAGCCGGGTCAGCGAGGGGATCAGGTGTTCCCACAGCATGCCCGTCACCCAGAGGTCGCGGAACGTGCCCAGCACATCCGAAGGGCGCGGCAGCGTCAGGTTCGAGATCACGCCAGTCCGCGTGCCCCATTCGATCAGCGCGATCAGCACCACGATCACCACCGCGCCCAGATAGCGGATGCGCACGGGTTTGAACCCGCCGCCCCGGAAAGGCACCGGGCGGGCCGTATCGGGATGCGCCGCGGCGTCCGGGGCCTGTTGGCCGGTCAGGGGCATGTCAGACATCGCTCAACTCCTGATCCGCGGCCTCGGCCTCGTCGCGCATCAATTGCCACAGCCGCGCCTGATGCGCCTCGAGCGCGGGATCGCCCGCGCGGCGTTCGGACAGGGGGGTGTCGATGCTGACCACCTCGCGGATGCGGCCGGGGCGACGGGACAGGACCACGATGCGATGGCCCAGGCGCACGGCCTCGGCCAGATTATGCGTGACATAGACGGCCGTAAACGGCGCGCGCGTCCACAGCGCGATCAGATCGTCCATCAGCAATTCGCGCGTCTGCGCGTCCAGTGCCGACAGGGGTTCGTCCATCAGCATCACAGCCGGGTTGACCGCCAGCGCACGGGCAATCGCCACGCGCTGTTTCATGCCGCCCGACAGCTGCTTGGGCAGTGCGTCGCGGAAATCGGACAGTTTGGTGCGCGCCAGAACATCGGCCACGATCCGGTCGCGCCTGTCGCGGGGCAGGGCGTGATCTTCCAGCACCAGTTCGATATTGCCCGCCACCGTGCGCCAGGGCAGCAGGGCGAAATCCTGAAACACGAAGGTCAGCGGGTTCAGACTGTCCGCAGGGGCCGCGCCCTGTTGCAGCACCGCGCCTGCGTCGGGCCGTTCCAGCCCGCCGATCATCCGCAACAAGGTGGACTTGCCGCAGCCCGAAGGGCCGACGATGCACACGATCCGCCCCTGCGGGATGGTCAGGGTGATGTCGGACAGAACCTCGACCCGGCCATAGCGGTGCGAGATGCGGTCAAGGTGCAGGTCCATCATGTCTATCCCAAGGGGCGGCGCGTGATCCCGCACCGCCCGGTTGTCATGTCAGGTGCAGTCTCACATCGTCTGCACGTAGGACGGATCGACCAGCATCTCCATCGTGATGCTGTTCTTGACCAGCCCTTCGGCGATGAACCAGTCCAGCTGATCCTTGACCGAGGTGGTGTTCAGCGCCGCCCCCGCATTCAGGCGCATCGCGCCGTTCACGATGGACCCGCGCGCCTTCTCATAGGGTTGATCCGCGTTGACGTATTTGTGGATCAGCTTGACCATGTCCTCCATCTCGGCCTCCGGGGTGGTCTTGTCGATCAGGGCGGCGTTGAAGTCGGCGGCCCCTTTCGACAGGGCGCGCAGCACGGCTTCGGTCTTGGCGCGCTCGGCTTCGGCATTGGTCTGCGAGGTGAAGATGGTCGTGACCTGATAGTCGGGCAGGTAATCGGCCACATCGCCGATGATATGCACCTCGGGCCCGGCGGCCAGCGGCTTGGCGATATGCGGCACGATGGTCCAGGCGTCGATCTGCCCGGTCTTGAGCGCGCCGATCACCGAGCCCACCTTTTGCAGCGGCACGAATTCCATCGTGGCACCCTCGGCGGCGGCGATCTTGGCCCCCATGTAATGGAAGGACGACCCCGCCTGCGTGATCCCGAACTTCTTGCCGTCCAGCATGGCCGGGCTGGTCAGCCCCGCCTGATAGGCCGCGTCGGACGCAAGGATCTTCTGTCCGTCGATGCCCTTCTCCTCGGACAGCGAACCGCCGATCACCTTGACGGCCCCCTTTTCGGCCAGCGAGATCAGCCCGCCCGAAATCGCCGTGACGGCGTAATCCGCATCACCCGACGCGATGGCCACGGCCATGGGCTGCGCCGCCTGGAAGAACTTGAACTCGACGTCGAACCCTTCTTCGGCGAAATAGCCACGCTCGAAGGCGATGAAGCTGGCGGCATGGCTGGTGAAATTCAGCGCGCCGATATTGAGTTTCGTATTGGCCAGGGCCGGGCGACCCAGCATCGGCAGGGCGGCGGCCCCGCCCAGCAGGCCGATGGCCCCGCGGCGTGAGAATGTGGTCATTGGGTCTCCTCCCCCTTTGAACGCAGATCGAAACGGTCCGCCTGCCTTGCCTTGCGGCCAGCAACGCCGGTCCCGCATGGTCATTCTGCGGGTTCGAACCGGGAAATCAACCCAAGAACGGCCGCGACAGACCCGCGACAGGCCCGCGACAGGACTGCCGCTTGCCCCGCGCCGCGCCAGCGCTTAAACCGTTCCCGCAGGACAAGAGGGAAGACAGGCATGGCCGCACCGGGGATCACCGCCGAGCAGGAACGCGCGAAATCGAAAGACATCGGTGCGCTGGCCGCTCTCTGGCCGTTCCTGCAACCCTACCGGACCCTGCTCGTGGCGGCGGTGATGGCGCTGGTGCTGACGGCCTGTGTCTCGCTGGTGCTGCCGCTGGCGGTGCGCCGGGTGGTGGACAACTTCAACGCCGAAGACGGCGCGCTGCTGAACCTTTACTTCACGGCGGCCCTTGGCATTGCGGCCCTTCTGGCGATCGGCACCGGCCTGCGTTACCTGCTGGTGACCAAGCTGGGCGAACGGGTGGTGGCCGATATCCGCAAGGCGGTGTTCAACCGCGTCCTCGGCATGTCGCCCGCCTTTTTCGAGCGGATCATGACCGGCGAGGTCCTCAGCCGGATCACCACCGATACCACGCTGATCCAGTCGGTCATCGGGTCCTCGGTCTCGATCGCGCTGCGCAACCTGCTCTTGTTCATCGGCGGGCTGGTCCTGATGCTGTTCACCTCGGCCAAGCTGACCGGGCTGGTGCTGCTGATCGTGCCGGCCGTCATCGTGCCTATCCTTGTGCTGGGCCGCCGCCTGCGCGTGCTCAGCCGCGAGAACCAGGACTGGATCGCGGCCAGTTCCGGCAATGCCTCCGAGGCGCTGCTGAGTGTCCAGACCGTGCAGGCCTTCACCAACGAAGGTGCTGCGCGCAAGACTTTCGGCGACGTGACGGAGCTGAGCTATGACGCCGCGCGCAAGCGGGTGAACACCCGTGCCGTGATGACGGTTATCGTGATTTTCCTCGTCTTCACCGGCATCGTCGGCGTGCTGTGGATGGGCGCGCTGGCGGTGCGGGCGGGCACCATGACGCCCGGCGCGCTGATCCAGTTCGTGATCTATGCGGTCATGGTCGCAGGGGCCGTGGCGGCCCTGTCGGAAATCTGGGGCGAGTTGCAGCGCGCCGCCGGTGCGACCGAGCGGCTGGCCGAGTTGTTGCAGGCGGATGATCCGGTCAAGGACCCCGTGCAATCCGTTCCGGTGCCCTCGCCTGTGCGCGGGCGCATCACCTATGAAGGGGTCAGTTTCCGTTACCCTTCGCGCCCCGAGATCCCGGCGCTGGACCATGTCGATCTGGTCATCGAACCCGGCGAGACCGTGGCGCTGGTCGGTCCCTCGGGCGCGGGCAAGACCACGATCATCCAGACCCTGCTGCGTTTCTATGACCCGACCGAAGGCCGTGTCCTGCTGGACGGTGTGGCGCTGGACACGATGCGGCGCGAGGATTTCCGCCATCACATGGCGCTGGTGCCGCAGGACCCGGTGATTTTCGCCACCACCGCGCGCGAGAACATCCGCTTCGGCCGCCCCGGTGCCTCTGACGCCGAGGTCGAGGCGGCCGCGAAAGCAGCGGCGGCGCATGAGTTCATCATGGCCCTGCCGGACGGCTATGAGGCGCAGGTGGGCGAACGCGGCGTGATGCTGTCGGGCGGCCAGAAGCAGCGCATCGCGATTGCCCGCGCGATCCTGCGCGACGCGCCTGTCCTGTTGCTGGACGAGGCGACATCGGCGCTGGACGCCGAAAGCGAGCGCGCTGTGCAGCAGGCCGTGGATGCCCTGTCGCAGGGGCGCACCACGATCATCGTGGCGCACCGGCTGGCGACCGTGAAGAAGGCCGACCGCATCATCGTGCTGGACCGGGGCCGCATCGTGGCGCAGGGCACCCATGACGCGCTGGTGGCCGAAGGCGGGCTATATGCGCGTCTGGCGCGTCTGCAATTCACCGACGGGGCCTTTGCCGCCTGAATTAGCGCTTGCCTGCCCGGACGCGCTGTCAGACACTGCCTGCCGCAAGACCTGCCCCGGCATTACGCGGGGATGTGCAAGTGGAAGGACAGACCAATGGGACTTTTCAATTTCTGGAAGAAATCCGGCAAGAAGGTCGCGGGTGGTGGTGATGCCGCCCCCAGTGCCGAGGCGCTGAAAAAGGAAGTGGCTGATCTTGGCCTTGATACCAAGGGCGCCGAGATCACCGTCGAGGGCGACAAGGTCACCGTCTCTGGTGGAACGCTGTCCGCCGAAGAGCGCGAGAAGGTCATCCTGGCCGTGGGCAACGTCGAAGGCGTGGCCGAGGTCGAGGCCGCCGAGGCCGATGACGCAGTGTTCCACACCGTCGAGAAGGGTGACACCCTGTCGGCCATCGCGAAAAAGACGCTGGGCAACGCCAACCGCTACCCCGAGATTTTCGAGGCCAACAAGCCGATGCTGACCCACCCGGACAAGATCTATCCCGGTCAGGTCCTGCGGATCCCCGGCGGCAAGTCCGCCTGATCCGATGACATGACGGGCAGGGGCCGCCTTCGGGCGGCCTTTTGTTTTGCGCGCAACGGTTTAGCGGGCGCCCCGCGTGTCGTCGCTGGTCAGTTCGTCGAACACCCGCGCCACGTCCCTGATCTGCACCGCCCCGGAATTCGAGCGGGCATGGAGCATGGCAAGGAACGCATGTTTCATCGCGCGGGGCGGATGGTTCAGCGGCTGCGCGGGGTCGCCTGCGCTCACCTGCGGGGCTGCGGCCGGGGCCGCCGGCCTGATCGTCCGGGCGAAGTTCCCGAGGGCCTGTTCATAGGCATTCCGGCGCTGGCTTTCAGTGACGATCATTCTCGTGTTCATGGCGGCACCCGTCGCGGTTCAGTGGCGTGGCGGTCCCCCCGGACCTGCATACCGTGATACATAGTTTCGCCATATTCAGCCAAACCTTGCCGCAATTCAGCCTGTTTTGTGGGAACGGACCGCAGAAAGCGCAGGTAATCCGGCCGGATTCGGCGTGATTGATGAGCGGGCCGAAACAACCGCCACAGGACAGTCGCGCCCGTCCTCCGAATCGCGCTGGACCGAACTGGTGGTCATCCGTGCTTGACGCTCTGTCCGTGGGGGCAACATAAATGGCGTGGGTCCGTCCCGTTGTCCTTCCATTACCGGCATGGCACGCTGCCACATCGACACATTTTCAGGAAAGCCGTGAGCATATGAAGATTTCTGCAGACAACCTGACATCCTTCGCTGCGGCGATCCTTGTCCATGCCGGGGCAGGCCCGGATGCGGCGCGCCGGGTGGCGACACGGCTGGTGGGGGCCAACCTGACCGGCCATGACAGCCACGGCGTCGGCATGATCCCGGCCTATGTCGAGGGGATCATGGCCGGGCAGTTGGACCCCGGGGCCGAGGCGCGTCTGGTGCGCGAGAACGGCCCCTTCCTTCTGGTGGACGGGCAGCAGGGCTTCGGCCACATCATCGCCGAACAGGCCATGGACATGGCGATCCAGCGTGCAACCGAAAGCCAGATCGCGGTCCTGTCGCTGCGCAACAGCTTTCATCTGGGACGGCTTGCCGATTGGGGCGCGATGGCGGCCGAGGCCGGGTTCATCTGCATCATCTATGCCAATGTGCAGACAGCCCAACCACTTGTGGCGCCCTTCGGTGGCAGCGACGGGCGTTTCGTGACCAATCCCTATTGCACCGCGATCCCGGCGACCGACAAGAACCCGATGTTCCTGCTGGACATGGCGACGAGCACGATCGCCAAGGGCAAGGTGCGCGTGGCGCATCTGAGCGGCAAGACCGTGCCCGACGGCGCCTTGATCGACGCAGAGGGGCGGCCGACCAATGATCCGTCGGTGATGTTCGACACCCCGCTGGGGGCGCTGACCACATTCGGGGCGCACAAGGGCTTCGGGCTGGCGCTGCTGGGCGACATTCTGGGCGGCTCGTTCAGCGGTGGCGGCGCCTATGCGCCCGAACGGCAGGTGCCGTCGCGCATCATCAACAACATGATGGCGATCCTCATGGCCCCGGATGCGCTGGGCACGGGCGAGGATTTCAACCGCGACATGGACAGATATGCCGATTGGGTGAAGGGATCACCCCCCGCCCCGGGCGTCGCGGCCGTGCAATTCCCCGGCGATCCCGAACGCGCCTGCGCGCAGGCCCGTCAGGCGGACGGTATTCCCGTCGATCCGGGCACGTGGGGCCAGTTGCTGGACACCGCACGGGCCGCCGGCATACCGCAGGACCAGATCGACAGCTTGACCGCGCACCGGCAGGCGTGACGGGTGGCGGGCAGCAGACGCAGAAGGTGCAGTGCCGGAAAGCCGATTAAACCCAATGACTGGCCGTACAGTCCGATGATTGAGACAGCTCGATCCGTCGCGCCATCATGGAGGGCGTCGGCAAGGCGCTCGGACAGTAAACGGGCGAACGGCAGACTTTTCCGGAAAGTTATGTTTTATATTTGATAAACGGCCCGGGTCGTCTGAGGAGTATTGTATGAGCATTGATTTGCTGTTTGCCCGCCGTTGGCCCAAATCCTCATTGCGCCAAGATATCGCGCGCATGGATGTTGCCACCTATGCACAAGCCTATGAGAGCCTGAGGGCACAGGCCCCGAAGCGTGCCCTCGACCGCCCCTATCTCGGGGGCAGAACGGGCTATCCTTCCACAGAAGGGAATACCAATCGTAGGGAAGAGCACATTGCGATTGCACTAGTGAACGCGCAACAAGTCTGGCACCTGCCGGACGGAACACGATTTGAATTGCTTGACTATCAAGTCCCGCTGAAAGCCACACGTGCGGATCGTGAAATCGGCAAGATCGACCTGTTCGGTCTGACAGAACACGGGCGGGCAGTTGTGGTTGAACTGAAGGTAATCGGCCACACGGGAGGACCAAGCGATCCGCCGCCTGTCGCCCTGCTCGAAGGGCTGCGGTATGCCCCTGTCGTGGAGGCCAATCTTCCGCGGATGGCAGAAGAAGTGCGCAAGACCTTCGGACGCAACATGGTCCTTGAGAGGCCAGACATCGTAATTCTTGGCGAGGCGGCCTGGTGGTCGAGATGGGTTCACGCTGACGCGGAGACCCGAACGCTCTTGGAGGAAAAGGCGCAGTCGATTTCACAGGCTATCGGCCTCAGCATCGCCTTCGCATCCCTGACCGACACGGGGGTTGAATATGGTCAGCGCACCAAGGCGCCCCGGCTTGTGGAGTTTCCCAAACTTTACTGCCTGCGCACGGCTTCCAAGAGCACTATGAATGCGCCAAGTGAGCCGAACAAAGCCGCACAGGAGCACGAAACGCTGCTCCAAAGAACTTGGTGGAGCTACGCGAGGGCTCTTCCTGAAACAGACCTCGACGGGCACGACAAGCCTGGAAGGCCACCCGTCGTTTCGATCAAAAGACCATCTGCCAACCTGATGTTGCCACCTGACGGCAGGATCGCCTCGGAGATCGAGGCGCAGATCGCGGAGAAGGATCGTCACCAACACTTCCGCTCATTCCGAAGCTCGCAGGCGCTGGCCCAAAGTGTTTTTGGAGCGTTCAAGGTTGCAGGCCGGTTGGACTTGCTCTCTCAGGTTCCGGCAGAATGCGGTCGCCGTGCGTTCGGAAACACGACATCCGAAACGAGGCTGTCGATGGAAACCGAAGTGCGCACCCTCAACGAACCGCGGCCGACGCAGTTGGATGTATACCTTGAGACTGAGGGCTACCGGATCGCAGTCGAATGCAAGTTTTGCGAGCGTGAGTACACCTCTTGCTCGCGTGTCCGATCAGACAAGCTCGAAACGCCGATCTGCGACGGAACCTTCACACGACAGCAAGGAAGACACATGCGCTGCGCCCTGTCAGAGCGCGGGATTTCCTATTGGGACTTCATTCCCGAGCTGTTTGACTGGGACGCTGCGCGAGACAGTTCACCCTGTCCGCTATTGCCAACATATCAGATTGTAAGAAACGTACTTGCCGCGGTTGTTGATCGTCATGGACGCGTGGACCCGTCCAATGGACATGCGGTCCTTGTCTACGATAATCGAAACCCTGCCTACAGGATCAATGGGGCTGCCGACGCGCAGTTCAGGCAGACAGCGTTGGCATGTCGTGTTCCTGGTTTGATACGGCGCGTGTCATGGCAAGAGATCCTTCGGGTATGCCAAGGCACGGCGGATCTGGGCTGGTTGGTGGATGCCATTGAAAAGAAACACGGTATATATCCAGATCCATAGCGCTGACCGGCCTTCCCCGGCGTCGTTTCGCCTTCTGCGCCGGAGACAGAGACCCGGACGCGAGAGCGTCCGAATAGCTGTTCTTGCCGAACCCCGCCGTCAGTAGGCGCCTTTTCCGCTGAGGACGGCGGTGAAGGTGCGCCGCAGGATCTGCAGATATGTTCCCAGCCGGTCATCGGAGACATAGGCCAGATCAAGCGTGATCATGTCGTCAAAGCCGATGTCCGCACGGCCCGAGACCTGCCACAGCCCGGTGATGCCCGGAAGCACGCGCAGGCGGCCATGGGCGCGCGGCGGGTAGGCGCTGACCTCTTCGGGCAGGGCCGGGCGGGGGCCGACCAGCGACATGTCGCCCCGCAGCACGTTGAAGATCTGCGGCAGCTCATCCAGCGAGAAGCGGCGCAGCACCCGGCCCACCGGGGTGATGCGCGGATCGTGGCGCGACTTGAAGCACAGGCCCGCCCGGTCCGACTGCGCCAGCAGGGCCGCACGCCGGGCTTCGGCATCGCGGTACATCGAGCGGAACTTGATCATCCCGAAGCGTTGCCCGTTCAGGCCCACCCGCGTCTGGATGAAGAAGACCGGGCCGGGGCTGGACAGCCTGACGGCCAGCGCGACCGCCAGCAGCAGCGGCCAGATCAGCAGCAGACCCAGCAGGACAAGGGTCACATCCAGCGGGCGCTTCCAGAGCGGATGGGCGCGGGCGGGAAACGAGGTATTGGACAGAAATGTATCGGACATTGGCAGCACTTTCGAAAAAACAGGAAGAATTGGGGGGATCAGGGCAACAGGCCGGGGTCACCGGCATGGGCACCGCTGAAGACCACGACCCCGCCCTGGCGGGGCAGCAGGTCGAGTTGGGACACGCGGGCAGCAATCGCGGAGGTGCTGTCCTGTGGGCGCACCTCGGCAAGGGCCAGATCGGACAAGGAGATCAGAAGCTCGGCCGCCGGATCGTCGCGCAGCGATCCCGCATTCAGGATCACCACCTCGGTTCCGTCACCGGCCCGGGCCAGCGCGTCGCGGATCGCGGCGATGCCGATGGACCCTGCGTCCACCGTGGCATCAAGACCCGCAGGCAGCACCGACAGCGACGGCAGCGCCGCATGGCTATCCGCCGGCACCGTCTGGCCGCGCAGCAGGTCGCGCCAGCCGAGGGCTTGTGTCAGATCGAGCGTGGCCGACAGACCGTCGCTGCGTAGATCGGCGTCGATCAGCAGCGTGCGCACATTGGCGCGGGCAAAGCTTTGCGCCAGCGCCAGCGCCATCTGCCCGGCGGCACCGCTGTCGAGGCGGGTCACGGCGATCACGCGGGCCGCACCCGGCACCAGCGAGGTGCGCAGCGGGTAGAGTTGCAGGGCGTTGCGCAGAAGGTCGGCACCACGTGGATCGACCGTCGCGGAGCGCAGGACACGTAGCACCGGGGCATGATGGCTCCAGCGGGCAAGCGCGTCGGAGAAACGGATACGCGGCGACATCAGCCCCAGTCCGAGGGTCGTGAACAGGGCCAGCGCCCCACCGGCGAGCAGACCGGCGACGGCATTCAGCTTGCTGCTGTCCTCGGACGGATCGGGCGAGCGGGAGGGCGGGGACATCACGACCGAGTAGCCGGGCAGGGCGCGCCCCGCCTCGAGGCGGATGATCTCGAGCGCCTTGCGGGTGTCGTCCAGCAGGGACCGGATGTCCTCGGCCTCTTCCTGCAGGCTGGCCAGTTCGGCGCGCTTGCGGTTCAGGTCGCGCGCCTCGGTCCGGGCCACGTCGAGCTGCGCTGTGACCTTCTCCAGAAGGGCCGCGATCTCGTCCACGCTGGCCTGCGGATCGGCGCCTGAGGTGTCGGTCAGCGCCCCGGTCTGGCCCAGCACCTTGATCTGTTCGCGCCGTTCGGACATCGCCCGGTCGATCACCGCGATCTCGAATTCCTTGTCGCGGATCTGCGGGCTGTCGGCGTTATAGCGCGATGTCAGCGTCGCCAGTTCGGCGGCCCGCTTGGCGCGGTCGAAGTTCAGGTCCGCCAGCGCCCGGTCCAGCAGCGTGGCGCGCAGGATCTCGTCATCCGACATGTCGGCCGAGGACGTGCCGGACGCCGCGCGCAGCGAGGCAAGCGTCGCCTCGATCTCGGACCGGCGGGCCGACAGCCCGTCGATCTGCGCCACCTTCTCCACATGCGCCTTGGTCAGCGCGTCGATGCCGAATTCACCACCCACGGCCAGTGTGCGCTGGCGGATTTCGGTCTGGCGCGCAGTCAGCTCGTTCTCGCGTTCCTGCAATTCGGACAGGCGGACGGCGCTGCGCTTGGCCTCGGTCTCGGCCTTCATGTCCAGATAGGCGGTCACGATCGCGTCCAGCTTGGCCGGGGCGAAGGCGGCATCGCGCGACTTGGTGGTCAGCACGATCAGGCTGTCATTGCGCTTGATCTCGATCGAGCCGCCAAGATCGGCGGCGGACATGTCGGCCGTGATCTCGGGGAACTGGCCGCGCAGCATCTGTGCCGCGCGTTCCATCACCGGATGCGAGGCCACATAGCTTGTCTCGGCTTTCACGAAACTGTCGAAGGTCTTGAGAACCGAGTCGTCCCCGGTGCGATAGAGGATATTGGCCTCTTGCGGATAGACCCGCAGGATCGCCTGCGAGGCATAAAGCTCCACCCCGGCGAGGTAGCCCAGAACGGCAAGCCCCGCGCCCAGGGCCGCCCCCGCGACCGAAGCCTTCAGCCAGTTGCCGCGCATGGCGCGCCCCAGGGCCGCCAGCGGGTTCTGCTCGACCGGCTCTTTCGCAGCGGGCTCGGCAAAGGCCTGCGCGCCATCGGCCATATGGGGGAAAGCGGCGGTCATCTGTGCAGTTCCACCGGACGGTTCGTGGTGTCGCGTTCCCAGGCGGTGGCGGCCGTGGCCGGTTCCAGCGCCAGTTGCAGGCGGACCAGCGCCATGACCGCGACAAAGACCGCCAGATCGGCCCACAACCGCGGACGCGGCAGGGCATGGCGCAACATGGCGCGGGCCCCGCTGCCACGGCGCTGACCGGTTCCGCTCAGGGCATGCGCACCGCGCAAGGCCCGGCGGCGGACGCGGATCAGGGTCGCAAGATCGCGCGGCGCCCGCGCGGTAAAGCTGCAGTCGGGCACGAAGGCGATGTCTTCGGCGGCAAAGCTGCGGCGGATGAATTCGTCATCCGCCGTGACCTGCGGCAACGGGAAAAGCCGCGCCGCCGCCATGGCCGAAACCGCGAACAGACCGCCGAACTTGCCCTTCTCGAAATAGGGGTTCAGCGTCCAGGCCCGCATATAGGCCCGCACTAGCGGCGAACAGCCTGCGGTGTCGATCTCCATCCGGCCGCAGGCGGCCTCGGCGTGATCCAGGGCCGCAAGCAGCATGGCGATCTGCGCGGGCGTCGTGTCCAGATCGGCGTCCATGAAGACGACCGGCAGGTCCGGCAGCGTGCAGAAACGGCCGATGTTCAGGGCGTTGATCTTTCCGGGCCGTGCGGTTTCCAGCACGATGGCCCGCGGGGCCGCGCGCCGGGCCACATCCGCCGTGTCGTCGGTGCAGGCATTGGCGATCACGACAAGCCGCAGGCGCGGATCGTCAAGCGCCGCCAGCGTGCGGCCGATCATGGCGGCCTCGTTGAAGGCCGGGATCAGGACTGTGGCGATCTGGGTCATGCGCGCACCCCGCTTCCGATCGCACGGGAAGAGCGGATCGGGCGGCTGTCCTCGTTCCAGATGAACGCCTTGAGCGCGTCCAGCAGCGGTGCGGAGGCGATCGCGGGCAGGCGTGGCTGCACCGTTTCGCCGCCCGCCAGCGCGTCCTGCAACGCTGGGGCAAGATCCGCCGCATCCTCGATGACCGTCACATTGGACAGCACGGCCATTTCGGCGGCGGTGGCCAGTTGGTGGTCGTTGCGATGCTCGCCAAAGGCGGCGCGGCGCGGCATCAGGATCAGGGGCTTGCCTGCTTCGGCAGCGGACAGGATGGTGCCCATCCCGGCATGGGCCACGATCACCTTGGCCTGCGCCATCATCGCGGCAAAGCCGTCCTGATCCAGATGTGCCTGGCATTGCAGATGCGAAAAGGGGGTCCGGGTCTGGCCGGTCTGCGCGATGACCGGAACATCGGGATTGGCAGAGGCCCAGCCGTCCAGAGCGGACAGCAGCCGGTCAAAGGGCAGCTGTGTGCCGACAGTTGCAAAAATCATGACAGATCACTCTCGTAGTGGTGGGGGGAATGGGGCACGGGCTCAGATCACGGCGCCGCAGAACTCGGTGCCGTGGGTCCGGGCGACGCCGGGCCACTGGCTCAGGACCCGGTCGGCCACGCCTTTGGACAGGCGCGCGGAGACCGACAGTTCGCGCGCGTTGGCGATGCTGTCGATGAACATGGTGCGGGCCCCGGTCAGGCGGGCGATCCGGATCGCCAGATAGCCGCCCGCAGCGCCGGTCGAGATCACGACATCGGGGCGCACCCGCGCCACGATCACGGCCAGGCGCAGCGCGGTCAGGATCAGGCGCAGCGGCTGCTCCTTGTTGGCGTCCGGGAACAGGTGAAAGGGCGCGGGGGCCACCATGGCCGCGCTGGAGGGTGCGACGGATGCGAAATGTACCTCGGCCCCCGCGAAGGCGGGCCGCAGGCGCAACATCTGCACCCAGTGACCGCCCCCCGAGGAGACAGCGAGAATGCGGGTCGGGCGGCGTGGGGATCGGCGGGGGAACATGGCCTGAACCTTTCGGGATAGAGGGTTGAAATCGCCCTCTATGGATAGGTCAGATCAATTCTAAATACTTGTTCGCAAACGGAAAATTAGCGGCGCGTGCGGATGGGGCACCTATCCGAAGGGATAAGCGGCCCACCCCTGCGGGTCAGCCGATGATGCTTTCGTAAAGCGTCACCATCCGCGCGGCCTTGGCGGACCACAGCCCTTCGGCCCCGACCTTGCCGCGTGCGCCCTGTCCCAGGCGGGTCACAAGCTCCGGCGCTTGCGCCAGGTGGCGAATCGCAGCTGCGATGTCGCTGGCGAACCGTGTCGGAGTCGTGACCGGAACCCGCAGGCCGCAGCTATCGTCGATGATGAAATCCGGCCCCCCCCGCGCGGCGGTGATCACCGGCAGGCCGTGGCGCATCGCCTCGTAAAGGACACCGCCCGCCGGTTCGCGGAACGAGGGGAAGACGAAGACGTCATGACTGCGGTAGAGATCCTCGATCCTCTCGCGCGGCTGGCGGTCCAGAAAGGTGATGCGGTCCGTCAGGCCAAGTGCCGCCGCCTCGGCGCGGCAAATCGCGATTTCCTCGCCGCCGCCCGCGCTGGTCAGCGTGACGGGCAGATCGCGCAGCTTGGCCATGGCGCGCACCGCGTCGCGCAGCCCCTTGGTGCGCACACCGCGCCCCACATGCAGCAGCCGCAACGGGCCGGGTGCGCGCGGTTCGGGACGCAGTGGTTCCACATCGTCGATGCCCAGTTCCAGCACGGATTCGAACCGCTTGAGCGGGATCGCCGACAGAATGTCGCGCACATAGGGCGCGACACCCAGAACGCAGGCCGCCCCGGCATAGCTGGCGCGCAGCCACGGATCGCGCCGGAAGCGGAACCCGTCCAGATCGCGCAGCCGCGTAAAGAGGGGCGCGCTGCCGGCCTCGGCGCGGAAGGGCGCCGGAGTGTCCAGCGCACCGCCCAGCGGACCGATCACATAGGGCAGCGGAAAGTGCCGCAGCGGCGACGGGTAGCGCGCGGCCTGCGGCATGAGCTGGTGCGACAGGTCGAAAGCCTCGCCCCGCGCCAGCGCCGCCGTCAGCCAGCGGCGCACATGGGCGGCAAAGACCGGCCAGGCCGGTTTCAGCATCGCGTTCAGCCGCTCGTTGCGGCGCGCCCAGGCCGGTTCGGCCCATGTCACCACACGCGCACCGGGCAGTTGCTCCGCCAGAGGCCTGCGTCCGGGCCGCTCGAAGGACAGCACTGTCAGATCGGTCAGCCGGGCCAGCGCCTCGGCCCATTTGAAGGCGACATAGGCCTCGCCCACGTCGGTGCCGTCGATATTGGGGGCGATCAGCAGGATCTTCACGGCTTGACCCCGCGCGGCCAGGCCTTGCCGAAATCGCCAAGCACCCGGATGAAATGGCGCGCGCGGGCCGTCGCACCGGGGCGACGGGCCAGCCCGACCCCGGTCCAGAGAACCGCGCGCGAGGCGTTGAACGCCGCCAGCAGCCCATAGCAGGCCAGCCCGCCCATCAGCCCGCCATGCTTGCGGTGCAGGCGCACGGTGCCTTCGGTCAGCATCACGTCGCGCCGGTGGTTCATGGCGCGGACCGAGCCGCCGCCGAAATGGGTGATCTCGCCCACCGGGGCGAAAACCACGCTCCAGCCCGCATCTGCGAAGCGGCGGCACCAGTCGGTTTCCTCGCCGTAGAAGAAGAACCCCTCGTCCAGCAGGCCGACCGTGTCCATCGCGGCGCGCCGGACCAGCATGGCGCAGCCCGAGATCACCTCGACCCGGCGGAAATCCCGACGGTCCCAGCCCGCCATGCGGTAGCTGTCCAGCGCCTTGAACCGGGTCAGACCCAGGGTTTGCGCCATCAGGTGCCGCAACGAGGGATAGGCGGTCGAGGACGGCTGGACCGAGCCATCGCGGTTCAGGATACGCGGCCCCATCACGGCCACCGCCGGATGCGCGTCCAGAAAGGCCACGCTGTCGGGCAGCACGGTGTCATGCACCAGCGTATCGGTGTTCAGCAGCATGACATGCCGCCCGCGCGCCAGCCGCAGCGCCTGGTTGTTGGGGGCGGCAAAGCCGCGATTGTCGGCATTGGCGATGCGGATCACGGCGGGAAACTCGGTCGACAGCATCTGCACCGAGCCATCGGTCGAGCCGTTGTCCACCACGAAGATCTCGGCCCGGAGCGGACCCAGCCCGGCATGGACGGTGGCAAGGCAATCGCGCAGCATGTCGCGCGTGTTCCAGTTCACGATGATCAGGGAAAGGTCCATGGGATATCCAGTCAGAAGAGCCGGGCCGGGATGAGGCGGCGGGTGGGAGTGATGGGCTTGGCTGTGGTCGCGGCCCCGGGCTTGGCGTCGATCAGCCAGGCGCCGGAACCGATCAGGAAGATGAACAGAACGAACAACGCGTTCCACAGATGCACGGTTGCGGCCGCCACGGTGATGCCGAACAGCGTGAAGGCCCAGGCATGGCGCGCCCGACGCCAGTGTTCGGGCAGGTTGCGGCGCTTGCCCACGACGATCAGCATCCCGATCATCAGGCTGACCATCATCGCCCAGGCCGGAAGGCCATAGCGCACGGCGATCAGCAGCCAGAAATTGTCCATGCTGTCGGACATCCAGACCGGGCGGATCCAGTCGCCCAGGCCCAGCCCGAAGATCGGGTTCCGCCACACCTCGGCGGTGCCATATTCGAAAATGAGGATGCGGTTGTAGGCCGAGGTGGTCGAGAAGGTGAAATAGGTCACGAAGACATGGAAGGGCGAGCGGTTCGACAGCAGGTCGATGGCAAGGTAGATCAGGCCGAACAGGCCGAACAGCATTCGCCAGCGGCCAGTGATCTTGCCCAGGACCCGCTCCCAGATCGCGACGAAGCCCTGCATCATCAGAACCACATAGGGCCCGCCCGAAGCCGACATGAACGTGGCCAGCGCCACGCCCAGAACCTGCGCCATCCCGCCCCAGTTCGTCAGGCGTTTCTCGGCGATCATGAAATAGGCCATGGAAAAGGCCGAGGCCGAGAAGACGCCATAGAGGATCGGGTGATCGAAGGGGCCGAAGGTCCGCTCCAGCCCCATGCGCTGTTCGATGAAGGGGGCCGGTGCACCGCCCATGACCCCGGCGATCGTGTCATGCAGGATATGCACCGAGGTCAGCGCCTCGGGGATGGTGAAGATCAGCATCACCACGACGATCATCACGAAGGCCCGCGAGAAGGCCGCGAAATCCTCGTAGCTGCGGATATAGAGACGCCCGACCAGATAGGCGCCGACGAACTCGACGATATAGATGCCGCCGGATTCGATCCCCTGCGCCAGCCCGCCCCATTTGATCAGCGCCAGCAGCGCCCAGCCCGCATGGCCGAAGACCAGCGCGTCGAAGATCGTCAGCCGTCCGCGCCGTCCCGACAGCAGCGTCAGGACCATCGGGATGAACATGACCAGCAGCACCATGCGAAAGACCGACAGGCGCAGCCCGCCCAGATTGACCGAGACCGAGGTCGGCAGCATCATCCCGACGAACAACAGCACGACCACGACCGGGACGCCGAACAGTCGTCGGGTGCGGGGAAGGGTGGTGCTGGTCATGGGTCAGGCGGTCCGGGGCAGCTTGCGCATCTGGCGCAGGGCAGGTGTTTCGATGAACAGCCAGCTGGCAAGGGCGAAGGGCAGCGTGGCGGCAAGGCTCAGGATGGCCAGCTCCGGCGCGCTCAGCCCCGGCATCTGGTGCACGATGTATTGAGCAACGGGCCAGCCATAGATATAGGCTCCATAGGATAGGTCGTGGCGCATCGGGATAACCGGGGCGCGAAAGGCAAGGATCAGGGCCGCCTGACCCAGGGCCGCCACGGCAAAGGGCCAGCCCAGCGGCGCGAAAATCACAAACGCCAGCAGCAGGATCGGCGACAGCGGCCAGCGTGCGCGCAACCGCCAGACGGTGACGCCTGCGGCAAAGGCCAGGAACAGCGGCGCGAAGGTCTCGAGCCGCGCGGGGAGGCTCCACAGCGCGGCGGCAGCCCAGAGCGCCAGCGCCATCAGCGGCAGCGCCAGCGGCGCGCGTTGCACCAGACCCGCGCGGATCGCGGCAAAGCAGATCGCATAGGCGGCGACCTCGTGAAACAGGCTCCAGAGCGGTCCGTTGACCGCCAGCGGATATGGATTGGCGACAAAGGCACCGGGGATGCGATGTTCCAGCGACACCAAAGTCAGGCCGCGCAGGATATAGTCGGTCGCAAGGCCCGGCGTCAGGCTAGCCCCCGACAGCGCCGCAAGGATCAGCGTCACCACCAGCGCCATCGCCAGTCCCGGCAGGATGCGCCGCGCGCGCGCTGTCCAGAAATCGGCCGCGCTGCGGGTGGCGGCACTTTGCGCGATCAGCAGCCCGGACAGGAAGAAGAACAGAACGACCGCCCAGCCCCCCAGCGCGTGACCGGTCAGCGCCTTCAGCGGCTCGGGCGTGCCGGGGCCATGGCCCAGCGGCCAGGCATGGCTGACGATCACCGCCGCCGCCGCCGCCAGTCGCAGGGCGTTCAGGTTGTTGGCGCGCGCCTGTCCAAAGGCTTGGTCAAGATACATCACGCGCCCCGGATCGTGACCGCGCGCCACAGCCGGGCGCGCAGGATGCGGCGCAGCGTGCCTGCGGTCGATGACACCTTGGCGCGCGCGCCCAGACCCAGCCAGAAGCGGAACAGCGGCTGGCCCCGGTCGGCGGGCACGGCCATGCCGGTCAGACGCATCATCAGGCGGCGGGCCCAGACGGCCCCCTGCGTGGTGGCCAGATTGGGCTGCGCGCGGGCGATGGCGTCCCGGCCTTCGGGCGCGGCCTCAAGAACGCCCGCCGCAATCGCCGCCTCGACAAAGGCGCGCCCGCGCGGGGTGCGCGCCACGATCAGCGAACGGCCCGCATCCTCATGCCCGGCGGGCGGGGTATGCCACGGATCGCCCACCGCGATATCGGCGAAAGCCCCGGTATGATCGGTGCAGATCCGGCAGCGCCAGCGGCGGTCGGCCTGCAGGATATTGCCCCAGCCCTCGCCATAGGGAATGCCCTTCGATGTATGTTCGACACCGTCGGCATCGCGCCAGCGGGCCTGCATCAGCCCCGGCCAGCCCGAGCCGCGATAGCGCAGGTCGGTCAGCGCCGCGTCGCGGGGCACCTCCAGCCGGTCCAGCAGACGGGTCGTGGCATTCAGGTTGGGCGCACCCGCGCAGAAGATCGCGATGGTCAGGGGGATCTTGGCCGCCAGTGCCGGATCAGCCGCGCGCGCCTTGGCGACCGAGGCGACATCGCAGGGCTTGCCGATGAAGGCGACAGCGGCGTCACCAGCCGCGATCGGCCCCAGCGCCTCGGCGGGGCTGGCCTGCGCATAGCGCGACCCCGCGCCGCGCAACAGGCCCGCGCGGTCGTGGCTGATCACCGCCTCGTTCAGGCGCGGATCATCGGTGCGCGCCGCCACATGGGCGACACCCTCGACCAGTTCCGATTGCAGCGCGAACAGCGCGAGCGCCGTCACCGCCCCGCCTGAGGACCCGCGATGGCGGATCTCGTCATCGCTGGCATGGCCCTGCCACGCGGCCAGCACCGGACCCCAGTCACGGTCAATCGCATCGCTCTGCGGCAGCGTGCCGTAATCGGCACCCGCCCCGGCGCAGAGGCTTGCGGCCTGCATCGCGGCGGCTTGTGCGTCCGCACCATCCTCAACCACGGGACGGCGGCCGTTCAGCGGATCCTCGACCATGCGGATGAAATCGGGAAAGGCCCCCGCGCAGGCCCCGCAGCCCGTGCAGAGGTTGCAGGCGACGGTGCGGGTGATCGGATCAAGGGTCATGTCAGGCACTCCGAAGAAAAGGGGGCAAGGCTGTGGCGCAGCAGATGATGGGCGCGCAGGGTGGCGGCGCCTTCGCCGCAGACGGCGGCCAGGGCGAGGGCATGGAGCGGCAGGCCCCATGCGGCGACCAGAACGGCGGGCACAAGGGCCGCCGCGCGCAGCAGGTTGGCCCGGGCCGGATCGCCGGTGCGCCCGGTGATCACCGCGCATTGCGACAGCGGCGTGCGCAGGATGCGCAGCCCCGCCGCCACGCCGAAGGCCAGCGCTAGCGCCGTTTCCGGGCGGAAGGCGGCCCCGTAGACCAGCCCGATCACAAGGGGGGCCAGCGCCGCGAAGCCTGCCGCAAAGGCCAGCGCCAGCAGCAGATGCGCCCGCATCGCCCCCTGCATCGCCATGGGCAACGCGCCTGCGGCCATGGCCCGGCGCAGCCGGGGGGCCAGTAACGATGCGGCGGCTCGGCCAGTGATCTGCGCGGGCAGCATCGCCAGTTGCAGGGCCACGCCATAGATCGCGACCTCGGTCCAGCCGAAGAAACCCGCCACGATCAGGCGGTCTGCCTGAAAGGTCAGGAACATCAGCAGGGCATTGCCGACCAGCGGCAGGCCGAAGACGAACACCTCGCGCAGCACATCCCTGTCGAAGGCCAGCGCATAGCGCTGCCGCGCCACAAGATGCGACAGGGCGACCTGCGCCACCGCCTGCACGGCCAGCACTGCGATGATCGCGCTATGATCGGCCCGGATCGCCAGCACGACGGGCAGGCTCGCCAGCATCGCCAGCACCGCGCCCCCTTCGACCAGCGCCATGGCGCGATAGGAAAAATCCCGCTCGGCGCGGCGATACTCCAGATGCAGGAAGCCGCGCACCAGCGGGATGGCCGCCAGCGCGGCATAGCCCCCGGCATGGGCACCACCGGGCAGGGCAAGCGCCATCGGCACCGCCAGCGCCAGCAGCATCAGCGCCATGGCCAGCCCGCGGATCAGCGCCGCCCCATGCAGGGCGTTCAGAAATCCGGGCGCGTCGCCCTTTGCAGACTGCGCCAGCAGCCGCTCGATCCCGATATCGCTGATCATCTCGGCCAGCCGCAGCGTCAGCGCCAGCACCATGGCGCGGCCCAGCTCGTCCGGTCCGATGGCCCATGCCATCGCCGCCGAACGGATCAGCGCCCCGGCCTCGGCCAGCATCGGCACGGCCCAGGCCGCCGCACGTCCGGTTCGGGTGGCCCCCATCGCTCAGGCTCCGATCTGCTGGACGATGGTGTCCATCTGCGCCTCGGCGCGCACCAGAAGGCCGGGACGCAAGGCGTCCAGTTCACTCTGCATGGCGGCGCGCTGCGTCAGCGAGCGGCGGACCGCCTGCGCGATCCCGGCGGCGTCCAGCACCCGCAGATCGGCCACATGGTCCCCGATACCGCATTGGGCGAAGACGCCCGCCGCCTTGTCGGAATAGCCCAGCCCCAGCGTCGGCGTGCCTGCGGAAAAGGCCCCGATGGTCGCATGCATCCTTGCCCCGGAAAACCAGTCCAGCCGCGACAGCACCCATTTCAGCTCCATCGCGTTCATCGCGCCAGGCAGGACCGCGATACGGTCGGGATATTCCGCCTGTAGCCTGGACCGCAGCGCCGTGGCCGCCGTCAGATCGCTTTCGGGATCGCCAAGGCGACGGTGCACATGGCTGACCAGCAGCAGGCGCATTTCGGGGCTGTGCTCCAGAACGGCACGGGCCGCGGCCTCGATCTGGTGGTCATGGTGCGCGGCCAGACCGAACTGCGCCTTGGCCGCCACCGGGTCGGATGTCAGCAGGCCCGACACGTTCAGGCCGGCCACCGGAAAGGCGCGGTCCCCGGACAGCCAGTCGGACAGCGGCGCGGGCAAGGGGGCCACGGGCCGCATCATCGGCAGCGCCACGGCCATGTCCAGACCCAGCCGGTGCCGGTCGGGGTCGAAGCCCGCACCCAGCGCATCCTGCAAAAACGCCAGTGACGCGGCATCGCGCACCCAGACCGCGCGGGCAGCGGCAAGGATCGCCACAGCCTCGGCCCGGTTCGCGGGATCGCGGAACGGCCCCAGCGTCTGCGGCAGCAGGATCAGTGGCAGGCCATTGTCCAGCGCCAGACGCTTGGACAGCACCATCGAGCGGAAGCGATGCGGACCGTAGAGATCGGTGAAACTGTCCCCGCCCGACACATCGAGAATGGCGCGCGATCCTGCGATCCGGCGGGCCGTGGCGCTGAAACCGCCGCCCACACGCGCCAGCGCGCGCACCGTGGTCAGGCTGTCGCCGCGCCAGTAGCGGCGGTTATGGGTCAGGCCGATCATGTCGACGGCACCGAAACCCAGATCGCCGCGCCGCAGGCCGCGTCCGTGATCGGCGACGGCAACAGGACCCGCGCGGCGCGCGGTCAGTCCGGCGACAGCAGAAAGGCACAGGGCGGACACGCCCTGGTTGCCGGTATCGGGAGCAGCGTTCAGCAAGGTGATCATGGGATTTAAATTCTTCCAGCTATTGACGAGGCATGTTTTATCGCTTTCCCATGCCCCAGTCTTGCGAGCGGCGGGATAGAGTGGCGGAGAACGTGGGAACAGGGTCATCCGAAAGGCAAGGACGCATGGGGCAAAAGGGCTGCGGACTATCCGTTTGGACAGGGGGGCTGCTTGCCGCGCTGCTTTTGGCCGCCTGCACGCCTGCGCCTGACCAGTCCCGGCTTTTCAGCGACGGGGTCGTGCAGCGGATGGCGGTGTCCTCTCCTGCGGTCACCAGCGGGCAGGGGCCGCGCTGCGGGCGCACGTTATTGCCGCCCGGTCGCAAGGACAGCGGATCGGCGCGCGG
>Ga0209345_10000895_pt1 | contig 38163 bp, 21 predicted proteins | sample Cruoilmetagenom7_FD_187294 | JGI IMG/M metagenome (GOLD analysis project Ga0209345, IMG submission 187294) | Oil polluted marine microbial communities from Coal Oil Point, Santa Barbara, California, USA - Sample 7 (SPAdes) (version 2) | ecosystem: Environmental > Aquatic > Marine > Oil seeps ...
TCGTGTTGAGCCACTGATTTTTCGCTTTTTTACATATTCTCTAATATCATTCTCACTCAAATTGTTATGCAGCGGAATATCCGGTCTTTTAAGAACCAGGAGCAGTTCCTCTTTGTTATTATAAATTCTTCTTAAGGATAGATCCAGCGTCACAAATCCAGTTTTTTGGATAAACAAATCATCGAAACGTTTTTCTAACTCAATTTTCTGGGTACCATCTGGACTGAGACGATATGCTTTCAAATCTCGGTATAACTGCCATATGTCTGAACGAGTTTTATCAAGAATTGTTCGATGAACTTTCTGTATATCCTACCACTTTATGGATTAATCTTTCTGCCTGAACCCAGCATAGGCCATGAAGAAAAACATTAATTGACCTGCATCATCACTGACAATTACAAGATTTTTATTAAACCCGTGATTGATTATACTTCCAATAAGAGCGCCTTCCGCAGCAATACGTACATGATTTCTGGTGGCTATGCCTATCGAGTTATGATTACAAGCGGCGTCTTTTCGCTTTCAGGAATATTTTTTATTTGATCTGTTATGCTCATTTGTTGTATTCATAAGCATAAGGACACAAATTGTTATAAAATTTAGTATTCGCATAAACTGTGTGAGATAAAGCTTTGTGGTAAACCTCATCTGTGAAAAAGTTATAAATATTTATGCCTATATGCTTAGTACAATAAATTTTTGTTGCATATAGTTTTTTTACTTCTACCACATATTTTTTGAGATGTTACCATTTAAAATAAAATTATTACATTTCCTATGGGTAGAAAGTAAATCACGACAAGCTTTTTTTAAAAATAGTAATAAGTAAAAATATTATATTTAAAGCTCATTTTCAAAAAGTAAAGCAATTGCAAAAAATAATTTTACATACATTTTATTTTGCTAAATAACTAGTTCAGATTGTAGCCCACATTTTACTTTTTTTGTAAATAAATGATTATTTTCAATATTATATGCCCAGCACATATTTTTTACTTTAGGATATTGATTAAGGATGGTTTTTCTTAATAATGGCGCATCTTCTATATACTCTTTAAAGGGTAAGGGCAAAGGAGATGATTTATCAATAAATTGGGCGAGACTTTTTGCCATTTCCAGAACATGATCAACTAAATGATGGCATCCGCTTTCCCCTCCTAATATTTCTATTATTCGTTGAGTAAAGCCATGATTTATTTTCAGGCCAACTATATTTTTCATTTTGTTGCTCATCAATTTACAAACCTCTACATATGGCGCTTTTTTAAAATCTGCAGCAGCAAATTTTATTATTTTTTCCGGAAAAAGAACATGGTATATGGTTGAGATATGATGAACATTATCAAGCATCGATACCTCAATTTTGAGTATTTTATCTTCAATAAGGTCAGCTTTAATATTTTTATTTCTTTCAAATAGTGACATGGAAAATATCCTTATGTAAAAATGAATAAATTTAACAACTTGTGAAATTTATTTTAAAAGTATAATTGTATACCAAAATATATTGAATCATCAGAGTCTTTTTCCTCAAATGATGATTTTTCATATTTACCTTCAATATGTCTACATCCAACTACAACTGCCCCATCATCTAAAATATGAGTATTAATTGAAAAATTAAACATGGAGAATCGTTCTGTATCTAACAGACTAAGAGGATTTGGTGATATGGAAGCATCAAGCTTTATAGTGACTGGAATATCTATAGTTGTTTCTCTCAGATCATATTCTCCAAAAAATGATAGTCCTATAGCAAGCAAGTCATAGTGTACGCTATGAAATTTTGTTCTTCCTCCAAAAAAATTAAATCCTAATCCCATTTGCATGCCAGGTGTTATGACCTGCTCTTTTATCGTTGTGCTTATGTCAACGATTTTATACTCGTCGTCTATAAAAAGTGCACCTGCCTCAATGTACAGCGGGTTGCTCAAATGTCCAATTGTTGTTTGGGCCTTAATTTCAATATCTGAAGTATTGATATTTATTTCAAAAATATTGCTTTTAGCATATGACAAAGAAGGAAATATTATTATTACTACAAAAAATATATATAATACTGTTTTTATTTTTTCCATTTATTGTCCCTCCCTAAGGTGATATTAACAAAATTATGATCCAAAAATATGGCAAAAGGACAAAGATAGTTTGCACTTTATCTTTAAGGCAGATTTATACTTTAAGGTTTGCCAACAAAAATACCTAAAGTCTTTAAATTTGCTAAGTCTATTTATTTGCATGATTGTGAGACAAATATTTTTATATATCAAAAAACTCAAATAAAACCAGATTTAATCTAACACAAAAAACTATTATATTTCATAAAGCAACAAGCTTTTTTAATTTAATTTTCCAAAAAAAATCATCATTAATGATTTTCATTGTTTTTTTTTAAATTATCAGATACCATTTTTTTAGTTTTATACATTTTATCAACAATTTAAGCTAAACAACTTATAAACTTTTGCTAATTATAAATTAATACTTTATAGCTGTTAAGCACTATTTCAGTAAAATAATTTAAACCAATGATTTTAGTAGCTTACAGAAAATCCGATATATGATATGCATAGTTTCAATAGGTTATATTTATTAGGTTCTGTAAAAAACAAAAAAATTACAAAACCACTTACAAAACTATATGATTGAGAAACCAGTTTAATATAAGCAACCTATAATTTTAATAATTAAAATGCAATAAAAATATAATTTTAGGATTTAGGTCATATTTTTTAGAAAATTTGATTATTATATCTTTATAAAAAACTTTAAATCACTTTTTAATGTTATGAATACTAAACAAATTTTTCCACCAGAGCTTGTTAAAGACTACAACAATAAACAAGGTAAACTAAAAGTTGCCTTTGAAACGGCCGGTGTTGTGCTTCCAGAGGATCCTAAAGTAGCTGTTTCCTGCCTAAAGGTAATATCTTGTTCTGATTTTGTGTATAAAAATTGTGTTAACCATCCTGAAATGTTTATAGAACTTGTTACATGCGGTGATCTTGAAAGGCGCTATTGTGACAATGAATATAATACAAAGCTTACTTCTATATTAAATAATGTCAAAATAAATAACGAGAATATGCTTGCATCAGTTTTGCGTCAGTTTAAAATTCGTGAAATGGTAAGAATTGCATGGCGCGATATCTCAGATTGGGCAGATCTTTCAGAAACCATGTCAGATCTTTCAAATTTTGCAGATGCCATCATAGACAAGGCTCTTGCTATTTGTTATAACTGGCAGGCCAAGAGATATGGAACGCCTTATTGCAGTAATGGATTGCGCCAGTATATGGTTGTTATCGGTATGGGTAAACTCGGAGGAAGAGAACTTAATTTTTCATCTGATGTGGATTTGATTTTTACATATCCTGAAGCTGGACAAATAACTGACGGGGAAAATAGTATAAGCAGCGATGAATTTTTTATTATTTTATGCAGACAGTTGATAAAGGTTATTGGGATGATAACTTCAGAAGGATTTGTTTTCCGAACTGATATGCGTCTTCGACCATATGGCGATGGCGGACCTTTAGCCCTAAGCTTTGATGCCATTGAGAAATATTATCAGCACCAGGGACGTGAATGGGAACGGTATGCATGGATTAAAGCCAGAATTATAGCTGGCGATAAAAAAGCCGGTGCAAGACTTTTAAAGGCGCTTAAACCCTTTGTTTATCGCAGATATCTTGACTATGGTGTTTTTGAATCATTAAGAAGTATGAAGCAGAGTATTTCTGCTGAAATAAAACGAAAAGAGGTAAAAAACAATATTAAACTTGGGAAAGGGGGGATTCGGGAAATAGAATTTTTTGGTCAAGTGTTTCAGCTGATACGCGGCGGTATAGTGCCTGAGTTGCAGGAAAAAAGCATCTTAAAGGTTTTAAAAATTCTTGCAGAAAAAAAATACATTTTAATTAATATAGCTAAAGACCTTGAAAATGCATATATTTTTTTACGTAACACAGAAAATAGACTGCAAGAATTCTCAGATATGCAGACACATGTTTTGCCAACAGATATTTTAGAAAAAAAACGTCTTGCAGTTTCCATGAACTATAAAAGTTGGGATTCTTTTGCCTCACAGCTAAAACAACATATGCAAAACGTACATTCACATTTTTCTGATTTGCTGACAGCAGATACAAGTAACAAGCCGGAACTTCAACTTGAAAATAAGTTAAAGTCTGTATGGCTGAACTTGACAGATGAAGACGAGAAAATAAAAATTCTCTCTGAAACAGGTTATAAAAACGATGCAAAAAAAATAATAAATTTGCTGGATTATCTTCGCACAAATCATGAAACACTGGCACTTAGCAATGAGGGCAGGACGCGACTTGATAAACTTATGCCAAAAGTTATTAAAAAAGTTGCGGGCTGCGATAAGCCATTAACTGCTTTTACCCGTATTCTTGACTTAATTAAAACTATCGAAAGAAGGACTTGTTATTTAGCACTTTTGCTGGAAAACCCGGCAGCTCTTACACATATAGTTAAACTTTCGGATATAAGTTCCTGGATTATAAAGCTAATATCAAAGTATCCAATTTTACTTGATGAGTTGCTTGATCCTCGCACTTTATATGCTCCACCGGATAAATCTGCACTTGAAACAGATCTATGCCAGCAAATTGACAGATTACATGTTTTTGATTTTGAAAATCAAATGGATACGTTGCGCATCTTTAAACAGGTAAATCTTTTTAGAGTTGCAGCAGCTGATACGACAGAAGCAATTCCAACAATGCGTGTTAGTGATCACCTGACATGGACAGCTGAAACTATTTTGGACAAAGCTCTTGATATGGCCTGGGATTATCTTGTTGAAAAACATGGCCATCCTGTTTGCTTTTTGGATGGACAAAAGTGCAGCAGAGGCTTTGCTGTAATCGCATATGGAAAGTTCGGAGGATATGAACTTGGTTATTCCTCTGATCTTGATCTTGTTTTTTTACATGCCGGCAGCAATGGACAGACAGCAGGAGTTGATCATCCTGTTGATAATGCTTATTTTTTTGCCCGTCTTGGACAAAGAGTTATCCATATTTTGTCTTCTAATACTTCTGCTGGAATTGCATATGAAGTGGATATGAGACTAAGGCCAAGTGGTAGCTCAGGCCTTTTAGTAAGTCATATTAAAGCATTTGAGGAATATCAGGACGAAAAAGCCTGGACTTGGGAGCATATGGCACTTATAAGAGCCAGGGCTGTTTGCGGTGATAAAAAAATAGCAAAGCACTTTGAACAAATACGGCAAAAAACATTAACCCGTTTCAGATCTGAAATGGAGCTAAAAAAAGAAGTAATAAAAATGCGCAGGAAAATGCGTCAGGAAAACTTAATATCAAAAAAAGATATTTTTGACATTAAACATGGAGTTGGAGGAATGATAGATATTGAGTTTCTGGTTCAATATCTTGTACTGTTAAACGCTTGCAAAAATTCAAAATTGATCAGATGGAGCGATAATATCAGACAGCTGCAATCAATAGTTGAAGCTAAAATATTAACTAAATGTTCGGCAAAGGATTTAAAAGATGCCTATCTTACTTATCGCTTTGCTGTACACAGACTTAATCTGCAGGGAAAAGCTGCATATGTATCTGCCACCATACACAAAGATTTGGCAATAACTGTCAAAAAACTCTGGGATACTTATCTTTTTTAAAAAATATTAAGACAATCCTGTTGAATAGATTTTTTGGTTTTTTTACAACTATATTCAAAAGTATGAGAGTTTATAATGGATAGAATAGTAATTAAAGGAGGCAAACCCCTTAAAGGGGAGGTAATGATAAGCGGTGCTAAAAATGCTGCACTTCCCATACTTGTTTCATCACTACTTACAGATGGGTGGAATACATATCACAATGTTCCAGACTTAAAAGATATAACAAGCATCAAGTTTCTTCTTTCAAACCTTGGTGCAAGGATAGAAACATATGGAAATACTGTTCGAATTAATACCAAAAGCGTTAATAAATACGAAGCGCCCTATGATCTTGTAAGAAAAATGAGGGCATCAATTCTTGTGCTGGGTCCTCTTTTGTCCAGAAAAAAAAAAGCAAAAGTATCATTGCCCGGTGGATGCGCAATAGGTGCCCGTCCTGTTAATCTGCATTTAAAAGGGCTAAAGCTGCTTGGAGTATCTTATGAATTGAAACACGGTTACATAGAAGCCGTTGCTGATAGTTTAAGCGGTTGTGACATTTATCTTGATTTGCCAACTGTAACAGGTACAGAAAACCTTATGATGGCTGCTGTTTTGGCAAAAGGAAAAACTATTCTTCGTAATGCCGCGTGTGAACCTGAGATAATTGCACTTGCAGATGTTTTAAACCAAATGGGTGCAGACATAGAAGGGGCAGGAAGTTCTGTAATTCAAATAAATGGAGTTTCTTCACTTTATCCTGTAGAAGTGTCAATTATACCTGATAGAGTTGAAGCTGGCACTTTTATGGTTGCAGCAGCCTTGAATCGTGGCGATATTAAAATAATAGATTGCGAACCTGACCACCTAAAAGCTGTAATACACAAGTTAAAGCAAACAGGAACTCAAGTTAATGTCAACGGGAAAACAATCCATGTTAAAGGGACAGAAAAAATTACCGCCATAGATATTAAAACGTTACCATATCCTGGTTTTCCCACTGATATGCAGGCACAGTTTATGGTGCTTATGTCTGTTGCAAAAGGACACAGCATTATTTCGGAAACAATTTTTGAAAGCCGGTTTATTCATGTGAGTGAACTCAGACGTATGGGAGCAGATATTAAAGTATCAGGAAATACAGCAATTGTTAAAGGAGTACAAATGCTTTCAGGGGCATCAGTAATAGCTTCAGATCTTCGCGCCAGCGCATCGCTTGTGATAGCTGGACTTGTAGCACAGGGAACAACAATAGTTAACCGTATTTACCATCTTGATCGTGGTTATGAGCATCTTGAAAAAAAACTCATAAAGCTTGGAGCAGATATACAAAGAATGCGATAGATAGCTATTTAGTATAAAGCTGGTTTAAATCTTAGGATAGCAGATGACAATGCTAAGTTGACAGTGTTAAAAACTTTGATTAGATGAAATCAATAGAAACGGGGAAAAAAATCAGACAGTATGAATTGGAAAAAAATATTTTCCGTCCTGTTTGCCCCCTTGTAATTGCTCTTATTTCGGGTATCATTTTGGGTACAAATGTGCCAGGCTATAACCTGCCGGCATATTTTATCGTTGCAGTAAGTTTAGCTTTAATTTTGCTGATAATTTTTAACCCGTATATAAAAAAAACCGGGTTTTTGTTTAACAATTTTAACTTACTAAGTTTTATTGTCGCATGTCTGAAAAAAAATGCGGTTTTTAAAACAGGAAGAACTGCTATTCCGCTACTTTGTTATACTGCTTTAGGATATATTTTAATCCAGCCTTGGTCATATATTAATGTGCAGCCAAATAACATAATAAATTACGAAGATACTCATCGTTGGGAAATTTTTGGCATAATACAAAACAGACCTTTATCATATAATAACAGATTAAAGTTTAATCTTAAAGTTACAAACCTTGCAAAAAACGGTGATGCTTTTCCTGTAACAGGTATGATTCGTGTTACGGTTTATGGAAAATGTCAAAACCTTTTTGTTGGCGATGGCATTTCTTTTAAAAGTAAAATCAGATCAATAAATAATTTTAAAAATCCGGGCCGTTTTGACTATAAAAGACACATGCTATTTTCCGGAATTTCCGGATCTTCGTCTGTTACAGGAAAAAAAATTGTCAGGCTAAAAAAAAATAAGGAAAAGAAAATAATCTGGTTGATTGAAAATGTTCGGATTGCTGTTTCAGAGCTTATTGAAAAAATGGAGAACACAAAGCATAAAGGAATACTAAAAGCCCTTATTATTGGGGAAAAAAATGAAATATCTAAAATAAATAGAGAGGCATTCAACAGAGCCGGAATTGGGCATATCCTTGCCATATCAGGCCTTCACATAGGAATTATTGCAAGTTTTTCATTCATTTTGTTTAAATGGATACTTTCTTTTAACACGTTTTTGCTATGGAATGCGCAGACAAAAAAAATAAGTGCAATTTTATCTTTATTCCCTGTTTTTGTTTATGGCTTACTTTCAGGAATGTCTCCTTCTACTCAAAGAGCCATAATTATGGTTTCAGTTTTTATGCTGACATTTGTGCTTGCAAATGAGCAGGATATTATCAATACACTGTCATTTGCTGCGTTAATAATATTAATTATAAAGCCCACTTCAGTCTACCTAGCATCCTTCCAATTATCATTTTCAGCTGTTTTTTTTATAATATTAGGTCTTAATGCCATAAAAAGCCGTTTTAATAATCTGTTAGTTTATAAAGATAAGGCTGTAAGTTGCAAATACTGTAATAGGATGTTGACAAAAGTAGCCATATTAATGTTGGTCTCTTTTTTTGCAATATTGGGAAGTTTGCCATTTACCATGTTGTATTTCAATCAGATTTCAATTGTCAGTATTTTTAGTAACTTGATATTTGTTCCTGTTATAGGTTTTGCAGTAGTTCCCTTAGGATTATTTGCACTTTTTTTATATCCTGCAAGCACTTGGGCTGCCTTGCTTTTTTTAAAGGTGAGCGGAAAGATATTAGATCATGCTGTGGATATTGCTATTTCGATTTCAAAGTTGCCATTTGCTTCATATAAAACTGTTACACCAAACTTAATTGAGATAACAATCTATTATATTCTTTTATTATCTGCTTTATATATAATAGGTTCTCCAAATTCTGTTAATGATAAAGCAAAAAACAGAGCAACAATAAAAAGAAAAAAAATAGCCTTGATTGCAGCCATTGTTGCTTTATTTGCAATTTGCCTTGATGTTTTGTATTGGATGTCAAACAGATTGTTACATGATGATCTAAAAGTTACAATAATAGATGTGGGGCAAGGCAGTGCAGCCCTGGCTGAGTTGCCTTGCGGTTTTAACATGATGATTGATGGTGGAGGATTTTCTGATAATATGGCCTTTGATATGGGCAAAAGAGTAATTGCTCCTTTTTTATGGGCAAAAAAGATAAAAACAGTAGATATCCTGATTCTTTCGCATCCAAACTCTGACCATTTGAATGGGCTTATATATATTGCCAGACATTTTAATGTAAAATCTATCTGGACAAACAACGAAAAGGTAAACACTATAGGGTATAATACTTTAATGCAGGTGATTAAAAAAAACAATATTGAAATGCCTGCTTACAGTAAGCTGCCAAAAAAAATCGTTATTAACGGTGTTAACGTAAATATTTTATATCCTTCAAAAAATTTTTTGAAGGATATAAAGAAATCCAGATGGCGTAACACTAATAATAATTCTCTTGTTGTACAATTAAAATATGGATCAAAATCATTTTTATTTACAGGTGATATTAACAGTAAAGCAGAAAAGGAACTGGTTGGTCTTGAAAAGGACAATATAGAAAGTTATGTCCTTATAGTGCCTCACCACGGAAGTAAAACATCAAGTAGTGCTTTATTGATTAAAAAGGTAAAGCCTGTGGTTGCTGTGATATCTGCAGGGTATAAAAACAAATTCAGATTTCCTGATCCAACAGTATTAAATAGATATAAAAAAGCTGGATGTCAGATATTTCGTACTGATATCCATGGGGCAATAACATTTACTATTGATAGCAACATACTGGAAATACATACTTTTATTAATTGATGTTAAAATATTTTTCACTGCTTTGTAAATTGAGATGTAATATGTAAATTTTATAAAATTCCCTTTAGCAATATTGTATATATTTTTTCATATTTTTATGAAATAAATTATACAATATCATGTAATTTATTATATAGAAATTAAATTTAGTGTTTATTATATATGTTTTAACGTACTGATATATAGTGATATAATAAAAAAACATTAAGCTTGGTATGCTAATTGCTAATTACCAGAGCAGATGTTTTGGTTTTCAGATTTTTTAAGATATAAAAGAGTAATAAAGTAAAAATTTTTTCTATTGTTACACGACAATAACAGAGTTGAAACATATTTTTTTAATAAGTTAGCCTTTTTGTTAATTGTGCAACTACAATTGTTTCTTGCCATTATATTTTTTGGCATTATGTATAACTATAAAGTGCTCTGGATATTGTACGTGATAAAGCCTTCCTTTTTGAATATCTTACCATAAAGATATTCTTGGAGGAAGGTTAGAACCTGTAACAATATTTTTATCCACTATATTTAACAATATACTATTCTTTCTTTCCTCCATTTATAATAATTTTTTATATAAATTTAAAAAATTTTCATTCCGCATGCAGACTGTCGAATTAATTGAGAGTGATTTTACTTGATGGTTAATACAACCTAAATATCATTATTTTGGCAAAAGGTATGCTGATCACTTTTTTAATAACACAAATTAAATACCTGTAATGTATCCTCCTACCTTATCAGCATTTTTTACAATCTGACAGCGCTATAAACTGTTAATTCATGCTGTTGAATAAAATCTTTCCAAATTGTTATTGTAAACTTTTTGCGCATGTATTTCTGCATTATGAAATATATTATATAATATCGTATAATTTTTATAATGAGGTGAATCCTTAATACACATGCTTTAAAAAATTTATACAATAATTGTTTTGGAAAAGCCTTTAGGTTGGTATATTAATTGCTAAAGTCTATTGCTAAAGTCTATTGCTAAAGTCTATTGCTAAAGTCTATTGCTAAAGTCTATTGTAACATTTTAATTTTTAGAATTTAAGTATAAAAATGTACCTTGGGGTTTAAACATGAAGCACATATTTAAAATAATAATAGGTGTTGCACTGCTTGGGTGTATGGCATATGCAACATATTATCAAAATTTTATAGAATATAAAATATTCAACGAATATTCAATGAACTTTTTTTCAGAAATAGCTATTATTTTCTTTTTTGGTATAATTCAACTTTTTTTTTCAGTAACATTAAGAAGAAAAAGTAATCAAGTCGCAAATGTCACTACTGCTACACGTCAATAACAAAGCTGGCTGCATTTGTTTAATAATTTATTTCTTTTGGTAATTAATTATACAAAATAAATTCTGACTTTTGGTGTCAGTCTTTACTAAAAAGCTCTGATATTGTACGTGATAAAGCCTTCCTTTTAAATATTTTACAATAAAGATATTTTTAAAGGAAGGCCAGAACTTAAAACATATCTTTATCCATTCTGTTTAACAATATCCCACTTTTTAATCCTTTCCAATTCACAATAATCTGTCAAATCACATTTAATTGGAGTAATTGAGATATATTTTTGCTCTATAGCTGAACCGTCAATATCAATATTTTGGAGAAAGCCTTGCTGGTCACTTTTTTGCCAGTAATAAATACGATTACGAGGATCGGTTTTTTTTTCAAAACATTCAGAAACAATAGAAATATTCTGTTTACATATTGCTATGCCTTCTATACAATTGATTGGTATATTAGGGATGTTTACATTTAGAAATGTTCCAAATGGCAATTTTCTTTCATATGTTTCTTCTGCCAGTGTTACTGTAAACATGGCAGCTTCTTTGTAATGATCTGGATCATATCCGTGTATGGAAACTGCTAAAGAAGTTATTCCTGATAGAGAAGCTTCTCTAGCAGCTGCCACAGTGCCAGAATAGTTGATGTTTACTCCCACATTTGCCCCAGGATTAATTCCTGAAATAACCATATCGGGTTTTTTTTTCATTAGCTCCAAAAGCCCAAGTTTGATACAGTCTGCTGGAGTTCCGTTTACAGCATAGCTAAAAGCACAATTAAATGCTCCCATTTTAAATACGCGAAGTGGTTCATTCAAAGTTATAGCATGACTAGCAGCACTTCGTTCACGATCAGGTGCTATAATTGTTATTTCATGCTTTTGAGAAAATGCTTCACAAAGATATTTTAACCCTTTTGCATGTATTCCGTCATCATTTGTTAAAAGTATATTCATAATTATTACAGATGGAAATAATTTTAAAAGATTTTGTTTTGTGTAATATTGTATTATTTAATATTAAAAAAATCCGTATTATTTTAATATTATGTTTTTTTACAAGTAGCTTAAATAAAATTATATTTATCAAATAAAACTGGAAAAATACGGCTAATTTGGTTAATATTAAATACTTTATCAAAAAATGTCCAGATTTTTGTATTATTTTATATAAAAAAATCCAACTATAAAACTTTAAACTATTTTATATATTGTTGCTAAACCAAGAGCTTTCATGGATGCTAATTAAATGCACAAAGCAAAAAATATGATGATGTTATGTGGTGTCTTTGATCGCAAATCACAATTGGGATGCTTTGATATTTGCAGTATTATTGCATACAATTTGAAAATGTTTTTTTTTTGTAAAGTAATTGCCAACTTCTTTCTATTGCTGCTTTTGGGTCAAGTTACTTTTTATAATTTGTCTGAAGCTCAAAATCATTTCCCGCAAAATGATGATCCTGATGTTCCGTGGCAAATTACTGCAGATGAAATAGAGTATGATCATAATAACAATCAATATATAGCCATTGGAAAAGTAAATATAAAAAAAAATAAAACTAATGTATCCGCAGACTTGATTCGTTTTGACCATAAAAATATGAAGGCATATGCTAAGGGTAATGTCATTTTAACAGATGGAAAGGATATTATTAGTGGAACCAGTTTGGAAATGAATTTAGAAACTGAGCTGGGTACTGTTTATGATGGTGTTATTTTTTTTAAGGAAACCAATTTTTATATTAAAGGGTATAAGATCCATAAAGTTGGGATAAATTCTTACACTGCTGAAAAAGCGACTATTTCAACCTGCAATGGCAACAATAAGGCATGGAGAATTACAGGAAGAAATCTTAAGGTTACAATTGAAGGATATGGAAGCATTAAACATGCAACGTTTTGGGCAAAAAATATACCTGCATTTTACTCTCCTTATCTTTTTTTTCCTGTGAAACAAAAGCGTCAGTCAGGGCTATTAAAGCCGGAATTTCACCTTTCTGACCGAAAAGGCTTTGAATATATTCAACCTGTTTATTGGGCAATAAATGATAGTTCGGATGCAACTTTTTACTGGCATTTTATGGCAAATCGTGGGAATAAATTAGGTGTTGAATATCGTTATCTCCTTAATAGTGAATCAAAAGCTACTATAATGTACGACTATTTGCATGACAAAAAGATTGATGACGGCACAGAAGATAAGGTAGGCTATGATGATGATAATGTAAACAGATTAAATTCGGATCGTTATTGGCTTAGAATGAAGCTTAACCATGCATTGCCTTTCAATTTTTATGCGAAATTGGATTTGGATATTGTCAGTGATCAGGATTACCTTCGTGAGTTTAAAGGAGGATATACAGGTTTTAGAAAAACAGATAAATATTTTCTTGATAATTTTGGAAGAGATATAACTGCTTATGATACCACAAATAGAAAAAACAAATTAGGTATTAATAAAACATGGTCAAAAGGTGTTCTCAATGCAGATGTGGTTTGGTATGATAATGTGCTTGCAAAACAGGATAAGCAAGAAAATGGAACATTACAAAAAATTCCCTGGATAAATTTTCAAATGCCAAGGCTAAAGATGTTAATGCTTCCTTTTTATTATAATTTTGTTGGTGAATATATAAGGTTTTATAGAGAAGAAGGTTTAAAAGGGCATAGGGCAGACATTTATCCAACAATTTTTCTACCGCTTCAATTAAAAAACTATTTTGTTTTTGAACCTTCTATTGGTATAAGACATACTACATGGTATTTGGATAAGCAAAAAAATGTATCAATTGAAACTGAAAAATTTTTAAATAGAGATATTTACAATATCAAGCTGGATATTTCCTCTAGATTTTTCAAAATTTATCATACAAACATAAAAAATATTGATAGGGTTAAACACACCTTAACTCCAAATATCACATACCAATATACTCCTGAAAAAACTCAGGATAACTTCCCTGCGTTTGATGGTATTGACCGAATTGAAAAAACCAGCCTACTGACATATTCTATTACAAGTACTCTAACTTCAAGATCAAAGCTTAAAAAAAATGGTAATGATAAAACTGCAAAGCATATCCCTTACAAGTACTCATATAATCAGTTTTTTCGTTTCAAGATGCAACAGTCTTATGATCTAAATAAAGCTAAAGAGGATGATGATCCAGAGCCTTTTTTGCCAATACTATCTGAGATAGAATTTTCTCCCCACAAATATTTTGCCCTGACAAGTGATGCACAATGGTCAATGTATACTAAAGACACGTTAATATCTTATAATGTTAAGGCGGATTTTTGGGATCAGCGTGATGACAAGCTTTTTATTGAATATAGATACATGCGTGATACAAGTGAATCTATTAACACATCTTTATGGCTGAAAATATCAGAAAAAATATCCGTTGATTTTGGATTTGAAAAAAATATGTTTGATGGAAAAATGATAAAAAGTAATGTTGGTTTTCTTTATAATGCCCAATGCTGGGCATTGGGCATCAGATATACTAAAGAAGAAGATGATCAAAAATATTCTTTTTTAGTAGAACTGCATGGTCTATAAAAAACTTTTTAATTAATGAGTCTGTTGATTTAGTCGATTTTTTAAAATTGACGCACATCATACGGTGTATTACAGTATCAAATCATACTACATGTTGTGGATTGCATGTGTGCTTGGTAGTAAATCAACAGACTCATTAATTGTAGATATTTTTTGATAAATTAATTAAAAGATTATCTAATTAAAGCTATCTGTATTATTTTATATTTGTTTTACGATAAAAAATTTGCTATATTCTATAATATACTCAAATTTCGTTGTTAATAATTTTATCTTTGTTGAAACACATATCATCTATGATATCAATAAGATGTGCCACAAGATCAAATTCAATTTATATAAAAACAGTTCGACTTTAACATCTGTTTTCTGACATAGTACCACATCTTTTCTGCAAACAAGAGATGTTGCTGCTCATCTATACTATTTCTAAAAAAGGAATGGGAAATTTTAACCACAATGTGTTTTGATTAATAACAATTATGCAAAAAAAACCCTATTGGTATGTTTTAAATACTAGAAGCAGATTTGAAAATGTTGTTAATGATAAACTGACAAAAAAATCGATTGAAGTTTTTTTGCCAAAAATTCGGGTCAGAAGTAAAAGGCGTGACAGAAAAGTCATCATAAGCATTCCGCTTTTTCCAGGATATCTGTTTGTAAAGACAGAGCTTAATCCATTGGAGCATATTGAAATATTGAAAACAGTTGGAGCTGTCCGTTTCTTAGGATGGGCAAGCGGCCCTGTTCCCATGCCTTCAGATATCATAGAATCATTAAGCATAATGGTAAAAGCGGATAAACACATTCTTGTGCAAAAAGGTTTTAAAAAAGGTGACAAAGCTATAGTATCTTCAGGGCCTTTTGCAGGGGTAACCGGAAATTTTATCAGACGCAGAGGAAAAGGACGTGTCATAATAAATGTTATAATACTTAACAATTATGCAGAAATAGATGTGGATGAGCAGGATATTGAATTTTTAACTGATACAATGATATCTTAACAAAATAAGTTTAAACTTCCCATATTACAAATTAAGTTTTTTTGTTTATAAATTTGCAAAATATATTATTTCAAATTGTAATGATATATGGATAAATACTTGACTTATTATAAAATCATGTTATTTAATTTTGAATAAATTAATGACATTAATAAAGCTTTTTACATAGCCTTAACTTTGCTAAGGAGTTAGAATGAATAAGTTAGATCTTATCTCAGCATTAAAGACAAATTCAGATATATCAAAAACAGAAGCGGCAATGGTCGTTCAAATTTTTTTTGATTATATGGCAGATGCTCTTGCACATGATGAACGTGTTGAAATTCGGGGATTGTGCAGCTTTTACGTTAAAAAGTATAAAAGCTATACAGGCAGAAATCCAAAAACAGGGGATGTTGTAACAATCAGTCCTAAAAAACTTCCGTTTTTTAAATCAGGAAAAGAATTAAAAGAACGTGTAAACAAAAACCTCTGCAAATAATTTTAAAGTTATGCTTCAATTCAGATTATTAAAAGGCCAAAGACGGCCTGCTTTGATATTGTCTATTTTATTGTTAAAAAATAAAATTCCCCATGCCTTGATTTTTACCGGCATTGAAGGTGTTGGGAAAAAAACTGCTGCAAAAATTTTTGCTATGGCGTGCAACTGTAAAAGTAACAATTTGCAGGAACTAATCAGGTTAAAAGTACTTGGAAATTCTTATCGTAAATTTGATAAGGGGCAGTTGGAAGCTGTGGAGCCATGTGGTAAATGTAAATCCTGCAGAAAAATACTTTCAGGCAACCATCCTGATGTTGTATATATTGAGCCCTCTGGCCATGCCATTAAAATTGATCAAATTCGTTTGTTAAGCAATGATCTTGCAATGAGGCCTTATGAGGCCAGGTTGCGTGTTGTCATAATAGATGGCGCTCAATACATGAACTCTGAAGGAAGTAATGCTCTTTTAAAATTGTTAGAGGAACCACCTGATAAAACTATATTGATACTGATCGTTCCAAAAGCGGTGGATCTGTTTTCGACAATTTCATCACGTTGCCAACAGGTTAGATTTAATCCGATTCTTCAAAAAGAAATCAAGAATCTACTCTTTGAAAAACATGCGTTAAATTCAGATATGGCTAACTTAATATCAGTTCTGGCAAATGGAAGCTATTCAAAAGCTATTGCTATGATTGATCATACTAAAGATAAGATAAATTTGATAAATTATAGGAATTGGGTTATAAATGTTTTTGATCAGTATCTTTGCGAAGTTAATCAAAAAAAAATGCAGCCTGCATGGCAAATAAGAAGGCTTTTGGTATTTGCTTCAAAATTATCAGAAAGTAAAAAGTTATTGTTAGACGCCATGGAAATTATAAGTTTATGGCTTAGAGACATTATAATCTACAATTATTGTTCAGAAAAAGTTGTAAACAAGGACTATATTGATAAAATCAAAGATGCTTCAGACAAAATTGAGGTCAAGTCACTTCTTTTAATGGTTGAAGCTGTTCAGACAGCTATGAAAAATATCCAAAAAAATGCAAATGTCAAACTGACTATTGAAATACTGTTAATCCGTCTAATAAAAGTACTATAATATTTTTTTAACTATTTTATGGTATTATTAAAAAATCTTATCAATAAAAATTATAGCGCTTTTTTCAAATAAAATATATCGATAAATGATATACTTCATTTATCAGTTGAGACTTTTTTATAGAAAATTATAAGCCTGTCACACATTTTTAAACACTCAATTATACCTTAAGTTTTAAAGAGTTGTTGCATACCATTAAAAAAATTGGACTTTTGTATAACATACAAAAAAATTTATCCTGTATTTTGCTATTTTTTTTTAAAATGCAAAAAATAAGGATTATCAACATTTATAAAAGATATTAATTTATGAAGAAAGTTGTGGGTGTAAGATTCAAAGCCGCTGGCAAAATTTATGATTTTGACTGTGGCCAATATGATCTTAACATAGGTGATTATGTGGTAGTTGAAACCGGACAGGGGCTTGGTTTGGGAATGATTGTTGTCTCTCCTTTCCCTTATGTTGAGAGAAAGTCAGATAGAACGCTTAAAAAAGTTATTCGTATAGCCCATGAGAAGGATCTTAATCAAAGAAAAGAAAATTACAAAATTGAGCAAACCGCATATAAATACTGCCAAACATGTATAGTTAAACTTGAATTGAAGATGAATCTTTTTTCTGTAGAAAATTCTTTTGATGGAGACAAACTGACTTTTTTTTTCACCTCTGAAGGCAGAGTAGATTTTAGACAACTTGTTAAAATGCTTGCAAAACAACTTGTCATGAAAATTGAAATGCGCCAGGTCGGAATACGCAATCAAGCCAAGATGTGCGGTGGTATGGGAAGGTGTGGGCAACAGATTTGTTGTTCCTCTTTTTTAGAAAAATTCGAGCATGTTTCAATACGAATGGCTAAAGAACAAAATCTGTCTTTAAATCCAACAAAAATTTCAGGTCAATGCGGCAGGTTGATGTGTTGTTTGAATTATGAGAATGAAGTATATAAAGATTTAAAAAAAAAATATCCTAAAATAGGAAAAACTGTAAAGACAAAAGATGGAAAAGGTAAAGTGATCAGACATAATGTAATTTGTGGTCGCCTTTCTGTCCGCCTAGATAATAGGTCTGATGTTGAAGTAAAGATAGATGATATAATTCAAGAAAAATAAATAAGGAGAATTAATGTCCAGGCCTTTTTTTATTACAACGCCAATATACTATGTGAATGCAAAACCTCATATGGGACATGCCTATACTACTATTGTTGCTGATGTAACAAATCGATATCATTCCATGCACCATAACGATACTTTTTTTTTAACAGGTACAGATGAGCATGGTGATAAGATTGTGCGTGCAGCTAAAAAAGAAAATCAAAGCACTAAAGTTTACGTAGACAATATAAGCGGACTATACAGAAAACTATGGTCTGAGCTAGACATTACTTTTAATCATTTTATACGTACAACAGATATATCTCATATATCTGTTGTTAATCAAATATTGCAAAAAATATTTGATTCAGGTGATATTTTTTTTGGTGAGTATGAGGGACTTTACTGCTTTGGCTGTGAACGTTTTCTCACGGATCGGGAACTTGTGGATGGTAAATGTCCTGATCATTCTACTTATCCTGAAACAATTAAAGAAACCAATTATTTTTTTAAAATGAGCCAATATCAGGACTGGCTTATTGAGCATATAAAAAAAAATCATGATTTCATTAGTCCTGAGAGATATAAAAACGAAGCTTTAGCTTTTCTAAGGGAACCTCTTGAAGATCTTTGTATTTCACGCCCGAAAACAAGATTAAAGTGGGGTATTACATTACCTTTTGATGATGATTATGTCACGTATGTATGGTTTGATGCTTTGATCAACTATATCTCAGCGTTAGGCTTTCCAGAAGGAAAACTGTATAAAAAATATTGGCATACAGCTATCCATATTATTGCAAAAGATATACTAAAACCTCATGGAATATACTGGCCAATTATGTTAAAGGCTGCAGGTCTTCCTATATACAAGCAGCTAAACGTTCATGGATATTGGAATGTTGAGCAAAGTAAAATGTCAAAAAGTATAGGCAATGTTATTGATCCTTTTAAAATTAAAAATACTTATGGTCAGGACGCTTTTAGGTATTATCTGATGCGGGATATGGTATTTGGCCTTGATGCCAATTTTAGTGAAGATGCTTTTATACAGCGTATTAATTCTGACTTGGCAAATGATTTAGGCAATCTGTTTAGCAGAGTACTTTCAATGGTGCATAAATACTTTGATGGTATAGTACCAGAGATTGATATGTCTGTTGAAAAAGAAATAGGTTCTGAATTAAAGTCTTATGCTTTTAATGCTGTCGCAGATTTTGAAAAAGCCATGAAAGGTTTTGCTTTTCATAAGGCAATATTTGCGGTCTGGGGATTTATAAATCAAATGAATAAAAACATTGATATTATGGCTCCTTGGACACTTGCAAAACAAAAATCAGGCAGGAAATCCCTTGAAATCGTAATCTATAATCTTCTTGAAGGTTTAAGAATTATAGCCGGGCTTGTTTATCCTATAATGCCCAATACCGCTGAAACTATGAAAAAACATCTTGGACTGGATGAATCAGAATATGGAATTGATAATTTTTTCATTTTTGATCTGCTCAAAACCTGGAAGTTGATAAAACCGGGCTCCAAGCTGCCCAAATCAATAGCACTTTTTCCAAGAATTGAGGTTAAAAATAATAAAATTTTTCGCCTTAAGGACAATAACTCCCAATCCTTGATACCTGCGATAAAGCCTGAAATAACGATTGATGAATTTTCAAAAGTTGATTTAAGGGTTGCAACTGTTTTAAACGCACAACCTGTTCCAAAAACAAAAAAACTTCTTAAGCTGGAAGTTGATATTGGAGAAAAAAGAACTATTATTTCTGGAATTTCCGAGAATTATTCTCCTGAAGATTTGATAGGAAAGCAGGTTATTATTGTTGCTAATTTAAAACCTGCTAAAATTATGAGTATCCTTTCAAAAGGAATGCTTATAGCTGCCAACGATGATAATGTATTATCGGTTGCTGGCTTTGATAAAAAAGTTAAGCCTGGAACAGTTATAAGTTAAAGGCCTTAAATCAGAAAGAGAAAATCAAATATGCAGTACAATAATTTATTAGCATGGAGAGAATACCAAAAAAAATTAAAGGCTGCTGATAACACAAAAAAAAGAACAAAAAAGATACTTAAGTATTCAGTTATACTGTTTTTTTTGTTTGTACCTTTTTATTGCTTATTCACAAACATGTCATGCCACCATGGTATGTTACAGAAAAATAGTACATCTGTTAATAATAAAGGCAATGAGCATTCCGATGTTAAGGGGTATTTGAATAAAAAAAAAATACAAACCGTATTGGGTAACAAATCACTTTTAAATCTAACTGACAACAGCTTTAGTTGCTACTGGAAAAGGCAACATCTCAGAGTTAATACAAGTATTAATGTTTCGCTACAGCAATATATTTTGAAAAAAATCAAGCTTGATACCACAAAATCTATTGGAATTGTTGTAATGAATCCTTCAACAGGTGAAATTATATCAATGGTTGGCTACGATAAAACAGGGATGTCAAAAAACCCGTGCATTGATTCCCGTTTTCCTGCAGCAAGTGTTTTCAAAATAGTAACAGCTGCTGCCGCTATAGAAACATGCGGATTGAATTCAAAAAGTTTGCTAAAATACAATGGCGGGAAATATACGCTATACAAATCTCAACTTAAAAACAAAACAAACAAATATACACATTCTATATCGTTGCGTGAGTCTTTTGCCAAATCTATTAATCCTGTATTTGGAAAAATTGGCATTTATTACCTTGGAAAAAATACGCTGTCAAGGTATGCTTCAGCATTTGGATTTAATCGTAATATTAATTTCGAAATTCAACTTTCTCCGAGTTCTATCTCTTTATCTGATAAACCTTTTCATCTGGCAGAAATTGCTTCTGGTTATAACCGAAAAACTATGATTTCTCCTATGCATGGCGCATTGATGATTGCAGCAATATTTAATCATGGTATGCTGATAGAACCTAGCATTGTTAAAAACATTATAGATGATAATGGAGATATAATTTATAGTAGCCATTTGACACCTATCAACCATGCTATTACAGATAAATCATCACAAGAAATGATAAGGCTTTTGCGAGCCACAATTACATCTGGTACATGTAGAAAAACTTTTAGAGGCTATAAAAAGGATCGTGTTCTTTCAAAGCTTGATATCGGAGGTAAAACAGGTACGATCAATAATAATATAAAAGCTATTCAATATGACTGGTTTGTAGGATTTGCTGAGGATAAAGGTGGAGGCAAGCAGCTTGTAATATCAATAGTTGTGGAGCATGAAAAATATATTGGCATAAAAGCAAGTCAGTATGCGCGTTTTACAATAAAAAAATATTTTGATAATTATTTTGTACAAATGAAAAAAAAATATGATAACAACAAAAAAATATAATCTTTTTATCTCCGTTCCTTTAATAATTTAATAAAAGTAAAAATCTGTTATGGATATTTTTAATCAATTTAAAAAAATATGATAATAGAAGCCGTATCTAAAATATATCCTTTTCTGATGTTTTGATTAATTACTTCTTTTTGCACAAAAAAATCTGCTAATGGTATTTATGGAACAACTTAAAATATGAAATGGTTTAAACTGTTTCATAGCTTTGCCCAAAAATGATGGTATTGATAAATATCATCAATCACGAAAGATAGTTGTCAATAAATATTTGCAGTTAACTCTCATTTAATTAAGGTGTGGTGAAATATGAAACGAGAAGTAAGTTTGTTTAAAAAAAGTGTTTTGTTTTTTAAGCGTGTTTATACCTTGATTTTACCGTATCTTTTAGCGAACGTTTATTTTGGAAAAAGCTCAGCCAGAAAAGCAGCTGGCAGTTCACAGATATCTATAATTTTTCTCCCATATATGCAAAATGTATTTAATTGTGGACTTACAGGAATTGTATCAATTAAAAAAAAAACAGAGATAAGCAGCCATATTGATTTGGATTCATTCGTTGATCTGATTAATAATATTACAATAAAAGGATATGAATATTGTAATAAAAAAAAGCTCGCTTTTTCTGAAAATTATTTAGGCGATTATGAAAATAGACAAAAGCTTATACAGACAATCTATGGTTTAAAACAAGACGCGCAATTTTATAAAATATTTTCTAATCAAAAAATTCAATATGAACTTAAAAAAATTGCAGATATTCTGACAATATTCATCAATAGTGAGACAAAGCTAATATCTGATTGTATTGGATATTTAAAGCCTTGTGAAGTTAATACCATTTTTTCCAGAATAGAGATGTTAAAAGATACTGCCTGGTGTTTGGCTTCAGAAATCATCAATAATGTTCACAAAATAGAGCAGATGATTAATAACACAAATAAAGTATCAAGTTTTCCTTTTTTTTTAATTTTTAAAAAAATTAATGCAGTTTTTAACAGTATTGATCATCTGGAAGTAAGGGGGCGTGATTCTGCAGGAATATCCTTGATGTTTGTACTTGAAGAAAATGAGTATGAAAGTTTTGAACAAACTCTTCGCAATTATGAAAAAGGCAATAGCATTTATAAACAGTTTGAGCAAAGGACAAAAGAAAATATCCTTTTGAACATGGGCATTTCAGTAAGCAAATTTGAGAATAAGGAAGAAAAAAAGTATGTTTCCATTACCATTACCTATAAAATTGCAGCTGAGATCGGCGGACTTGGAGATAACATTAATTATTTGCGCAATCAGGTTAAAAATGACCTGATTTTGCATATACTTGTCTCACATAATAATAAATATCATACGGTTTCAGCTCATACCCGTTGGGCTTCAGTGGGAGCTATCACTGAGGCTAACTGCCATCCTGCTGATAATAAAACTGCAAATCAAAATGTTTCAAATGATACAGAGTGTTTTACAATTCACGCATGCCTAAATGGCGATATTGACAATTATTTAGAGCTTAAAAAAGAGTATGAGGAATCAGGCAATTTGATCGACAGAGATATAACCAGCGATACAAAAATAATTCCACTTCAGATTGAAAAATATGTGAAAAAAGGAATGGATATTGAAGAGTCATTTCGCACAGCAGTTAATGACTTTGATGGTTCCCATGCAATTTCAATGCATACGGATCTTGCTCCTGGCAAACTTTTTCTTGCACAAAAAGGAAGCGGTCAGGCAATTTTTATCGGTTTATCTGAAAATCACTATATCTCTACTTCAGAAGTATATGGATTTGTTGAAGACACTCCTTTTTATCTTAAAATGGATGGTGAAAAGGTATGTGATGGTAATAACGGCAAAACTCGGGGACAAATTTTTATATTAAATCAGGAATCCAACGGCGGATTGGATGGAATAAAAGCCTTTTATTATGATAAAACACCTATCAAACTTAAGCAAAGCGATATTAAAAGCACAAAAATTACGACAAGAGATATTAATCGACAGGGATTCCCACATTATTTTATCAAGGAAATTTCTGAATCTCCATTTTCTATGGAAAAAACTCTTTTAAATAAGTGGAAGGCCAAAGGAGATAAGAATAAACGATATGTTTTATCACTTGATAGTATTGCTTTTCCTGAGTCAATAAAGCAATTGTTTTGCAAAAATCAGATCAAAAGAATTTTTTTTATGGGACAAGGCACAGCTGGCGTTGCTGCTCAAGTATGTGCTGAAATATTAAATTATTATATGGCTGATACATCGTTTTATATAGATGCCTTAAAAGCATCTGAATTAAGCGGATTTAAACTGAAGGAATCTGATGATTCATGTAAAATGGCAGACACACTTATTGTTGCCATAAGTCAGTCTGGTACTACAACAGATACAAATAAAACTGTAGACATGGTTCGTGAACGCGGAGCACATACCATTGCAATTGTGAACAGAAGAGATTCAGATATTACATTTAAGGTTGATGGAGTTATATATACAAGCAGTGGCAGGGATATTGAAATGTCTGTAGCTTCAACAAAGGCATTTTATTCACAAATTATTGCAGGAGCTATTTTAAGTCTTCATATCGCTCATTTAAGTGGACGTATAAATGATAATTTTGTTAATAATGAAATAAAACAAATGCTTGAACTTCCCTGCCATATGAAAAAAATTCTCCAAATGCAATGCCGAATAGAAAAGTCAGCAAAAAGGTTTGCTGCTACAAAAACATATTGGGCAGCTGTTGGAAGTGGGCCTAACAAGGCTTCTGCAGATGAAATCAGAATTAAGTTAAGTGAGCTTTGCTATAAGACAATATCATCTGATTATGTTGAAGACAAAAAACATATTGATCTTTCATCAGAACCTCTTATTATCGTTTGTGCAGCTGGAACAACAGGAACAGTTCTAGGTGACATAATTAAAGATACAGCTATATTTCATGCACATAAAGCCACAACGATTGTAATAACAGATGAAGGTGAGCATAGGTTTGATAATCATGCAAATGATGTCTTTTATGTTCCGGTTGTAAGTCAGCACTTTGCACCAATATTAAACACTCTTGTCGGTCATATATGGGGATATTATGCAGCACTTGCCATTAATGAAGGGGCTGTTTTTCTGAATAAATTTAGAGATGATATTAAAGGAACAATCAATGAATATACAAAAAAAGGTTTTGATATTTATGAAATAGTTTTGGAAAAATTATTCAGAGAAAAAATTGCCCGTTTTTATAATGAATTTAGAGCTAGCAAAACAGAAAAACAGTTTCCTTTTTCCATAGCCTATGCTTCAGATTTAACTCTTATTCTTAAATATCTGTCAGGTAAGCTGCCGGTTTCTGATTTTGAGTTTGATTTTGCTATAAAAGGAACAGCAAATAATATGATAAATGCTTTATTTGAATATATAGGAGAGTCTATTAACTCCATGCTACGCCCTATAGATGCTATAAAACATCAGGCAAAGACAGTTACTGTTGGAACAACCCGTGAAAGTGAAAAACCTGAAGGCATACTTTTTGAAATATTAAATGAGTATAACTTTAATATGGATCAAATTTCAATTGGAAATATTCTTGTTCTAAAAAATTTACAGGAAATTGTTGCTGAAATTAATGGAACTGTCTTATACAAAATTACCAATATGAACCTTTTGGGAGAACCAACAAATGAAACTGAAATATTTGTTGAACACAAAACCGGAACTTTAAAGACAATTCCATCGCGTGTGGAAAAGGATAATAAACTGAAAGGAACAAAAAGAATAATTGTCAACCAGGGCAATGTTTACATAGGCAAGGGAAGAAAAGATGACAGAAGTATTATTGTTATTCCAATCATGTCTGCTTCTTCCAAAATGCAAAATGTGCTTGAATATTTATTTTTACTCAATATATCGTTTAAAATTAATGTGGCTCTTTCATCAAAAATTAAGGCATTGGGCGGCAAGTATGAACATATCAAAAGTATTGTACAGGAAACTATTCCAAGCTGGAAGGATACATATATAGAAATAGTTAATATTGAGGAACTTTTCGGTAGATCTGCTGAAAAAACAGGTGAGTTTATTATAAAGTCCATAGATACAAATAGCAATACCTGAAATAAAGATTTTTGTTCAAGATCAAGGCAGCAAAGCAAAGCGCTCTATTGGGCAAAAAGACCATTTATGGATGGACTCTGCTTAAAAAATCTGTTATGAGATATACCTATTTATTTTTTACTTTGCCCCCCCACTTCAGCATATTTTCAGCAATAAACTCAACTACCTTTTGGTGAGCCTTATTCCCTTTTCCAGATACGTCGATGAGACTGCCAAACTTGACATGTAAAGGTAAATCAGGATTTATCTGCCCCATTTCTTTAATAATTTTTCCATTACCATGAAAATCAGTTTTTAGTGCCACAGGTACAACAGGAACTTTTGCTGTTTTTGCGAGTTTAATACCAAGAGAATTGAAAGATTTTACATCAAATATATTGGTTCTTGTTGATTGAGGAAATATAACAACGGAATATCCCTTTAAAATTCGATCCTGACCTTGTTGCAAAACAGTTTTAAGATCTTGCTTTGGACTACGTCTTGTAACACTTATAGGATTTATATTTTGCAAAAAAGGTCCGAAAATTGGATACTTAAGCAATTCTTCTTTTACCACAAAAGTGACATTGCTGTGCATAAGAGTAATACATGGAAGGATAAAAGTGTCAAGCAGGCTCATATGATTGGCAATAAATACCACAGGGCCTTGACCTTTATAACCCGCAAGGGGTTTAAGCCCTGAGATATGTATTTTCCCCCCTACAGATTCTGCTATTTTAATGGCATTAAGTGATGCTTTTGACCACAAATCTATATTATAAGGTCTGATGTGAGAAATTAATCGATTAATAAAGACTAACTTGATTATTTTGAAATAATACAAACAAAATGAGATAAAACGATATTTCTCAGCTAAAAAATTATTTTTTTCAGGGCTTTTATACTCAAAATTTGTATAAAGCAGATCAAAAAAATTGTCTTTTTTCATATTTTATCTATAATCTTTTTAACACATTTAAATTGTTATATTTTATTTATTCTCTTAATTTCCAATTAATCATATATGAGTGTTTACTAAAAGTAAACACTCAAAAACAATACTTTAAAGCAAATTACATATTATTAATGCAAAAATAATATGTAATTTAAAGACAAAATTTAATATTATGATATGTGTTACTGATCTACTTTCTTGACAATTCCTTTGATAATGCTATTACAGCTTGGCAGTAGTAATAAAAAATAATATGTGTAAAAAAATGCAAAGGAGTTAACTATGGCTCAATTATTGTGGAAACCTTCAAAAGAAAGACGCAACAGTTCAAATATGCTACAGTTCATGAACCTGGTAAATGAGAAATATAATCGCAACTTTGACAAATATGATTTACTGTATAAATGGTCAGTTGAAAATATTTCTGATTTTTGGGCATGTATGTGGGAATTTGCCGATTTAAAAAGCTCAAGCAAATATGATCAGGTAGTTGATGATTTGAGCAAAATGCCTGGAGCCAGATGGTTTAAAGGGGCCAGATTGAATTTTGCTGAAAATCTTTTAAAATTTAATGACAAAAAAACTGCTATAATTTATAAAACAGAAGATAAAGATACAGTTTACATAAGCTATGCAAAGCTATACCGTGAAGTGGCTCGTATTGCTAAATCCTTAAAAGAAGAAGGCATAAAGCCTGGTGATCGGGTAGCATGTTTTATGCCTAATATGCCGGAAACTGTTTTTGCCATGCTTGCAGCAACCAGTATTGGAGCGATATTTTCAAGTTGTTCTCCTGATTTCGGTATAAAAGGCGTTTTTGATCGATTTGGACAGATAAAACCAAAAGTGTTGTTTACAGCTGACGGATATTATTTTAAAGGCAAAGCCATTGATTCTCTTGAACGTATTTCTGATATTATGCTAAAAATACCTTCTATACAAAAACTTATTGTTTTGCCAAATATTAATAAAGATCCCGATATAAGAAAAATACCAGGGGCTGTTCTTTATAATGATTTTATTTCATCACAGCTTGATCTGAAAATCGAATTTGAGCAACTTTGTTTTGATCATCCTGTATATATTATGTATTCCTCAGGCACAACAGGTATGCCAAAGTGTATGGTTCAAAGTGCAGGCGGAATTTTAATTAATCATTTAAAAGAGTTAATCCTTCATACTGATTTAAAACGCGAAGATAAAATTTTTTATTTTACAACATGTGGATGGATGATGTGGAACTGGCTGGTATCTTCTTTAGCTGTGGGAAGTACAATTGTATTGTACGATGGAAACCCTTTTTTCCCTGATTCAAAAATATTATGGAAAATGGCTCAAGATGAAAAAATTACTATTTTTGGTACAAGCGCAGGCTACATTACAGCTCTTCAGAATCAAGGAGCAAAACCTGATAAAGAATTTGATTTAACCTGTTTAAAAACCATACTTTCAACTGGCTCACCTCTTTCTGTTGAAGGTTTTAAATATATATATGAAAATGTTAAAAAAGATGTTCAGCTTTCTTCAATATCTGGAGGATCGGATTTAAATGGTTGTTTTGCTCTTGGAAATCCATTGGCTCCAGTATATGCTGGCGTTTTGCAATGTAGAGGTCTGGCAATGAAGGTGGAATCGTTTGATGAAAGTGGGGAAAAAATTTTGAGCCGTCAAGGTGAGCTGGTTTGTACCGCTCCTTTTCCTTCTATGCCAATATACTTCTGGGATGATCCTGACGGAAAAAAATATCATAAGGCATACTTTGATGTATATCCGAATATATGGAGACATGGAGATTTCATTGAAATCAATAAAAATGGTGGCATAATTATATTTGGGCGGTCAGATGCCACACTAAATCCTGGTGGAGTTAGAATAGGAACTTCTGAAATATATAGACAAGTAGAAAAATTTGAAGAAATAAAAGACTGTGTTGCTGTAGGACAAATCTGGAAAAATGATGTAAGAGTCATTCTCTTTGTTGTAATGAATAATGGGTACCGGTTAAATGACGCTCTTATTAATCAGATTAAAAAAATTCTAAAAAATAATGCTTCACCTAGACATGTGCCTGCAAAAATAATAAGTGTTCCTGACATTCCGTATACATTAAATATGAAGAAGGTGGAGCTTGCAGTAAAAAACATAATTCATAATCAACCTGTTTCTAATCAGGATTCTTTAAGTAATCCTGAATCCCTTCGCTATTTTAAAAACCTTGATAAATTAATAAAGGATTAGCTCTATTTAAAATACTCTAATTTCCTTATGAATAAGGATTTAATAAATCCTTATTCATAAAAAAATGTTTCTTGATTTTTTTAACTTTTTCCAATAAAATTATAGGTAAAGTAAAGGAATATTTAACAGAAAATATTTGTAAAAAAACCTAACAATATCTGTATTTTCTCCCTATAATTATCTATCTCTCCCTTTTTGGCCATCACTTTTTTAATTACAGATAAATTTCTTTTTAAATTAAAGCCCAAAAATGATTTTTTCTCTTTACATGTATAAATATACGGTTAATACCTTAAAATTGTAAGCTGCTTTGTGATTTTAAGTGTGTTACATCAGCAGGCGACCGAATATTTACTATATGTTTTATATTTTTGTAACAAGCCACATTTTTCTATAAAGATTACAAGAGGCATTATTATGATAAAAAATTTATCAAAAGTTATGCAAAAAACAACCAGAACAAAGCGTTCAGGTTTTGATCGCCGCTCAACAGAAGACATGCGTAAGGTTTACAAAATAGATTATTTTTCAGAAGGCGGAACAGAAAGAAGAAGTATGAAAGAACGCAGACAACTTCCAGAACAAAGATCGGGTTGGGGCAGAATAAATAAGTGGAGCAGTGTAATTGTAGATAACCCTGTTTTATTATAATTATGTCTGCGGATTTTTTAAATAAGCTGCACATGATCCTTAAAGTTGCTGATTCTTAGGTAAGGCGATTTCTCTTTATTTGTGAAATAAAAACAAGTCTGTTATTATAAAAATATCCTTAGCAAAGTATTGACAAACAAGCAGAACTATGGATAACTATTTATTATTGTAGAAAAAAATGATAATTTACAGATACTGTTAATCTTAAATAAGGATATATTAACTTGGACAAAAAAAAGGTAATTGAGAAAACAAAAAAGACAGCAAATTTATATTTTAAAGATGTTAAAGATGAAATGCCTTATGAATTATGGCGGGCATTTGATAAAAATCTGGCCAAGGATCTTTCAATGTTTGTAACTGGTCAGATGTATGCTAGAGAAAAAATATCTCATAAAGTCAGACAGCTTATTACAGTTTCAGCCTTAACTGTACTTTCCAGGCTTGACGAACTTAGGCTGCACATTCAGGCTGCTTTAAATGTAGGATGTCTGCCTGGAGAAATAGCTGAAGTTATTTTCCAAACCAGTGTTTATGGAGGAATACCTGCAACAAATGCTGCCTTAAAAACTCTAAAGTCGGTATTAGAAGAAAAAAATATGTGGCCCATCAAACAGTAATTAGTTTTTATTTTTTGGCTTTTTTAAAATTTATTGTAAAGCTTTTTAAAACAAGCTGTTGGTGTTTTATCTTTTCACAAGCTTTAAATCTTTGTGTTTTAGTTTGTAAATTACATAAATATGAAAATGGAGATTTGGATAATGAGTTCTTTTTTGGACTTTGTAAAAAATAAAGACCCTTATGAAAGGGAATTTCACCAGGCTGTGGGCGAAGTAATGGAGTCAATAAAGCCTGTTTTGGACAGAAATCCCATATACAGACAAGAAAAGATACTTGAAAGGCTTGTGGAGCCTGAACGTGTTATTTTGTTCCGTGTTCCCTGGATGGATGATCGCGGCACAGTACATGTTAACAGGGGATTTCGTCTGGAAATGAACAGCGCTCTAGGTCCATATAAAGGCGGTCTCCGTTTCCATCCTTCTGTTAACTTGGGAATAATCAAATTTTTAGGGTTCGAGCAGGTTTTTAAAAATGCATTAACAACCTTACCCATGGGAGGTGGAAAAGGAGGAGCTGATTTTGATCCAAAGGGTAAATCTGATAATGAGGTTATGCGTTTTTGTCAAAGCTTTATGTCTGAACTTTTCCGTCACATAGGCCCTGATACAGATGTTCCAGCTGGTGATATTGGTGTAGGAGCAAGAGAAATCGGTTATCTTTTTGGAATGTATAAAAAACTTAGAAATGAATTTACAGGAGTATTAACCGGAAAAAGTCTTAACTGGGGAGGCAGCTTGATAAGGCCAGAGGCAACCGGATATGGATGTGTTTATTTTGCTGCAGAAATGCTTGCAACCATAAATGAATCAATTCAAGGTAAAACCTGTCTGGTTTCAGGCTCTGGTAATGTAGCACAGCATACAGTTGAAAAAATTACAGAGCTAGGAGGTAAAGTTGTTACATTTTCTGATTCATCAGGCTGTATATATGATGAAGAAGGAATAAGCAAAGAAAAACTTGACTATCTAAAAAAGCTTAAAAATATTAAACGAGGACGTGTCTCAGAATATGCAGAAAAATATCCGGCATGTGTATATACTCCTTTAGATTCAAAGATAGATTATAACCCACTTTGGAATCACAAGGCTGACTGTGCTTTTCCCAGTGCAACACAAAATGAAATTAACAGCAAGGATGCCCAGAATTTGGTTAATAACGGAATAAAAGTTGTTTGTGAAGGTGCAAACATGCCTACAACGCCTGATGGAGTAAATATTTTTCTTGACAGCAATATATTATATGCACCTGGTAAGGCAGCAAATGCAGGAGGCGTTTCTGTCTCAGGTCTTGAAATGACTCAAAACAGCATGCGTCTTTCATGGTCAAGAAAGGAAGTGGATAACAGATTAAAAATAATCATGGAAAATATCCACAAAGCCTGTCTGAATGCATCAAAGCAATATAGCAGTTCCGGAAACTACATGGATGGTGCAAACATTGCCGGTTTTGTTAAGGTTGTGGATGCAATGCTTGACCAGGGCCTTGTTTAATAAAAAAAAATCCAATTGAAGTTCCACATAACCGTCAGGAAACTTTGCAAAAAATCATTTATAAAAAGACTTTAAAGGTTTTAACTACAAAATTGTCTCATTATGTGCTCGTTTAATGAGAATTTTTGTTCAAAATCAAGGCATGCTAAAAAAATAACCGAAGAAATATACTGCCGTATTTCAAAGGATTATTTTTTAGCATAACAAAAATATTGGGCAAAAAAAACCATTTGTAAATGAGCAACAGTTAAAAGCCAAGATGGTAAATGCATACGCAATCCAGCCAGCCACAATTCCCGTTTAATCCAATCGTTTAATCTTGATAGCCATAACCTTATCTTAAGCTATCTGCCTCAATAAATATAAATCTATATAGCAATCAAAAAATTTATTTGTTTTTTTAAATGCAACTGCTTAATGCTGGATTTTATATTAAAACAAACAGTTGGCATTGTTCCTTTGTCGATATATCAAACTTACATTAAATAAATTTTATTTCTCTACTCAGCGACCCTCCTTTTATCAAGTTATAAAAGGCAATTATGTTCATATTTAAATTTATTGCTGATTTTTTTTAATTTTTTCTTGAAATTTTCTAAATATGTTAGTATTGTTTCCCCTGTTAGGAATTAAACTAAGAGTTTTTGATTTTTATAAAAAAGTTAGGAAAAAGGCAATAGTATTGATATTATTAAACATTCAGTCAATTTTAAAAAATTTTATTTTGGAATTATACACAAAAATTCTGATGAATATATTTTTCTGAACATAGTTTAGCTCTGAAACTATTTCTACCGAATGTTCCCTTGTTTTGAGTTTAACAATATTTTTTCTAAATCAGCTGCAATATAAAAAGTATGTAAAGCACTTTTTATGAAAAAACAAAAAGGAGGATTTGCAGTAAATTTTTTTTACTTTATCCTGGGACAAATCGCTGTATTTATTAAACTATCTTAAAACACGTTAGGATATATTTAGCTGATTATTTATATTACACGATGCTAAGCAGTTATAAGATAAAATAATATTTATATGATAGATTGTGATTTCCTCTATTTTTATAGAAGTGTGGGTCTAAACTTCTAAATGGAATTGGTAAAAAACCTGTCTGCATCAGCTATGTGCGCCAAAGCTATAAATATAAATAGGTCTCAGGGCTATTCTAAAAATTATGTTTTGTGGTAAAAGGCAGAGATTTAGAGAAGTAAGTAAACAGCAAAAGCCTTATATCTTTTTATAATGCTTTTAAATCAATAAATGGATATGCTCGTATTATTTATTTGCAATATACTTCATAGATGAAAAGTTGTAGAAATATCTGCTGATTATCTCACCAGCTAATTTTGTAAAATACAGCTGCTTAATCTACCCTACTTAAGTTTTAGATAATACATTCCGGCATAATAAAATTATTTGTATTTTTTATATAAACATAACTTTTTGATTTGCATAGCATATATTCTTAATTAAAACAAGGATTTTTAGTTGCAAAATTTGATCTGCGCCTGCAAAATTGGTGAGTATTTCAAAGCGTAACACCATATTAACTATAGGGAGGGATTACATTCTATGAAGGATAAAATTCTAAATGTTTTTCAGTTCAAATTTTTATTGGCTGTTTTTTTAATTAGTTTTTTTTCCATGCTTGGGTCATGCTCAAACGGAGGGGGAGGAGAAAAAGGAGGAAACCTTGCTCAGAAAAACGAACCTGAACCAGCATATAAGTTATTTGAAGTGCTTGATGATTATCCGGCTTTAAGAAGCAGTTTTGACACTGTTGATAAAGCCAAATTCAACGAAACTCTGGCTGATGCAACAAACAAAAATCTCACAGCAACAAAAAAAACTTTTGATATTGCAGGACGCTTGCTCTTGCCTCACTCTGGTAATGAGAAACCAGAAAGTCAAATTCTTATTATAGATGCTGTTGGATATATAAACAGTATTTTAAACAGAATCATATATCAAGACGAGTTTGATTATAACCCGAAGTTTGATTTTTCTACTGATTATTCAAAAAGTTTTTATTCCTATTTTGATAAATTAACAGAATCATTTGATCCTGAGACTAATGCTAAAACAAATTTATCAAAACCTGTTATAGAGATAGTAAATAAAATAACAAGTTATATTACTGCTAAATATCAGGGAAAAGAGCTCGAAGATACAATTGCAGATGCTATCTCATATCTGAAAGAGTATGATGACAAAGCAAAAGAAGAAACAGAAGCCCAGGTCTTTGGGAAACTTCTGCTCCAGGCAAATGAAGAGATGCTCTTAGATGATAAAGGAAATCTTATAACAGATACAAATAATTCCAAATATGCTGAAAACCTTGGTGTGGGCAATAGCGCAAGAGGTGTGGATGCATTATTATCAGGTGTTAATGATCTGTTAAAAGATGAAGCAAACAGAGAGATTGTTTACGACCTTTTGCGTGAAATAGGTAGTTTGTTTTCAGCAACGTCACAGGAAAAACCATTAAAGCAGGTTTTAAAAGAAGTTATTTGCAACCTTGAATCATTTATGACAAAGGGTGGCTCAGGATATGAAAGCAATAAACAAATTTATGATAGAGATGATGAGACCATATATAGTAATAACGCGCTTGGTATGATTCAAAGAGATATTTTGCCAAATGCTGTTGGCCTTTTACTGAGGGCAGACAGAAGCCCCATACTGCGTGATAATAACGGCACTAAAACCTATTTTCTGGAGCGGTTAATGAAAAACATGAGATCGTTTGGGTTTGATCCCAATGATCCTGAACATATAGCTGCTCATTTAGAGGAATCTTTGTATGATTTGATCCGTTTTGATACATGGGGAAGAGACAGAATTAATGATTCCAAAGCCTGGGATGCTTCTTTTATTGAAAGTGTTTTATTTACGGTACATATAGCTTTGAATGTAGGATGGTCAGACGGCGGAGTTACAGGTGAAACAACAGGAAATGACCCAAATGCAACTCATGGACACGGGATGCATGTTGGAACCCCCACACTTAATGACTGTCTTTTCAGTCTTAAAACCAACAAAGCTCTTGGCCTGTTAAGTCTTTATGATCTGGCATTTTCTGAAGATGCTAAAGATAACATTTTCAGATCCAGAAATTACTTTTCTGTTGATGAAAAGGATAAATTTAAATTTTATTTTGACCCGAACTATTTTGTTCTAAATTTTGCCAGCGGATTTTGTTCAGGACAGTTAGGCGTTTCAAAAGGCGGCAATATAAACGGATATGAAGGTGAAAAGTTAAACAGTTATCTTAGTTATAAAGGCAATGGAATAGGAGATGCTGACGGTGGGCGCTGGTGCTTTGAATTAATAGTCGATGCTGCTTTTAGAGGAGAAGGCCCTTATTATTCAACACAAGAAGAAGTTATCGATGGAGATGTACATACTTACTTAAGGCCCAGCGGCAAAATATATGCCAGAATACTTAAACAGGGTCCAAATCCTGAAACTGACTGGTTTTACAGCTATCCTGCAGATAATGGCGATCCTGTTGATTCAGACATTATTGTAAAAAACAATAACGTTGTAAGCAAAAAAGAGCTTGCAGTCTTAAAAGATGGAGTTTATAAAAAATTTTATAAAAAGTATCTTACCGATTTAAACAGATTTCCTGAAAAGTACAAAAAAGAGCCACAACGTGAAAACAGGTACTATGCCTGCTGGAGAGGTGATTACCTGATGGCATCTTACACGCCTCTTTTGGGGAGCAAAAAAAAATATTGCACACCAAATGATATGAGCGGCAATGCGAACTGGCCGGATTGTTTGCAGGTATCTGAAATGATACCTGAAAAAACAATAGATCGTGAATGCAAAAACAATGATGAATCATTTTTTAGAAATGCCCAGTATGTACTTACTGAAAAAAAAATTGCTCTTGGTATACCGCTTTATGCCAAGGTTGACTTAAAGACCATATTGGAAGGCTTTGGTATACTTGTTCCAAGCTATTATAACATTGAAGTCGCAAATGTTCCTCTAATGCTTGTAGCAGAGGCAAATGGTCTATCCGGAGTTTTGCAATTGAAAAAGGTCAACAGCACTATATATTTTTCAGGTAATGCCAACAATGCATGGGCTAAAAAAAGAGATCCTGATGATCCTGACAAATTTTGGTACAAAGATTCTAAATTGCCGGGGGATTATCGTCTTAAAGCAGTTTTAGCAGATGAAATAATTACAGGACCTATAAAAGGAGTAGTAGATTTAGCCGTAAAAAATATACTTGGATTTAGCTCTTTAAAGGATTTTGTGCTGGCAATTATCTGGGATGATGTTTTAAAAGACGGTACACTTATACCAGCAGTTGCAGATCATAATAGTGAACAGATAATTCGCATGTACACACCTCGTAATCAGGAAGGGCCTGATTATGGCTCTGAAGAAAAAAACCCTTTAAGAAATGAGGGCGACTGGATAATAGGTTCAAGAAAAGGCGAGCTAAAAGAAGGTAAGCGTGCATGGGGATTTGAAGCTGTTGAAAATGACGCTACCTGGAAAAACAGAAATGGTATAATAATGCTTATTACCATGTTTGTTCAAACAGCACTTGATCTTACAGGCTATTACCCAGATGCCCATGATCCTTTGAAAGCAAGCTCCGGTATTGGTCAAAATCCGTTTCAGGCTTTTGCAGAAGGTTTGCTTATGCCTTTATCAGCAACAATGAGCTATTATCAAAAAAATCATGAAAACAGCTTGTATCCGCGTGACTTGAATCATCGAATATTGGGAACCAATGTAAAAACCCAAAATTATGGCGCTGATTATCAAAAAAAATACATGCTGGCAAGAAGCTGTGATGTAATAGGCAGGGATCCTTTTTCTCCTGTTGGCGGATGGGTTGAAAGAGAATTTTACAGACCGGAAAAGATGAGATATCTTATTAACATAATATCTGATTCTGACCCATTTTCTGTAAATCACAGCAGATGTGACGGAGCCTTACCCTTGCTTGTGGAATATGATGCATTAAACCATTATACAACAAATATTAATAACAAAACAAACACAAGGATTCTGACGCAAATATTTAAACTTTTATATATTCTTGGCGACAACAAATATGATGATCCAAAAACAATAGATTATAATGATCCTGATTTTGATAAAAGCTATGAAAACTGGGGAACAAGAAGAAAAGTACTATATGGAATTGAACAGATAATCTCAATTGCAAAACCTAAAAAAGGTGAAACAACAAAATTTAATGCAGCTAATGTTAAAAGGATGAAATATCCTGACTGGATGTTTTCTGACTTCGGTATAAGAACATGTGATATAAACACTGAAGATGATCCTAACATAGGACTATCGCAGTATCCTGATGACAGGCCAAATCCTAACAATTGGGATAATTTTAACAAAGTTATTGAAGCGTTAGGTGCTGTTTTAAGCAAAAAAGGTCTTTATGAGGACAAATACACTGTTATGGAAGAAGTGATTAATATAATTGACATACTTCTAACAAGTATTGACATTACAGATGATGATATTAGAGGATTGCGACATAGCCTGGGCATTGTATTTGCAAAATATAATACTGATAAATCCCAGTGGGAATATCCTGATGAATTATCTGACATAATCATAAATATTTTACCTGATGTGCTAGAAGTTTTTAAAGGCAATTATAAAGATCTGCTTGTTTTTGTAAATTCTATTTCAAAAAATGAGGGTTTTCTTAAATATTTTGTTCATGCTCTTGACTCTTTAAATGACACAGAAGAGATAATAAAGCAGTTGTCTAAGGAAACTGTAGTGGTAGATAAAAAATATGTGGGGTCAGACGTAGTTATAATATCCAAAAAAGAATTGCCGGGATTTTTGTTTTCAGATCTTGTTTCAAAGCACGATTCTTCACTATGGAGCGGCTTGGCAGAGCTTTTGAGTGATTTTTCTGATTTAATCGATGATACAAAAAAAGCAGGAATACAATTAACTCCGGAAGAGCTTCCAACTGCAAAAAAATAATTGAAATAACTTTAACCTGTAAAATTAGGAGTAAAATTTTACCATGTTATTAAATTATATTAGAAACATATTTTTTAGCTTTTTTTTTCTTGTTTTGCTGTTAAGTTCAAATAACTTGCATGCCAGCTATGCTGATACATATGGATTTTCTGCCTCAGGCATAGCAAGGGGAAATGCAGTCACAGCAACTGTCAGCGACTGGTCATCTATTTATTACAATATGGCAGGCCTTGGGAAAACAATAAAAAACAGTGAATCAAACAACAGATTAAAAGGACAGCTTGGCATTTCATACTTATATGCAAAGCCAAGTTTTGATATCGACATTAACAGAGAAATTAAAGGAGACAAAGATCTTGACGTGGGCAGAATTACCTTTGGTTTGGCAGCAGATTTAAAAAATTATATTGATATGCCGGAATCTGTCTCTTCTGCACGGTTTGGAATTGGAATAGGCATTTCAAGCGATCTTATGCTTGT
>Ga0209345_10000897_pt1 | contig 38125 bp, 41 predicted proteins | sample Cruoilmetagenom7_FD_187294 | JGI IMG/M metagenome (GOLD analysis project Ga0209345, IMG submission 187294) | Oil polluted marine microbial communities from Coal Oil Point, Santa Barbara, California, USA - Sample 7 (SPAdes) (version 2) | ecosystem: Environmental > Aquatic > Marine > Oil seeps ...
ATTCATCTGTTGCAACTCCCCCCACAATCCCCTAAATCCTCCCTACCACAGGCGGCGAGTTGGCGGAGTGGTGACGCAGCGGATTGCAAATCCGTGTACACCGGTTCGATTCCGGTACTCGCCTCCATTTAAAAACAATCACTTAGACCACTCCTTCCCATGTTTAGGCCCCACCGTTTACAGGGGCGTTTACATTTTCTTATTTTCAGACCGCGATTTGGCCTGATTGAGTTTACGTAAAACCGTATCACTTTCATCCGGGCTAACCTGCGCATAATGCTCGATAACCTGCGCCGCGTAGCGAACCGACCAGCCCATCAGCACCGCAATCTGCCGCAATGACAGATCCGCATTCAGTAAACGTGTCGCAGCCGTGCCGCGCGTATCGGACAAAGTTTTCTCACGCCCATCGATCCATGGCGGAATTTGTGCCTCTCGCCGCCATTTGGTGATCTGGTTCGACGCCCAACGAGCCGAAAGTGGCTGTCCACGCTCAGAGACCAGCAAGGTTTCTTGCTCATCCCCCGTTTCCGCGATCAGTTTTTCAAGGGTTTCCGATGCAGGGATGTATGCAATTTGACCACGCTTACTGGTGCGAAACCGTAGGCGTTTTCCGTGGGGCGTATCCTCGAAATGATCAAGCCGCACTTGCACAAGGTCCGCTGCCCTCAATCCTGTTTCACAACCCGCCGTCAAGATTCTTTGCACCCAATCCGGTGCATGCCGATTAAACTGCTCTACATCCCCACGCGTCCAGATGATTTCAGTTCGGTTTGATTGATAAAGCTTTTTGAGCTTATGACAGTGATGCTCCTTCAGCTTTCCCTCTTCCACAGCCCAATTCAAAAGCCGTGTCGCATGAGTGCCTGCCATGTCGTGCTGCTTCGGGGAATGAAGCCACTTCTTTCGCCAATTATTGACCTCGCCGCGCGACGCCCTTTCTTCGAACATCGCAACAGGATCCGCGCCAAACTCTTCGCGAAGCAGCTCTAGCCACTTGCGAATGTCTACTTTTGATCGTTGTGCTTTGGGCAATGACGCGCTCGAAAGAAAATCATCGACCAATTGGGAGGTCAGGTATTCCGAAGGTTTCGCTGGTTTTCCGCATTCAGTAAACGCATGGAAAAACTCAGGTTCCTTTGGATTGGGTAAAGTTCCTTCCCAGAACTTTGGCCCACCCCGCCATGCATAGAAATGGTAACGCACGCCGCTAACAACTTTGCGTCGGACCCGATGCACACCCTTGGGCAGGTTACTCTTGGGCACGTCGGGCTCTGCGTTGTGCAACAAGGCTTGGCTTTGACACCGCATCGCGCATGGCTTCTGTCATGCCCTGCACAGCGTCCAATCTGGCGCGTACCAGCTTTGGATCATACCAACCCCGCCGCCCCGGTACAGGCGCTATGCCCGTTCGGCGGCAGAAATCGTAAAATGATGCAGAGGCCTCATTATAGCCAAATAATGAAGCAAGCTCGGGCGTTGGGATCAGCTGAATTTCGTTTTGCATTACTCACCAGACCTTTCACCTATTTTTTCTCTTTGAGACATCGCGGCACGCAAACAAGTGACGACCTGGGCTCCTTGCGAACGCAAGTTCCGAACCGCCTCTTCTTCGAGCCATAATTTAACATCAGATGGCAGGTTAAGCTTGAACTGGATTGTTTTCATGTCAGCACCTCAATTATCGCCCAATTCAGGACATAAAATGTCCATAGCATTAAGGACAAATATTGTCCATCATGCATTTATGAAAGATGAAGCCTTGACCCAGTTTAAACTCATGCTCCCTTCCGCCCTTAAAAAGCGGCTGGAAACGCATGCCTCATTGAACCGGCGGAGTCTTTCGCAAGAGATTGTCGTGGCGCTGGAAGAAAAATACCCAACAACCGGCCCAGAGACGACGGTAGATCCCGCCGCGCGACTGTTGCTATGGCTGGCGGCCAGGATTCGTCGCAGAAAACCAAAGCCAGGATCTGCCCGAGATAAGCAGGCAGCGATATACGAGCGGATCGCCAGCGACCTTTCCGATCGGATAAAGGATATTGGCCCTGATTAAGACGTATGTCGTAATTAATAAGGCACCCATTCATACCCGTGGTTGCCTTCATGGTCTTCCCACTCAACACCCACGCCGCGCCTCCAATTGCCTGATGAACAACGCCGCGAGGGCAGAACCCATGTTGGTGCCGTTTCTGGGCCTGTATATCGCCAGCCAAATTCGCCCTGCAGACTATACGATCCGAGGCGCATATAAGAGGTCTCAGAGCAATCGTCATCCCGCCCGCCGCGCCGATGACTGTAATGCCGCACATCCCAGACGCGGATTGAACGCACAAAATCAAATTCAAATCCGCTGATATCAATATCAGCGCCACCACCCTGTGAAACCTGTGCCACGATCGCTTGCACAGGGCTGGGACGAGATTGCATTGGTGCGCTCATGGAAACGCCCATAGGGCAGCGCCAGATCTGCAATGGCGGTTCAATCGGCCAAGGTGTGATCCGCCGGATAAACACAGCGCGCGCATGGGCGCATTCTGCTGAAGCTGGCCACCCACCAGCAAGGCAAAGCAGAATGGCGCAATCGACCTGATACGCTTTTGCAGGCTGCGGTGACACAATCGAGAGGAGAGCCGCGAGCATCACCCCGAGTAGCTGTTTCGAAAACAATGAGCTCATCTAATATCCTCCACATGGCCACCCAAGTCATAAAATGACCCGCTTTTGTTCAGCATTTCTTGAGGCGACACGCGCAATCAAGCGCATTCTCACACTGCCATCGCTTTGTGGAATATATCCCGTAGAGATGACCGGGCTAATTGGCCGAAGTCAGGTCATGTATTTTAAAGAGCGTATAGGGCTAAACATCCAGAATCTAAGACATTCCAACGGATTGAGCCAAGAACAGTTAGCGTTAGCTGCACAGATTGATCGCAGCTACATCAGTGAAATCGAACTCGCCAAATCGTCGGTCACCGCCGACAAAATGGAGCAGATTGCCCGTGCCTTGGGCGTTGATCCAAGCGAACTAACCCTGCCGAGACATTGCTCCGTGGCGTTAATCGAGAAAAACCGCCTGAACGCCAAGCCAGTGGCAAAAATAAATTGCATCGAGACCGGTACGGAACTTGGCCTGTTATACCAATGGGAGAACGGCGAAACGCAGGTGGCATTGTATGAGGTAGATGCCTCATAACATCAAAAATCAGGCATGCACTATCTCATCAGCCGCCAGCCACCACCACCATGGCTTCTACCGCAGTCGCCGCGCCAACAGCAATTCCAGCGTTGGACAGGTACGGCTTAAAATCAAATTTCTGGTCTTCACGCCGAGCCAGAACACTCCATATCGCAAAGCCAGAGGTCACAAAAACGGAAGTCAGAACGGCATCGGTTAGTTCTTCGAGAACACCTTCACCTTGCAGCGCCTCCATCCGTTGGGCGACCTCCTGAGAAAGTACTGCATTACTCAGGCCGGAGCTTTCGATCCCCTCAAGCATCGCTGCAGTTTCTTCTGTCACCAAAATCTCAATATCTGGATACCGCTCTAGGTGCTCATAGACCAATGATGGTGAGCTCACAGCTTTCAGCTGGACCTCTCGCACGACATGGTCATCCAGAAAGAATTGAACATCCGCGCCTGGATAATTTACTGGCCCCATGATCTGCGCCACAGTTTCTGCCCCTGACGCATTGTATCGTTCGATATACAAAAGTTCATGATAAATGCCCTTCGTATTCGAAACGACACCCTTCAATTGCTCTGGCGATAGATCCTGAACATAACTCGACAGTTCATCAACAGAAGCGTTTTCAAGTCGGCCTGTCGAACGCTTCAATGCTTCGAGAACCAGATCATTCTCAAGTTCCAACATGGCAATTTTGTCGTCTAGCAATCGCTGAAAAGTCACAGCTAAAACAACCGAGGCCAACCTACTTGTTTCGGGACTGTTTGAAGATGGTTTTCGTTTTCCCCACCCCAAGCGCCCTACTGTATTGCCCACTCGCTCAAACAACGGCTTCTTTCTCGGCCTAGCAAGGATATCCGCGTGTTTGCGTAATATTTGGCAATGCTTGCGAAGCTGCTTTTGATACTTTGGCATAATGGTTTCAGAAAAATCATTGCGTTGGACATGATCAGTGGTGTCCCCCCTGTCGTTCGGCAAATGTCTTTCGACTTGTTCAATTAGCGGCAGTAACCCGTCATGAGCATACACACGAAGCTCATCGGCAGAGGGGTGAATTGCCCCTTCTTGAGAAACCGTATCAATGGGGCGCAGCAATTTGTCCGCACCAAACAAAATTTCTTCCTCAAAATACTGCAACTCGTCCAGTTTCCGAGGGCGACCATGTAGCTTGCGTCGAACATACATTGACGCAGCAGCTCCAGCAGCAATGCCAGTAACCGGCAATATGATAGCGCCTGCGGCCATTCCTCCACCAACTAAACCTCCAATCCACGCCAAGGTTGCGCTCGTTGATGCGGCTCCATGAAGGGTTAGAATTGCGGTTCCATTACCGGCAAAACCAAGTGTCGATACGGCCCCCCAAATACCTGCTGTTGTAGCAACTCCGGCCAACTTCGCCGTCGCCACAGAAGAGGCGAGGCGAGCTTTTCGTACATTCTTGCTTGGGGTCTGAGTTACCGCTGAAACTACGCCCAGTAACGATTTCTCAATTGCGCTCAATCGCTTCGCTTGTTCCAACAGCCACTCCAAAAACAAAATTTAAAATTCAATAAATAATCTCAGCAACTTATACCTGAAACAAGCCAAGAAGAAAGTCGCAGTTTAATTGTTTAGGTCTCCTGCCAATACACCCAACACACGCTCATATTCCTCGCCAACTTGCCGCACCTGCTCGAACACCTCACGGCGCAGCTGATCTTGGCAGCGGAAATAGCGCTCTGCGTTGCCGAAGTAATTTTCCACATCCCTCTTTACCAGATCGGCATAGATGCGGATTTCCTCACTGTCCTCCGGCACAAAAGGCGGAATCGGCGGCAGGCAGCTTTGCGCCAAGACCAATTGTCCGATGCAAATCAAACTCCCTGAGATCCCCGCCATTCTCTTATTCATCATCGCAAGCACCTTGGTTTGTGGAATATTTTCCGATAAATGTCTTTTGAAGCATTCATAGCGCATCAAATCACAACTCAGCTATTGATTGCAATATTATAGCACTGCAAGGGTTTAGCAGTCCATGAGGGACTGCCGGGCTCTGCATCATTTCGCGAGGCTCGGATCTTTTGAACTTAATGCAAGACGCCCCCAATGTTGTTAGCGAAGAAGGGCTGCGCGCGCTGCTCGCTGAGGGTCATTCAGTGGATGTCGTCTGCCGCACCACGCCCACAAGAACCACTGCCCAATGGTCCGGTGTCTGGACCGTGCATTGCGTATCGCCCGATGGGGAGACACGCCGCCTCTTGGTCACGGCGCGCAACAATATGGTGGCGCGGGAATTCAAGACAATCAACGGGTTGGTCAGCTTCCTTGCGGGTGTTGGCCTCACAACCGCGTCGATTCCGATGGGTAAAGACAAGGTCGCCTCACACAGGTTGGACGACGCCAGCTAAAGCGGCCTTTATTTTCGCTTTTTTCGGAGCGCATACTGCGCTGGCTGAAGGTTTTGTCCTCTCCTTTCAGTCGGATGGTCGCCTGACCTCAACGACACCACAATCAGGTTTTGCCCAAACATATGTGGATGGGATCGGTCAACGCAGGCCGAATCCGATTGTCTATTCAGCGCCTGCTGAACCGTCACGGCCACGCGCGCACCCAAGCCGCGCCATTCCTCGCCCAGAAATCCTCGCAGCCATTCAAGAAACCGCTCAACGATACGGCGGGCACAATGCCCTGCGCCGTGCGGGTCTAAGCGTTTCCGATTGGCAGATCCTGTTTCAGGCCAACATCGAGATTGAAAGCGCCTATCGCCCGAATGCACGCAGCTCAGTCGGGGCGATCGGCCTCGGTCAATTAATGCCCGCCACAGCCGCTCAGCTTGGTGTGGATCCCCATGATTGGCAGGCCAATTTGGACGGATCCGCGCGCTACCTTCTGATGATGCTTGCGCAGTTCGGCACGCCTGAACTTGCCCTTGCCGCCTATAACGCGGGCCCCGATGCGGTCGCGCGCTATGGCAGCATCCCCCCTTACCGAGAAACCCAAAATCACGTCCGCCGCGTCATGGCGGTCGCACAACGATTGACTGGAGCGTCCTGATGCATACCCAAATCCGCATGATACTGGGGCTGGCCGTTGCCAGTCTGATGATTGCCAACCCAGCCCTGGCTCAGAGCATTGATCTCTCGCCAGTCCAGAACCTCCTGCAAGGTATTGTCGATACGATCACTGGCCCCTTGGGCATTGTCATTGGCACGCTCGCCCTGATCGGCGTGTTCCTGTCCTGGCTCTTTGGGATCTTGGATTTCCGCCAAGCACTTTGGGTGCTCGTGGCGATCGCAGGTATTGCAGCTGCACCGACCATCGTCACCGCCATCTGGGGCGCTTAAATCCATGGCCGCACAAACCCGCCTTTTCCTTGGTCTGATCCGCCCGCCAAAACTGATCGGCCTGCCGATCATGTATGCCATGGTTTGGCTGTTCGGGTTTGTGCTGGTGTTTCTATGGGTGCAAAGCTGGCCTGTCATCATTCTTGCGGGCCTTGCCTATCCTGCATTGTGGAAGGCGGCAGATTGGGATCCAGCGTTTCTGGAAGTGGTGGTGACCGCCCTGCAAGAAACACCGCCGACAGCCAACCGCAAGGTCCATATGGGTGACAGCTATGCCCCATGATGAGACCGTATTGCCAGATTGGGCCAGCAAAGAGCGCCCGATGGCGAGCATGCTGCCCTATGTGTCCCAGGTCGATGACGTAACCATCCGTACGCGCGGAAATGCGCTGTTTCAATGTATTCGGCTGGAAGGTGTCAACAGCATGACCAGCGATGACGCCCATCTGGAAAAGATACGCGCAGTTTTTGCAGCGATCATTTCCCAAATCGGGCCGGACTATGGTTTTTACGTGCACAAAGTCTCGAAGGCGATTGAGACCGAGCTGCCGCCGGTCTCCAGTGATGATGGTGGTGATAGCTTCGCCTCCGCCGTGGATCAACGCTGGCAAAGCGCAATGCTGGATGCCGGACTGCGGGATAAAACTCTGACGTTGACCGTGTTGAAGCGTCCGCCAGCTGGTGCTCGGCTGCATTTGCGACGATCAGGTTCTATCGCGCATTTGAAAACCCAAACCGCCAAGCAAATGCGCAAGCTCGAAGAAGTGGTCGGGTTTCTGATGTCGTCATTCGCAGAGATGAAGCCGCGTCTGTTATCCGCAAAATCTGGTGAGCTGTTGGGTTTCCTTGGCGCGCTCAACACCGGCCAAGAAACTCCTCTCTTCCCCAAGTCTCGCTTTGGCATCATCGCACAAGATGTGGCCAACACACGGGTCACGTTCGCAGGGCGGAGTTTCACGCTCAGCGACGGGGCCACAGGTCAGCGGTTTGGCACCAGCTTTGCAATCAAGAGCTATCCCGCCAAAACCTCCTGCACCATGTTTGATGAGCTGAACCTGCCGGTCGATATGGTGGTCACGCATTCCTTCACGCCAATCAACAGCAATATCATGGCCGGGCGGATCAAACGCCAGCAACGCCTGATGAAAGCCAGTGATGATGGCGCGATCACTCTCGCCGAAGAGCTGGTTGATGCACTCGATGACCTTGAATCCAAACGCCTCAGCTTTGGTGACCATCATATGACGGTGACGGTCTTTGCGGACAGTGAAGCGAAACTCGAAAATATCGCATCTGAAGTGCGCAACATCGCAGCCACTGAGGGCGTTAATCTGGTGAACGAGAGCTTTGCCGCACGCAGCCATTACTTTGCGCAGCATCCCGGCAATGGCCAGATGCGCAGCCGCAAAGCCGCTATCACCAATATGAACTTTGCAGATCTCGCCGCCCTGCATCGCAGCCAACTCGGCAAAACGGGCGGTCATGTGCCATGGGGCAAACCGATCTCGCTGTTTCCCACGCCGGAACGATCCGGCTTTCTGTTCAACTATCATGAAACGGGTCAGCCCGAGAAAGAGCCTACAGGCGGGCATACCCTGATCCTTGGTCGCCCCGGTTCAGGAAAATCCGTGCTCTCAGCTTTTCTGATGACCCAAGCCAGACGATGCGGCGCACGGGTGTTTGTATTTGATTATCGCCTCGGCATGGAAATGGCCGTACGTGCCAATGGTGGGCGTTATAGCGCTATCAAGGCTGGTGAGGTCACCGGTCTGAATCCACTTTGCACAGAAATCGACCAGCGCGGACAAGCATGGCTTTCCGATTGGCTGGCAACGCTCCTCCATCGTGCTGACAAACCGCTCAGCCCTGTTCAGATCAACCGCATCCAAGAAGTCGTGCGCCAAAACGCCGATGCCAATGATGCTGACCTGCGTAATTGGCAGGATTTGGCCTCGCTCTTTGTGGCTGGAGCCGACGAAGGCGATCTCTTTGAGCGCTTTAGGGAATGGACGGCTGAAGGCCGCTATGGCTGGATCTTTGGCCAAAGCGCTAAAGATACGTTTTCTCTCGAAGGCGACGTGGTTGGTTTTGATCTGACTGGCATCCTTGACAGCGAAAGCGAAAAAGAACGTATGGCGGTTCTATCCTATCTCTTCCGCCGTGTTGAGCGCGTTATTGAAGACCGCAAGCCCACCATAATCATCATCGATGAGGCGTGGAAAGCGCTCGACAATCCCTATTTCGCGGATCGTTTGAGCAACTGGTTGGTGACCGCTCGAAAACAAAACGCTGTCGTCGTGATGATGACCCAATATGCCAGTCAGCTTGAGAAAACCCGCATCGGTAAGACGATTGTCGAGGCCGTACCCACTCAGCTTCTACTGCCCAATATCCGCGCTTCAGCCAATGATTACACCATGCTGGGGCTTTCAGAAAAGGAACTCGGTGTTCTCCTCGGCACCGGTAGCAATTCACGTCTCGCGTTGGTGCGAGATGATCAAGGTGCAGTGGTGATCGACACCGATCTCAGCGCCCTTGGCCCATACCTCACGATCCTTGGCGGCATGGAAAAAGGCGAGGCACTGGTGGGAGCCGATTATCGCAAAAAACCTGATTTTTGGAGAAATGTCTGATGTGTAGATCCATATTCATCCTCGCTGGCCTGTTGGCTCTATCTGCCTGTGCTCAGTATCAGCCGTCTGAAGCTGAGTGTTTTTCATCTTTTGCTGAGGTCACTCGCAGCAATTGCAACTTTGAACTTCTGGGGCCAATAGGCTCACCGGCAGGCGCATCTCATGGTTAGGGTGCTGATCCTCACTTTGATCTGCTTGAACGGGCCTGCTTTTGCACAGGGCGTGCCAACCTTTGATGCAGGTGCGTTTCTGCAGCGGCAACTGATCCTTGCTCAAGGCGATCGCGATCTGAGCGTGCAGCATGAACGCCTGAGCCAAGAAGAGGTCTTGGCTGAAATCGAAGAACAGCAACTGCAGGCGCTCGCCGCCATTTTGGAAGCGTCCAGTGCATCTGGCGCGGCGACAATCGCGGCACTTGAACAAGGCAGTGGCCCAGAGAGCGCCGCCCAAACGCTCTATGGCACCACCGATCCCAATCCTGGTGCCGCGCAACTCTTTGGGGATGCCGCAGGTAACATTGAAGCGTTGATCATTCGCGGCGCGCGAGACACCTATCAAATGTCCGGCGTGCATGCAGCTGGCCTGTCACCCAAGCAATGGCGCTGCCTGCTGCAGGCGCTGATCTGGCAGGAAAGTCGGTTCACCATCGGGGCGCGCTCCCCTGTTGGGGCATTTGGCCTGACCCAAATCATGCCGGGCACCGCGCAGGATCTGGGGATCTATCCGAGCTATTACGAAAGCCCTTATGTGCAGGTCACGGGCGGCGCGCGTTACCTAGCGCAGATGCTCGCCATGTTTGACGGCAACATCATTCACTCCCTTGCAGCCTATAACGCCGGTCCCGGTAATGTGCGGCGCTACAGCGGCGTGCCGCCTTTTGCCGAAACCCAACACTACGTTCAAGTCATCCCAGAACGCTATAATCTTTATCTAGCCCGCGTCGGCGGTGTCGATGCGCTTGGCACGATTGATCCGGTTCTCTTGGCCAATTCCAGCATGAGCCTCACCTCCCATGGTGCTGGCATCTATGGTGATTATTCCATGATCTCGATCCGTGCCGCAGCGATGCGCGTGCAAGACATCATCACCCGTGCAGGTGAAACCACTGACATACACGCGGCCATGTCGCTCAACACCTATGCCCGTGCCGAACTCACACGCCTGATGGCAATCCGCACGCGCCTCAAGGCAGCTCACACCCGCCCACTCAGTGCGGCCGAGCTGGCCATGGCCGCCGCGCAAGCCGCTGAACAGAATTTCATGCAATTTGATCTGGAGGCATTGCCATGATCCGTTTTTTCTCAGCCCTATGTGTTCGGGCTTCACTGTCCTTCACCTTGGCCCTCACTCCGGCTTTTGCCCAAGGTGTGCCCACGATCGACACCCGCAACATCGCGCAGGAGATCCGCCAGCTGCAGCAAATGTTGGAAGATTTCGGGATCCAAACGGATCAACTTGATACCTTGCTCGAACAACTCGATCTGGTGCAACAACAACTGGATACGCTCAATGAAACCTATGCAGCTCTAACCGGCGCGACAGACATCATTGAAATGGCAATGGGCGGCGATCTGGATGGGTTGCTGGATCAGGAATTCGGCGATCTTTTAGGCACAATCAGGCGTATCCAAAACGGAGATTTTAGCGGGTTGATTGGCAATGCCGCCCCCGAAATGGAAGGCCGCATGACCCAAGCGCTGGAGGATGCGGGCTTTGATGAAGATGATCTGACGCAAATGTCAAACAGCGGCAATCCTGGCGCGGAACGTATCGCCAATCAGGCAGGCACCGGCGCAGTGATGTCCGCCGCCGCTGAAAACAGCTACGCGGAAGCCGCCCAATCTCTGGAACGCGTAGAACGGTTGGTGGGCATGATCCCAGATATGGAGACGCTCAAAGAAGCGGTCGATCACAACACCCGCGTCACCGCAGAACTGGCCATAGCCATGACCCGGATGTGGGAATTGGAGGCGATCCAGACCGTAGGTGCCGGGCAATCAGGTGTGGCCGATGCGGCAACACTGGCTGAAGAACGCCGCTATATGGACTTCACCTTACCCAATTTGTCGGTGGAGTAGACGCCTATGGCATCCGAGGTTGAAATCATCGAGGAAGAGCTGGTTTATGGTGCCCGTCGCCGTGAACTCATGTGGCAAAAGCTAGGGTTAGCGGGGCTCGGTTTTGGCGTCATTGGCTGCTTGGCCGCTGCCAGTGTTGCGATCCTAGACGTGGACCCGCCCCCCATGATTGTGCCCTTTGATACTGAAACCGGCATGGCGCTTCCCAATGCAATTGTTCAGGCCGTCTCACTCACGGAACGCCCCGCTATCATTGAGGCACAAGTCTATCGCTATGTCATCGATCGCGAGACCTATAACCAGCTCGACAATGATGTGCGCGTACGCACGGTGCTGAATCAATCCGATGGCGCTGCCGCCACAGGATTGCGCGCGCTTTGGACCAGCGGTCATGAAGCTTATCCGCCAGATAGCTATGGCACGGATGCACGGCTTGATGTCGAGGTTTTATCGATCACACATATCAGCGCCCATCGTGCCCAAGTACGTCTTCGCAAGCAGCTAAACACACCGCGCGGCAATCAAAATGGACTGTTTACTGCCACCCTCCTGTTTGAGTTTCGACCGGAAAATAGCCGCTCGATCGATGATGTCTGGCAGAATCCCTTTGGCTTTACCGTCACCGAATACGCGATCCGTTCGGATCGGTTGGAGTAACTATGAAGCACTTATTTCTTAGCCTCACATTCATCATGGGTTTGGTTTGTGCTCCAGCTTTAGCTGAGATCCAGCCGCGTCAAGGTCAACATGATACCCGCGTGCGGCAAGCCACCTATCAAGATGGGCAGGTTTACCGCATCCGCACCAGCCTGACCCATGTGACCAGCATCGAGTTTGGCCGTGGCGAGACCATACGCTCAATCATTGCGGGCGATACCGAGGGCTTTCTGCTCGATGGTGTGCCCGGTGGACAGGCCTTTGCTATCAAGCCCGTAACACGCGGTGCGCATACCAACATCACGGTCTACACCAACCAACGTGCCTATTACTTCAACGTGACTGAAGCCTCATCACCGACCTTCTATGTGATCAGATTCACCTATCCAGAGAGCACTCGCCCGACGCGGCAGGCCATAGCGCGCAGCGCGCCAAACCATGCTTATGGCGTCAGTGAACGATCCGAAATCACCCCGCGCGAAATCTGGGATGACGGCACCTTCACCTATTTCCGGTTTGAGCGGAACGCACCTGTGCCTGCGATCTTTCGTTTGTCCAATGGCACTGAGCGCAGTGTGAATGCCCTGGCACAACCCGACGGCGTGATCCGTGTCTCTGGCGTGAATGCTCGTTGGGTATTGCGTCTGGGAGAACAGGAAGTTTGCATTCAGGAAATGAGCGAGGGTGTGCAAGGTGAGTGAAGCTACTGAACTTAAGAAGCGACTAGAAGCTCTTGAAGGCAATGATAAAACATCGATTTCCAGACGTTTCCCTATTTTACCAGTCGTCATTATCGGCGGCCTAACGATGCTCGCCGTGTTCTTGTTTACATCCTACAATGGTCCTGCTCCAGAGCAGTTACCAACCGGCATTCCAGAAGAGTTCCAGACGGTCGGATCGGGTTTCGGGCGGATTGCACCAAATGAACCCGCGCCTGAACCAGTTCACCCAATAGCCCCGCCAGAACCCGATACTGCCAATGCCGAACTGATGGCCCAGCTTGACGCCATGCGCGCGGAAATCACCGCTCTGCGCAATGCGCCGCCAGCTGCGCCGGTGCTGGATGATGAACAACTGACCGCCCTCAGAGAGGAAATGGAACGCCTGCGCCAAGACGCTGCAAACACCCAAACAGCACTTCAGGACCAACTGGAAGAGCGCGCCCGCGAGCTCCAACGCCTTCAGACTGATCTGGAGTTGGCTCGGCTGAACGTGCCGAGTGCGGTGTCTCCATCCGGCCCGACATCCGAAGAGCTGCGCCTGCAGGAATTGGAACGCCGCCGACAGGGTGAGCAGGAAGAACTTCAGGCCCGCATCACCAGCCCTATCATTGCCTTTGGTGGATCTGGCGGGGCCAATGACGCAACCGCATCTGAGCAACGCCGCCTTGATGGCAGCACAGATTTTGTGCGCAACGGCGCGGCTCCAGCCGAGGTGACGCAGGCTCAGCTGATCGTGAACCCCTCAAACACCGTCATTCAAGGCACGATGATTCAAGCCGTGTTGGAGACCGCAATTGATAGTTCTCTGGCGGGACAAGTGCGCGCCATCATCTCAGAAGATGTGCATGCCTATGACGGATCCCGCATTTTAATTACCCGTGGTTCCCGCCTGATCGGGCGCTACCAATCGGGCGTTGATATCGCGCAACAGCGCATCACCATTGCCTGGGACCGCATCATTTTGCCCGACAATCAAACCGTCGAGATCAGTGCCTTTGGTGGCGATCAACTGGGCCGGTCCGGCACCACCGGCTTTGTCGACAGCCGCTTTGGCGCGCGGTTCGGATCCGCAGCGTTGATATCGCTGATCGGGGCTTTGCCTACAGTTGCGGCAGGTAGCACCGAGGATGAAACCACTTCGGATGTCTTGGAAAACATTGGCGAAGACCTGCAGGACAGCGCCCAAAGCGTCATCGGCGCATATCTTTCCATCGCGCCCGTGATCTATGTCGATCAGGGCAGCCGCGTCACCGTCATGGTGGATCGCGATCTGGAGATCTTCTGATCATGGCCGCCAGTTACCTGCAAAATTCCCTAGATAAGCTGCCTGAGGCGCGTGATCCAAAGCTGATTGAACTCTGCATCAACCCAGACGGAACGCTTTGGGGTGAATTTCAAGGGGATCATTTCATGGGGGCTATCGATCGGATACTCACCCCAAATGAAATCAAAGACCTGGGCAATCAAATTGCCTCTGCTGCAAGCACCACCTTAAGCCGGACCAAGCCAATTGTATCCGTCAGCATCACTTATCGCGACCGAGCCATTCGTGCACAGGTCATTCAGCCACCCGCAGTGGATGGCGGCTTTGCCATTTCTCTACGGTTTTTCGCGGATTTGCCGCTCGATCAGATTAAGCTGTCCTATTTGTTTGGATCTGAGCGCAGCCTTGAAGGGTTGCGGCGCAAGCGAAATTCCGACTTGCGGGATGTGGTGGCTGCAGGCGACATCGATGCAGCGATTGCCTTTTGCGTTGAGCACAAACTCAACATGATCGTTGCCGGTGGCACGTCTACCGGCAAGACCGTGATAGCTCGCAAAATCCTATCATTCGTACCAGCGCCCGAGCGTATCATCACCATTGAGGAAGCCGCTGAGTTGCATCCCACTCAGCCCAACGTGGTCACGCTGATTTCCAATCGTGACGAGGTCATGCGCAGCGCTGATGTGCTTTTGACGTCAACCCTGCGCATGCGGCCGGATCGCATTGTTCTGGGCGAAGTGCGCGGCAAGGAAGCGATGACATTTCTTGAGGCCATCAATACTGGTCATGGCGGATCCCTCACCACCTTGCATGCAGAAACCCCGCAATTGGCAGTGCAGCGATTGGCGATCGCGGCGCTCAAGACTGATGTGCCCATGACCTATCAGGACATGAACGACTACATCACCCACTCCATCGACGTGATCATTCAGGCGGGCCGTCATGCCGGTGCGCGTGGGATCACGGAATTTTACCTGCCGGGGGATCCGGCCCAACCGAAAGAACTCCAAAATGTTTGAATACAAAGTTGAACAGATCAACACCGCAAAAACCAAACCGCCGAAGATTGAGGCGCAGCTGACCGCCCTTGGCCAAGATGGTTGGGAGTTGGTGTCAGTTGTGCCGGATTTCGACGGCGAACACATTCTGAAAGCATTCCTGAAACGCGACATCTGGCGCGCAAATCCAGAACCAAAAGCCTAGGAGGCACCCATGGGCGTCGTCAGCTGGATGGTGGATACAACTGATAATTTCCTCGATGATGCAGCCCAAACCACCTTTGGTAATGTGGCCGGACAGATCGGTGGAATTGTTGCACTTGGCTCAACGCTGGCAGTCATTGCCGTGTTCATCAACATGGTGTTTCAATACAAATCTATGGATGGGCGCACGGCTTTCTGGTTCGCTTTTAAGCTCATGCTCATTTCGATGTTCTCCCTGAATTGGGTCCAGTTCAATTCTGTAGCCAGCGCCATTATCGACGGGCTGGACCATCTGGCTGGTGGCATGGTGGCAAGCCTCGGCGGCGGCGGTGCTGGTGCCGGATATTTTGCCAATGCCTTTGATGATCTGATTGAGGAGTTCGGCAACTACCTGAACGCTGCCGGAGACAATATGCACTGGATGGCGGGGGCGATGATTGGCGCGCTCGGAGCGTTCCTTTTGGGCGTGATAGGCGCGCTCTGCGGTATGGTTCTGATTTTTGCGAAAATCATGATGGCATTCATGATCGGCATCGCACCCATCATGATTGCCCTGTCCCTCTTTGATATCACCAAGGATTATTTCCACCGCTGGCTGTCCAGCACCATCTCCTACGCACTCTATCCGGTGGTGATCGCAGGCGTGTTTTCCACGGTCATCGGCATGTCACGATCCCTCATGACCGAACTCGGTGATCCATCCGGTGCAAGCAACATCGGCGCACTGGTGCCCTTCTTCATGATGATGTTCCTTGCTGGCGGCATGATCATGGCCACGCCTTTGATCGTGCGCACAATCTCTGGGAACTTCCTAATGGCAGGACCGCCCAGCATGACGGGACCGGTGGGCTTTGCGAAGGGATTGGTTGGCGCGAAAGGATCAAAAGCACGCGCCCGGTTTGGGGCAAGGTCGAATGCCGAGTTGGCCGGAGCTGGGATCCGGCAGGCTGCAAGTGGAGCTGCAGTTCTGGCTCAGAAGATGGCAGAACGGGCGAAACGGTTGAGTTGACCTTTTCACTTATTCCGAATTAGAGCGCAACATCAGTAGTAGGACATATCTTTTAGGCTTAAGCTACTAGCTCGAATAGGCGAGTCGTTTTCGCTTCAACTCTCTCCAAGAATCTATGGGTAGGCGTTCTTGCAGGAATAGTAGATCGTCGAAATGGCAAGATCTTAATCGCTTGCCGCTACCACACGGGCATCGAGCATGCCCCTTAATCTTTAGTTGGGATAACAGCGCCAACGCCGACTCCGTTTGGACATTTGGGATGACAGCCAACATAGATCCTAGCGCCTGATCCAGACCCGCTTTGTCATGACCACGCTCACCGAAAGGCCACTCACCCGTCATTTCAAAAATTGATTGGCTGACAAAATAGGAGTGTAAAGGACCTATCAAGAAGCTTTCGAAAGTTGGAAATTGAACCTCCTGCCAAAGCCACTCTTGCCAAACACAAAGACAACAGTTTCCCGGTTTGGGGTAGACATGTCGATCCGCCACTCTTGGTATCCGTCCCCCAGTTTCCCAAACATAAGGTTCAGCCAGAGGAAATCCGATCGGCAACAGAGCGGCTACTTCGAATGTGTCAAATGCCCCGTCATCGCCCGAGCATACAAGATTTCCGGTAACACAGATTACGTCATTTATAACCTGAGCCGTCATCTCAGGCTGCAAGCGCTGAAGAACAGCGTTTGTTTCGTCTAAAAAATCTACGATATTTTTAGATGTCAGCGCTTTGTGGTTGAGGCCCATGGGCTAGTACCTCGCCCACTTGTTCGAATGCCGTCAGCCGCGGACGTCGCACGCCGCAACTTCTCTGCCGTGGTCAGTGATTTCGCCGCCAGTGAAGTATGCGCGTTAGCTGCAACTGTTGAAGCTCCTAAAATAGCAGGTGCGGCCAAGGCAGCAGCATTTGACGTTTCTTGCTCGTACCGATCAGAGAAAAAAGTTGTGTTGAACACTTTATCCCAACATTTTAACGCTTTTTTGCGAGTACAGTCTGGTTCGAAAAGTGGCTGTAGATCAGCGATCGCATTCTTCAATTTTTCATGAAAGAATTTGGACTTCGCATCATCGGAACCGTTCGTTAACCACCCACCTGGTGTGACTGGGTGCTTAATCTCGAAGTCCCAGTACAACCGATTTCGGATTTCTTTCATGGTATTGTACAATGCTTTATCTTCGCGATTGGAAGCCGCAACAAATTTTTCAGTAGTAAGAACGCTGATGGCAAACCCACTTAGCGTACGATCGCTCCAACTGGTGCGGCTTTTTGAAAACTTCTTGAGCTCTCGGTTGACCCGCCGCATTTGCGTCCCATCAGCACTGATCCGACGCTTGTCTTCATACCAATTGTTTACGTCGCGGGCGTCTGAGCGCGTCCACGTAGAACCAGCAGCTAGTTCATAGTAAACCTCTTCATCGCCGAAAATATTCTCCTCAATCACTTTCCGATAGACTGGTAGGTCAACATGATAGCCTGCATCATAAAGCACACGCACACAGTTGGTTCTAACCTCTGGTGCGGTTTTAAATGATCCATCATCCACGGCATCACGTACCATTTCGCGGGATTTCCGGGGTGACATCTGACCACCTTGTGGCCCAACCAGTTCTTCTTTCCGAAAATAGACACCATCATCGATGTCAAAATCTAATTCAGGGTTCCAAACCATCGTCTTCATCGCATAGCTGCCTTGCTTGACGAACTCCAACGGGGCTGGCTTATCTGCGTTTTTCAAACCATTTTTTACACGCTTACGGTTGGCGTCACGCCGGTCGCGCATCTTGTCTTGGTCTTTTTTAGGCAGTGTCACCTGATCATTGTGATACGCGCGTACATCTTTTGAACAATCAAACATTAACAAACTCCTGGGTAGACAGCTTAGCGGTCAGCCAGCTATATTTTTCATTCATTTCAGGGGTTTCTTCGAAGATATTTCGTATTAACCGCCCTTCTGCATTGAACTCGTCATCACAAGCACTTTTCGTAAGGTCCGCATCAATGTGTGCCTGTTGAACCAATCTATTACGGGTAACCTCGCGCGCATCATCAAGGCCCAAAAAATCCATCATTGAAGCAGGTACTGCTTTTTGCGGAAACCTTATAGTTCTCACTGGCTTCCCAAGCTTCGTGAATGAATTGGCAAGCATTCGAGCCATGTCGTTGAATGCAGATTCTTGGGCAGCAATGCTCAAAGACGCAACCTTGGCACCCATCCACCATTCGAAGATTGTACGGTGAACCTTCTGTCCTTCAACATACTCTCCCTCGGGTCGCGGGCAGGTTCCGAGTGAATAGAGCTCAATTTGTTGACCGTCCGCAGCATTATTAATGGCGTCGACGAGGCCAACCAAAATTGGATTGTTGGCCCAGAGTCCCCCATCTGCAAAGACCTCCTTGCCTCCGGCCACGCCTCTGGGGCTATCGATAGCCGCAAGTGACCGGTAAATTGGCGCTGCACTGGTCGCCAGACAGACATCTACCAATGAGTAGTTGTCATCACGAACGCCGCTTGAAGATGTTTTTTTGAATACCCACGCTTTATGCGTATTCATTCGGACTGCGGGAACAGAGAGCGAAACACCTCTACCTTCAAAAACTTCAGACATTGTGATCTGGCCAAGCACCTCTTCAAGAGCGGTTCTTAACTCGGCTTCGCCGCTCTCAAGCAGCTTTCGCCCCTTGAGCCCATGCTTAAAGGCGCTTATCGGCCCTGTAATGCGGTGAGGAAAAATCTTCTCCCCATGTTTTGCATAGAGTTCCACCACCTTGGACATCGGAACACCAGCGGCTAAGCCAGCAGCAACAATTGCGCCAGTACTCGTACCAACAATTAGATCAAAGCCGAGGCCAAGATCTAAAGCTGACAATCCACGAATTCGCGCATATTGATCAGAAAGGCGTTCTAGAAAGGCAGCCGTATAGATGCCCCTCACCCCACCTCCATCCAAGCATAATACGCGATAAGGCTTCATGCCCACTCCATTCACATTTCTTTGCTGATCTATCGAAAACATACGCTTTCTATTGACCCGAGTCATCTAGTTACGCATATTGATGTAAGGGTTTCTAGGTAACGAGTCAAGAAACTAGAGTCGTTTTTCTTCGAAGGGGAGATAAAATGGAAGACACCGACGCGGATCGAGTACTGAAGAAGGCCAAATGGAATGTACAAAAACGCTTAGAATTCATAGAGTTCCGTCTCTTTTGGGATGCTAGATTGAACCGCAAAGACTTAGTAGAAACTTTTGGGATATCTGCTCAGCAAGCGTCGGCGGACATGGCAACCTACAAGAATGTGGCCCCAGAAAATTTCGATTTCGACTCGACCCAAAAGTCCTACCTGCGATCAGACAGTTTTACCGCGAAACTGATTGGCGGTTGGACGAACCGATACCTACTTCAGCTCTTAGCTGTTGAAAGTGGCTGGATGGACGCTGAGCAAACATGGTTTCAAAGTGAGCAGGCTGTTGAAGTCACTACGCTTGCTCGAAAACGAGTTGATTCAGAGGTGGTTATGAACATTTTGGATGGCATTCGAGAAGAACGCCAAGTCGAGATGTTCTATCATTCGATGACAGGTACACCGGCGTCGCAGAGACTAATCGAGCCACACGCCCTGACATACAATTCTGGAAGCTGGTACGTGCGCGCGTGGTCAAGCGAGCACAACCAGTTCAGGGACTATAACCTAAATAGGATCAAAGATGCGAAGGTTGGTGATGCGGCGCATACTGATAGATCCCTGGACTTCCAATGGCACCACACAGTGGATCTAATAATTATCCCTAACCCCGAACTACCGTCAGAAAAACAAGCAGCAGTCGAGTATGAATACGAAATGGTAGATGGTAGTAGCAGCATAAATTGCAGGCTGTCGGTTAGCTTTTACCTCATGAGTGAATATAATTTAGACGTGGAGCCAGGTAAACTTAAGCCAGTCAAGCAACAGCTAGTGCTCAAAAACAAAGAAGACGTTATTCAAGCAAGAGATGTTGCTCAAAAACTGTCCATCGACGCCCTGAACAGGGTTGCGAGTACGCGCAGTAAATGAAGGTTCTTGCGCTCCTGTTGTTCGGTAGTCGTGCTCGTGGCGATCAATCCATTAACTCTGACATTGATTTGCTCGCGGTTACGGAGAACGAAAGCCCTACTGTTACTGGGCCTGCCAAGGCAAGACTTTATCATTACAGCCCAAGTTGGTTGGATGCTAAGGCATTTGATGGTGATCTGTTCATCTGGCACTTAATCTCAGAGGCGCTACCAATTTACGATCCAACTGACAGGTTGGGCGCACTGAGCAAACAATTTCGCTTCAGGTCAAATTATGACGAACAAATAACGTGGGCATCTGATGTCGCGTGGATGATTGTACGTTGCGGTGACCAGTTGCCACCAACTATGATGAATAGATGGTTGGCTTGGAGCGTTCGTACAATCTCTATTGCCCGAACAGCAGGCCAGAGAAAACCCTCTTTTTCAGCCAATGCACTCGCCAAAACTCTAAAGTACCCGGATATTTCAACACTAATTGCACAGAAAGATGTGAAGAATTTTAGTGCAGTGATGGGACCGCTTCTCACTAATTTCGTGCTGACTTTTGGCACTACTGTGCCAAGCTCAAATCCACAGACCTTGCATGATTTTGAAGATCATTTTTTGCATTCTGACAATCAAGTGGGCACTTCCATTCTCAGGCAAGATAGAAGCATCGGGATCTATTCCTAGAAAACTACTCGCCACCTGGCTAAGAGACTTACCTCAACTCACGGACATGCGTCAGAACAGCAAAGACACCTCAGATTATTCACATGCCTTCTTTAGCCGATTCATAACTATCAAAGTGGCCTCGGTTAAGAACGACACCTAGGCTTGGTGCCGCCGCTTTCGCGTGATAATTTTCCATATCCGCCTCCATTCACACAGTAACATTACGACAAATATATTCCCTAGAAAAGAAAATCCGCAAATATCTCGAACGGCCTTAGCGACACATCTACTCAGCAACCGCCTTCTCTAAAAACTGATCTACACGGGCGGTGGCCTTTTGATAGGCTTGAACATCTGGGGGTGCGACAGGCTGGTCGGCTTTACTTTCAGTCACCAAGCCTTCGATCTCAGGCCTTCTCGATCCACTCTTCTCGCCATCTGAAGTTACCTGCAAAGAACCGATCTTCTGCTCCAACGCCTTGATCTGCCCCTGTAGCCCGCGCATTTGGTCTGTGGTGGATGGGTACGGTAAATCCCCAGATTGCTTATCGAAGATCCGCTTAAAGAATCGATCCTCGTAATATTTTATACGTTTAGCGCGAACCGGCATTTGCGCATCGACCACCAAAACAATGTCATCAAGATCCATACGGCGGGCCTCATCTTCAGGCAGCAGTGCAGTTTCCTCTGTGCGTTCAGACATGCTGCGCCCTGCAAATGGGTTACGCCCGATCGAACGCGACCGCGTCACCACCCGTTTGGTGGTTTTGCCAACGGCCTTGCTGAGCTCCTCGATTGTCTTTTCATCTGATGGTGTGAGGTAGAGTTTGATCCCCGCATTCCCCTGCAGCGCGCGCCGGGCGTTTTCACCATAAATTTCATCAAGTGCGGGAATGGTTTGGGTCACGATGGCCAGATTGGCGCGATAGGACCGCAAGGTTTCGATGCTGTCGGTCACAATCGGCATTTTGCCAAGGCGATTGAATTCATCCAACATGATCATCACGGGCCACGGTTCATCCGCACCGGGTTCGTGATCCTGCAGCGAGGCCAGTAGATCCGAGAAGAACAGCCGGATCAGCGGGGCCAGTGGTTTCACCATCAGCGGCTCAACCACGAGATAGACAGAAAACGGCGACTTGCGAATGTCCCCGAAATCGAAATCAGAGCTCTCCGTGATCCGATCAATCGCAGGGTTTGACCATTGTTTCAGCCCAGATGTCATCAGTAACGACAGATAAGATGTCAGTGTGTCATTGTTGGTCGAAGCCATGCGCATGAAGATCAGCTTGGCCGCAGGATTTTGCACCTCATCCGCGCGGCGACGGTATTCTTTCTGCTTGTCACCGCCGGACGCCGTGACGCGATAGATCTCACCCAAGGTGGGCCGCTTGCGTTCAAACGCCAACAGGCCCGCAGCGACGAACAGATCGATCCCGCCGTCCAGCAGCCCCTGTACCCTGTCATCGGCCTGTAGGAACAGGGTTGCCAGCAACTGCAATTCCATCTGCTGACGGTCTATATTCTCAAGCCCCGCAATACGCAGTAACGGATTGTAGCGATGCGAACGGCCATCTTTCCAGTCGGTCGGTGCAAAGCGAAACACCTTATCGCCTTGTGCGGCGCGATGTCGCGACGTGGCCTCAAAGTTCTCGCCCTTCACATCCAACACCACGGCGCTGCCCCGATATGTCAGTAAGTTCGGGATCACAAAGCCAGTGGTTTTGCCCCGACCTGTTGGGGCAACGATCAGCGCGTGGGGGAAAACCTTGGACATAATCAGCGGCTTGCCGCTTTTCGGGGTGCCCATTTTTCCCAGGATGAATCCGTGACCTGCCTCTCCTAAAAAACCGTTTCGTTTCATTTCTGAATGCGTCTGCCAATGGGTTTCGCCAAACTTGGTCAGGGCGTCATTCATCAGGACTGCACTCAACAGAACACCCGCGCCGGTACAAATGCCGATGATCAGATGCACGATCTGCATATCAGCAGGCCGCGTAATGCGTAGATCCGCGTGTCCGCGAGCGAGCATTAGGAAATCAATATCGGCACCAATGCCAAACCAACGGAATGTCACGAAAGCAGATGCCAGCACATACCCGAGAACTGCGCCGAGCAAGGCAAAGCTAAGAATGCCGAGGGCGATACGGAATTTATCCATGGGTCACGCCTTTTTCTCCATCCGCTTCGACATGGCGATGGCGCTGGACTTCGATCTCCTCGTTGGCGATTTCATCCAGCACATGCTCCATCGCCACAGAGTTTGCTAAAGTTGGTTCGCTTTGCAGATAGGCCTTGGCCATATAGAGGCGGTCCAGCCGATCCGCCAACTGCTCTTCGAGAACACTGTCGTCGCCTTCGCCCAAACGCGCGGCCTGGTCTTCTCCCAAAAGGTCGGTGATCTCTCCGCGCAAAGCATCGCGCTCAGCATCACCTTTGAATGGTTCAGCCGTAGGATCCTGTCGTAATCGCTGCAGGGTTTCAGATGCGACCGGCGGCAAAGTTTCAATGCGTTCACTTTCGCTCTCGCGTTGATCACCAGTGTCGATATCGCGCAATACCTGCGCCTCACCAAGTACGCGGCCCAATTCTCCATGCAACTGATCCAGCCGATCCACGGCCTTTTCCAGATCGTCGCGTTTGGACAGATCCAGCTTATCAGTTTCCGCAATTGCGTTCAGGTCTCGGCTGAGCCACTGACGTTCCAGCGCCGCATTCTGCGCGCCGATCTCAATGCGCGACACAACCTCCTGTGTCGAAATGCCTGTGCCTTTGAGAGCCATATCCATCCGCTTAGCCACAGCGTCACTGCTCAGCCTGTCCTGCACTTGATCCGCGATATTTTCTGCGGAATATATCCCGCCATCAGACGGCGTTTCCAGCAGAGTATGGGACCGAACACCAATCGGGCTGAGGTGAGAAATTGAACGATAGATCTCGTTCAGCTCCTGCTCCAGCGCTGCACGGCGATCTGGCGGCGCATCTGCCACCACCTGTTCAGCTTGCTCAACTTTGTCATGGAAAGCATCCACGACCTCGTCAAATGAATGCTGTTCTTCCGCCATGCCGTACACCTTTCCGTCTGCTTCAATGGATTTTCCCTGCGCCAACATCATGGCAGCGCGCTCCAGCGCACGGGCAATATCATGTTGGTTGTCGCGAGACGCCTCTGCCGCCAGCCCCTGATAAAGTCTGGCGTGCTGGGCAACATCTGCCAGCGCTTGATCCAATTCCGGACCAACGCGTTCACGCTCTGACAGATCCTGACCACGCTCTTTTGCCCGGCGATATTCGACGTCACTCAGGCTTTTGGTGGTGATCCCGCGTTCCAGCTTATGGGTCGCCTCAAGGCGGACGCCGTAGCGGTCAGCGGCCTCAACCATCGCCTCGCGAAAGCTATCGTAGTTAAAGTGGTGATCCCGTTTGAGATAGAAGAACTCACCATCCTTGCTGCGCCGGTTCAGCACGATATGGGCATGGGGGTGGTCACGGTCTTCGTGCACCGCCGCGATAAAATCAAACTGGCTGCCTTCGCCCAGAAAGAACCGCTCACAAATATCGCGGGTGATCTCGGCCACATCGGATCCCGAGGTGCCAATTGGATAGGCCATCAGCAGGTGCGACGTATGCCCCAGCTTTGGATGGAACCCCTCATTCCACTGCGCTGAAAACCGCCGCGTAACCTGCTCAATCTCTTTAGCTGACAGCACTTTTTGACCATCATAGGTACCACGGCTGTCGATGATGAAACTCGACTTGGTGGTCAGATATTCCAGCTGATTGCGCAGCTGCGCCTTGCTGTGGGTGCCGCCTTCTCGGATCGCTTTGAAGATCGCGGGAGAATGGCCCATGGCCGCGCGTACCATCTGCTTCTGACGCTGTCGCGGAACATGGCCCCGAATACGGCTCCAATCCCCATCAAAGAATTCCGAGCGCATGGCGGTGACAGTATTACTCTGGGCCATCAGTAAAGCCTCCGAGAATACGCGACACCTCACCGGACAAATGGCTACGGCAACGTTGCGCCATATCCTGCACCTGGTCGGCGATGTCGAAGATTAGGCCAGCCAAAGCACGCACCTGCCCATGGGCGGCATTACCATAGGGCGGCGTTTTGCCCTGTCGCTTGGCCTCATTCAGGCGCTGCGCGATCTGGTTGATATTGTTGCCCGCGCGATTGAGCGACGCCGACAAGCCGCGCATCTGATCAGCCAGATCGTCATCAGGGACAAACAGGTCATTGGCAGATTGGATCAATCGGCGCAGACCATCAGCGCGTGAGTGAATATCACGCCGCGCCAGCACAGCGTCAAAGCTGTTCAGCTCTTGCTTGGTCAGGCGCACATTCACCAGCTCGGAGCGCACATGACTGTCCAGTTTGCGGGCTTGATCCGCCTTCAGCGTGTAGAAAATGCTGCGGGTCGTGACGCCATATTCACGGGCCAGATCTTCAACCGCAACACCTTCAGCACGATCGCGCACGATCGCAAAACGCTGGTTTTGCGTCAGTCGTTTGTGCCGTGGTGTGCGGGGCTGGCCCATGTGAAGTAATCATCCCTATTTCTTGCCAGTCTCATACAGGCAGCCCTGTTATGGCACCTCGCCATAATTGAATCAATATTATAATATTGATGAGAGCTGCCTGTATTCCGTTTGGAGCAGCCAGAGGCTGCGACCACCGGGCAAAGCCCGGATCCATGCGCGAGGCATGCGCACCACTCAATCGTGGTGCCATGCCTCCGCATCGCCCAACAATTGCAGTGCAGTTGCGTGGGCCGTGCCTTTGGCGCTTTCAAAAGTTGGATGATCTGGCAGTTCATGCAGATCAAAAGGCTGTTGCGGATCGTCCGGTGTTTCCACCCTGATATAGATCGCCCAGCCATCGATCTCTGCCAGATCATCACAATATTCCTGCCCGCCATCGGGCAGATTGCAGAACCCATGCAGATGCACGCTGGCGCGGCCCTCACGGGCCGCTAGTTTGATTTCAGAATACTTCATTGCAAAACCTCCGCGCTGTCCGCGATGAAAAATTCATCTGGCTTCCCGTTCAGGCGGGTGCCGTCGCGATTGGTCAAACCGATCGTTGAACCGTTCCGCTTGAATGTGATCACGTACTTCCCCAATCGATCACACTTCACGACATAACCGGCATTGCTCCAGTGAACGCGGTTGCCCGCATCCACTGCCTGTTTGATTTCTTGCAAGGTCATAGCAGCGCCACCTCAAGGATTGCGATTGCACCCAAACAATCATCAATGAACGGCTGCTCTTCCCCGTCTGTGTCGCCAATTTCCAACCGCTCCATAACATTGTAGAGCGTAGCACGCGCCTCGCGGGCGGCGCTTCGAAGGCTCATGACATCGTCCAGCGGTGCGGTTGCAAAGTCTTCGCTTTGAAAATCCGGGATCATGCTGCTGCCTCCTTGGTTTGATCTGCAGCTTGCAAGACAAAGTCAGCTGCCTTTTGCGCCTCAGATGCAGCGCGAAAAATCGCCCGCTTGTCGTCTTTCAAGGCCTTCAACCAGCCCTCAACATAAGCCGCGCTTTGGCCGAATTCCGGCGCAACCCCGATCTGAGCTCCAAGGAAACACGCGCCAATCTCGGCTACCAGTTCTTCGAATGCATAGGCTTCGCGGTTCGCAAATTTCTTGATCCGCTCCAACCGCTTTTCGCTGCCGGTCCAATGGATCGCCTCATGCGCCAAGGTGCCATAATAGCGCGCCGCATCGTGAAACGTGGCAATCGGCGGCATGTGGATTTGATCTTTTGCGGGGCTGTAATAGGCGCGCGGGTCTTCGGTCGTGATGATCTCCGCACCAGTTCGAGTAAAAAATGCCACAAGCTCGGGATCCGCCTTAGTGCCAAGGTCGCGCGGGGGCTCTGGCTTGATATAGTAGTCCTCGGGCAAGCCTTCGATCTGATCCGCATTGAATACGCGGTAGGCGCGCGCATATGGCAACTCTTCCTCAACGCCCAGATCATTTTCGCGGGTGAATGTTCCGTATTTAACAACGGTCGCGGATGTCTCGCCCTTGCTAACCTGTCCGCCCAATTCCTGTGCCTGTTTGTACGTCATCCAGCGGCTGGACGCATAACCGTTCTTTGCAGCCATGACCCAAAGTATCAAAATATTGATCCCTCGGTATTCCTCGCCATTATGGCGGGTTGGCAAAGCAATGCCGGATGCGCTGCCGGTCCAAGGCTTGCGCCATGGCGGCGTGCCCGCCTCGATCTCTGCAATAATGGTGTCGGTGACATGTGCGTAAACATCAAATTTCGGTGCCATTTGTGGCCTCCTGTTCAAGGTTGCGCGGGTAAGGCTTGGTGCCGTGGCTCGGGGAAACGCTCCCCCAGAGCCTTTCTGGCTTCCTCCCCACTCCGCCGATGGGCTGCACCTCGGCCACTTGATCTGACCGGATATGCATATATTCGGCGGAACAAAGTGGGAGAGGGCAAAGCCCGACCCATGGCCCTGAACGGGGCTGTCAACCGGCCACATTTGCAAAGAAAATGTCTGCCGCAAAAACGGACGCCAATTTGACGCGCGAGGAATGGCCTGCCTGCAGGACAGGGGAAATTGGTGGCTGTTTTTGGGGATGGACTATGGTTGACCGACCCGGACAGGGATGTTGGGCGGACAAATCAAATAGAATGATGTCTGGATTGGGGGGAGCGGGCCTTGGGCCCGTTGAGCCTCGGTTCAGCCCATTGAAATCAGTTGCCCGCGCGCGAAGGCGTGGGTTCTTTTGTTACAAGGTCGACTAAACTGCCATTGTCCGTAGGTGCGCGTGAGACCACGCGCACCTATTAGTTTAATCTATTAAAAACCTATAGTTATGGGCTTCAGCATCAGTGCCCTTTATGATAGCATAATCCATACCCGATGCGTCGGCCATTTGCTCAGCATATTCCCTCTTTGCCTGAACAATTGGGTCATCAATCATATTATCGCCTTTAACCTCAACAATCACATATGACCCGTCATTTTTCTCGAATAGGAAATCTGGATAGTAACTACGCACCATCCTCGACTCTGGATCCACATATTGAATAAAAAATTCTGACTGGCCATGTGTCAGCATACCAGTGAAATAGAGTTTCTTGACCGCCCCCTCACGGATGAGATCCCAAAATAGAGCTTGCTCAGGTCGTGAATCAAAAGCGTATGTATCAAGATGGAACGATTTAGAAGACACAAGCATATCTTCTACGTCCTCTTCCTTCACCACCAGTTTTGGGTCTGCCGTTACAGAATATGAGCCATTTTCAGGCAGCCTTACGAGTTCAACTTCGTGCTCTTCAGTAACCTCGTGTTGCTCCAAATCATAAAGCAGGCCGAAGAGGCGTGGGATCACCACGTCGTAGAGCAATTCGTTGTACTCATTTATCGCACCCAGAATACCCTGAATTCCCTCACCGGTGGATTGAAGAATAGCTTCGATTTCCAACGGGCTACGCCCCAAATATCTCGCGACTTCGGAAACAAGCATGATCTCCGAGAACTCAACTTTCTGGCGCAGTTCCGTCCGGTCGATCGTTTTGGAGGAGGTCGTTTTGCCAATCTGAGAAGGTTCGATGCCGCTTTGTACGGTTTCGAGAAGGTTGTACTTCCCGGTCAGCATTTGCCAAGCACTCTTATCAGCGCGATTAATGCCAAGCTCCTGGTTCGGCAGAAGTTCCTTTTCAATCAACTCAAAGGAACGTCGAACGCGATGAAGTTTGATCCGTTCAACTGGCTCTTTTACTAAGATTTCGTACCGCTGCTTGTGGCTATTTGCATTGTTCAAGTCGTCCGCAGAAAGCCTGAAATTTTGGCTCAGCTCGTCATTCAAAATCTGAAGGTTATCAGCTGATAGGTAGACGTGAGCAGAGTGCTGCGTTTCACCGATTGCGCGAAAACAACGCATCGTTGCTTGAAGGACAAAAACCTTCGACTTGGGCGTGCGGAACATTGCCACGCTGAATAACGAACGACAGTTCCATCCCTCGCGCCCCTTGTTGACAAGCAGGATGAACTGCTTTTTGGAGCTCGGCGTGTCGAGACGGATAAACTCGCGAATATCATCATTAGTGGTCTTATCATCACCAAGATTCACCAGGATGCTGTCAGCGGGTAACCCTTTCTCTTCCAGAATTTTGGCCACGAATGGCTGAAGCTCATTGCGCACTTCATCAATGGTGGTCGCAAAGATCGCCATCTTGGGCAGCAACCCCTCTGGCTGCAAACCTTTAGTTTTTGCAAAGAAGTCATCGATAGCAATGCGAAGGAACTCTTCGGATTTGGTGTTTGAATATCCGTGCAGATCAGCTTTCTTCAGGTACTCATTCGCAATCGCATCGCTTAGACCATAGGCATATACGACCTCAGGAAGCACGGTCTGGCCGATATACGGCGTACCAGTGTAGTTGAAGCAGGCAACAACGCGCGTTCCCGCCCGCTCGAGGCGAGAAGCCAGCTTGTCGATGGTCGTGCGCAGGCTGTTGTCGGTTTCCTTCGCGCCGATTCCCATATCCTTGGCCAGTTTTTTGCCAAAAGCGTGGTGTGCCTCGTCAACAAAGATCCCAAGCTGCCCGAGACGCGTGAGCTTCTCAAACCGCTGATTTGTGGTCAGCTCGCCTGCCTCCTCCGGTGTGTCAAAATCGTACAAGTCAGCGGCGTCAGCATAGACACTTCCACTTTCCTTGAATGTATCGGGCGTGGCACCGAACAGATCATCGATAGCGCTCTTCTCCTTATTCTTCCGCTTCAGAATGATCTTCTGAGTGTTTGACACAATGACGTTGAACATGGACTGATCAAGCGTATCGAGCGACGTTCCCGCCTCTTCCAGGAAGTGGAAACGGATGTGGGATGTTAGGAAGTTTACATACTCAGGCGGAACGACCTTTGATAAATCAAAGGTCTCTAGCTCGCGCAGCGACAACAACACCGTCTTGTCAGGTGAGAAGACCAACGCGTTGTGGCAGTATTTCGGGTCCTTCTTCCATTTGTTAGCCAGAATGAACTCGTAGAAGATGCACGTGGCCATAAGGATGGTTTTGCCTGTGCCCATGGTCAGCGCAAAGATGTAGTTTGGATAGGCCCGCGCGTTCTTGCGCATCGCTTTGAACACGTCATCGTATTGCTTTTGCGATACATCTTCGAACAGAGTGATTTGACCGCTGTCCGCTGCAACGCCGCCCTCGGCGCGATCGGCGAACACGCCTTCTTTTTCGTACCATTCCTTAAAGATCTGTTCGATGCGCTTGTTGTCCAAGAACTCCTTCAGGAACACATAGATTTCCAACGCTTCAAACTGCGGCGTGCGAAGGAAAGCGTGGGCATTGTCGGGATCGTTGAAGTCGAGGAATTTCTTGGACAGGTCACGATAGCTGCGGCGGATCGTTTTTTTGTTCTGCTGGTAGAACGTCAAAAGGAACTTGAAGAAGGCGAATTCTCCAAGGGCGGCGTCGGTCTTTTTAGCCATCGATGCTGCCTTCCCAAGATTCTGACAACAGATCGGTGATCTTTACGCGCACGGTGCCCGCATCGTCGGGCACTTTGTAGCGACCGCTGACTAACTCGTTCTTTTCGGGCACGTCCAGTTCGACTGGCTGCAAGATCGCACCGTCGTAGTTCCAATCCACCATGATGCTTTCCACCATTTCGCGCCAATCGGTGACCTGTTCCTTCTGGAGCGAGAGCTTTTGCAGCAGGTTCATCGGGTAGAAGCGTTCGATTTCCAGATGGCCGTCCTTGATGGCCAGACGTGCCTCGGAGTCGCGCTTGAATTCGAGCTGGGACTTATCGCGGAGGATGTCCACGACTTCCACATCGATTTTGTGGGGCTTCACTTCGAGTTCGAGTTGCGCTTTTAGGTCGGGTTCGTGGCCCATGCAGACGAGCAGGATCTTTTCTACCGGCTGGTTTGGGTTGGTGTTTTGGCGACGATCAAAGGCCTTGTAGTCAAAGCCCGCGATCAGCTCGGACAAGTCCGCTTTAGTCGCGATACGGTTAACCGGCATGATCTTGACCATGCGCCCGTCTTTTTCGCCGTCGTAAATGGAGCTGGTTTCGATAGGTTGGATTTCCAGCGTTTCCGCAAGCAAAGCTTTGGCTTCGACGGGATTTCGGAAGACGTCATAATTGTTGACATTATACACTTCGAAACCAGCAAAAGGGTCTTCGCCGAGTTTTCTGGGTTCGTCTAGAATACTTATCAACCTCTTGGATGTTGTTTGCACTGAAGCAAGATTAATGTCTGCCCCTAAGAAACGGCGGTTGAGCTTTGTCGCAACGGCTTGGGTGGTCCCAGAGCCCATAAAGAAGTCGAAGACCAAATCGCCCTCATTGGTCGAAGCAGAGATGACCCGTTCCAGCAAGCGTTCTGGTTTCTGAGTTGGGTAACCTTCCGATTCTTCAGCATTACTCGAAAGTGCAACGAAATCAGTCCAGATAGACTGTAGCTCTACACCCTTCATATCTTCTACGAACTGGATGGCGTTCGGACGCCCTTTTCCTTCCTTCGCCCAACGTATGCGGCCAAGGCTCTCAAGCTCATCCAGAGCTTTCAAGGGGCTTTTCTTCGCGTCTTCACTAAGAAGATGACTCAAGAAACTCGGGACGGCCCAGTGCCGCCCTTTACCTATATTGCTTGGATCCAATCCCTTCCAAGGTGCGCCGGATTCACCCGTCCGGGTGCCAGGAGCAGTGATCGGGGATTCTCGAAAAAGACGCCCCCCATCATCTTCCTTAAAGTTTTGATCCAAATATTCTTGCGAGTATTTAGTGTGCAGCTGGTTCCAAATAAAATCGCCGCCCTTTACGTAAAAGAAAATCGTGTCGTGAATATGGTTATATGACCCACTTCCCGAACGTGCAGTTGTTCGCCGCCAAACGATTTCGTTCATAAAATTGGAGAGTCCGAAGATCTCATCTAGCATCGCTTTTAGGTAGTGCGATTTCCTGTAATCGCAGTGCAAGTAAAAGGCACCACCTGACTTCAAAAGCTCTTTCGATAGAACGCATCTTTCATACATAAATTGCAGATAAGCATCATTCGTCCAGATGTCGGAATACTGCTTTTCTTCAAAGCTGTTATAGTCGCTTCCCGTGGATTGCCCGCGCAAGGAAATGGTTCGATTATAGTCAGCCGCTGAGTCAAACGGCGGATCAATGTAGATCATGTCCACCTTGCCCCTGAACTCCTTCAGAAGGTGGCTCATCACCTGAAGGTTATCGCCCCAGAAGATCTTGTTGCGCCAGCCGTCCACCTCTTCGCCGTAGGTTTCCTTTAGCTGGGCCGGATAGAACTGGGTCGAGGTAAACGGCCGTTTGCCGCGCCAATTGAGCATCGGGTAGCCCTTGATCGGCTGAAACTTGTAGCCGTCAACCGACGTCGCCTCGGCCTCTGCGCCCAAATCCATCTTGTCCTGTTCGTCAGCCATCACGCACCGCCCGCCTTAAAATTCCAGTTTTTCATATCGCAATAGGCCCGCATATCGCAGTTTTCACACAGCTTTTCGGGGCGTTCTTTGATTGCATAGTCGCGGCCCTCAATCCGGTCCACGACGGCATCAAACGATGCGATAGTTTTTCCAATAGCTTTACCGTCTTTTTCAAAAGAAATAAATGGGTTACTGTCCTGCTCGCCGGTATAGTAGAGATGTGTCTTGCTGACCGTCTCGCCTGTTCGTTCCTCAACCAAGTGGGCATAGACTTCAAGCTGGCGCTGGTATTGGCGCAGGCGCTCTCGGTTTTTCTCCATATCGGGCTTACGTTCTGACTTAAAATCAATCAGCTCAACGGTTCCGTCTTCGCCCCTAATCAGGTCCACGCTGCCCTTAAGGATGTAGTTGTCCTTGACCAGAGAAATATCGACCTCGGCCTCTTTCAGTCGGTCGAAATTCTTACGTTCACGGTCCACATAGCGTTCAACATGGCTTTGCGCTGCCCTAAGTGATTGGGGGGCAAGGTATTGCCGCTCGCGCTTGGATAGGTAGTGATAGTTCGTGTCGAACCATCCTTTGATCTGATCCTCATTGACGAGGTGCGGTTCGCCCCGAAGAACGGCCTTGTGCACGTCTTCTATCGTCTGATGCACCAATGTACCAAAGAGCTGCGCACCCGCGCGGATCGGCTGAAACTCAAGTTCCTTGAAGAAGCGGTACTGTTCGGCGCAGTTCTCAAACAAGGTGATATGCGAGGTGAAAGAATATTCACGCTTCAAATTCACGTCTTTGACATGCTCGAAATCGAAATTTTCGGCGACAAATTTAGGATCACGCCAATGGGGCAGATCATGGAAGCAGTCATCGAAATACCGCGACGGCGACCGCCCGCGTCCCTCCTTGACTTCTGTGGCCAAAACCAAAAGGTTCTGTGCCCGCGAAAAGGCGGTATAGTAGAGCCGCCGGAAATCAAAGAACTTGGTCCGCTCCATCGGCTCGAACGGTGGCTTGTTCAGATAGGGCTCTAGGAGCTCATCGATATCCGACCACTGCTTGCGCGGCGTCGCTTCGAGCGATCCGCAGACGACGATCGGAAACTCAAGCCCCTTGGATTGGTGGATGGTCAGAAAGGACACACATCCGCTGAGCGCATATTCGCTGTCATCCTCATATTCGTTGATCCCACCTTCGTGCAAGAATTTGAGGTAGCGATTGAAGAGGTCGCGAATATTCTGATCCAAGAAGCGCGGATTTAGAACTGTGATGTAATGCAGATATTCAAACTTCACCAAGAGCTGGGAAAAGGTCGCGAGGTTGCGCGCCGCGCGGCCTTTGTCGACACCAGTCAGTTGGTCTTCTTCTAAAAAACGGCTGAAGAGGGGAAACTGTAGAAGCTGATAGAACAATCCAGAAAACGCGTAATCGGCGTCGGCGGTTAGGTTGAGATGCCGTTTGGCCAGAGGCCGCGCCCACTCCAGCAACCGTTTATTCTCAGGCCTACGCAGCTCTTGAACAAACAGTTTAAAACACTGCTCATCATAGTATTCCCAAACGCGCATCTCGAGATCTGCGCGCTCTTGTCGGACATCCGCAAACTGCGGGAACAAGAAGATCAGCGCCCCTATCATCAACCTAATCTCTTCGCGCTCGAAGTAGAGATTTGAGCGAGGGGAGTAGACCGGGATGCCGTTGGATTCGAGGTGCCGGGCAAGCGCAAGCACCTTATCGTTCTTTACGGACCGAAACAGAAATGCCACTTGGTTCCAGTCGGTCAGCTCACCAGATACCTCAAGGTGACGCAGGAACTCATAAACCTCATCCTGAAAGTCATTGTCGTCAGTCTGGGTAATCTTCAGAACGGAGCTAACATCTGCAAAATCATCGGGGCGTGGTTCGATGACCTTGTCATATCGGTACTGGGCGTCGTCATCTCTCCATTCTTCATCGGCGATCCAAGAATTGTAGAAGTCGATTATTTTCGGGTCGGAGCGATAGTTTACCGTGAGGGATACTTGCTCGCATTCGCCCGCCGCAAAATTTCTGGGGTACTCAAGAATATTGCGAATTGTAGCACCCCGAAACCGATACAAGCCCTGGTCATCGTCGCCGACCACGCAGAGGTTTTTTGTATCTCCGGCCAGGAGGAAAAGAAGCTGCTCCTGAATTGTATTGGTATCTTGATACTCATCCACCATAAGGTGGGAAAATTTTGATCGCAGACCTTCGAGAACTGCAGGGTTTTTCTGTAGTAATTTCAATGCCTCAAATTGAATGCCAGAAAAATCTAGGGCGTTGGCCTCATTTAACAAACTTTGATAGATCTGGAGGCATTCAGCCAGTGCTTGAATTGGTAACTTATCAGAAGCGGCAAGCGCCTTAATATCCAATGTTTCTTCGGTTACTTTATTCAACCACTTGAGAAGTTGGGTCGACTGGTACCATCGCCCTGACCTGTCTTCTCCGATCAATTCATTGACCCCCTCAACAGATTTGAACTCTTTTAAGCGTTGATAGAGGAAATATTGCTGATCAAACTGATCTAAAAGATTGAAACTACGTTTCAATCTAGTGAATTCGCTATGGTCCTTTAAAAGACGAAGGCACAATGAGTGAAAAGTACCTATGTACATTTCGTTCACATTAAAACTAAGACCTGCAGAAATCAGGCGGTTTGAGATGCGCGTTGTCAGCTCTTGAGCGGCTTTCTCAGTAAATGTCACGACCAAAAGAGACTCGGGAGTGGCCTTGTTTGCTTCAATCAATGCGACAACACGCTCAACAAGAGTATAAGTTTTGCCTGAACCAGGGCCTGCGATAATCAATACGGGCCCCTCAGAGCATTCTATCGCTTTCTTTTGGCTTTGATTTGCTAACGACCGTGAAATTTTCTTGCCTCCAAAATGCTACCTAGCGGCAAAGCACTCATAATAATCGAGTTGAACCGCGACTCATAAGCCAAAAATACAATGCACGCCTAGATTGTTACCGATTTTTTTAACTTTGACCACACCAGCTTTAAGCGGCACTTCTATGAAAATACTGGCAAAATGGCACCAGCTCCAAGCGACACTATATGTTGCCGAAAGCCAGGACAGGAAGCCCGCCCTGGCGCTGCGGTCACTCGGTGACCGGATCTTCATCGCGGCGCGGGAAGGCGACCATTTCGACGTCGGGGAACATGCTGTGTTTGACATTGATCGAGGTGATGTTGCCGTTGTCGTCGGTGTTGACGAAGAGGACACCGCAGCGGTCCCAGAAGTTCTTGCCGTCTTTTTCGCCGGATTTAACGTTCAGTTTCAGAGTTTGAGTAGCCATTTTTTGATCCTCACTTTGAGTGTTTCGATGAACATGGCCAAAGCTGGCACCAAGGGGCTGTCAGCGAGAAACTTGCCTCGCGAGGAATGCGCTAGCGCAGGGGAATTTTCTTGTTGAAGCGGGGTTTGCCTCGCGTCTGACACGGCTGCCCGCTTATGTTCAGCAATCAGAAACACGGCATTGAGGATCTGAATGTGCCAAGTGGAACCTGACCTGAGTACCGTTCAAGCCCAAAAGCTTCAAAGACGCACCAAGCGCGCATCCTTATTGCAAAATTAGGGAAAAACAGCTAATTAAGAGGAACAGAAAAGGAGAAAGTAGAAATGTCCGCCGTGGCTTCCAAGATTTTGGGAACTGTGAACGCACCCTATGGTGCGAGCCTTTCTGCACATCAACTCGCCGCCTGCATTTCCAGCCTCGAGACAATGAAAGAGGCTTTCGGGCCAGTTTTTTCTTTCTTTACAGAGGTTAAGCCAAGCCTTCAGTCTGATTTCATTCAGGAAATGGGCGTTGAAGACGGTGCAAAAACTGTTGCGACCTACCTGCAAACGCAATGCGCGAACCCCATTTCATTCGCCGCATAAGCGCACTCATATGAACACTCCCTCTCCGAGTCGCTGGAGCGACCTTTTTGACATTGCCGTATCGATTATCGAGCAAGCAAACAAAGACACGATCATCATTGATCGATGGACTTTGGGCGGAGGTACCGCCCTTATGTTGCAGATCGATCACCGCGAAAGCCATGACATCGACTTGTTTGTGGACGACCCGCAACTGATGCCATTTTTGAATCCTGAGACGCAGGACTTTACACTGTCGTTGCATCCAAGCAGCTATACTTCCGACGGCACCCAGTCGCTCAAGATCGCTTTTGACCAGGTTGGCGAGATTGATGTCATTTGCAGCGGATGGCTCACCGACGATTTTGCGACCACTCACGAAGTCAACGGGCAACAGATTTTGCTCGAAACCCCCAGCGAAATCATCGCCAAAAAGGTGTTCCACAGAGGGTGGAACCTACAGCCGCGTGATATGTTCGATATTGCTGCCGTGCGCCAAGTTTACGGCGATGAGTATGTAATCAATGCCCTTTCAGATTTTCCTGAGAAAGCTGTTCTGGCCCAAGATGTCGCAGAAAAGTTGAGTCCTGACTTAGCCCAAGGGATCCTTTCGGGGTTATCGGTTCGCGAGGACTTCTCTGGCGTAATCAGAACCGCCCAGAGGTCAACAATTGAGATCCTCTCAAAAATCCCCAGATAGCTCCCAGATTGAGACGAGATCTCTCGCGCCAAGACGAAGTTGAACATTTTACGCCATAGCGTAAATTGGATGGCTTTGCGCTGTAGCGTAAGTTTTCTTTGAAAACGGATCACACCTCCAACCCCGCTGAACGTACTTGCTCTGGCGTTACGGTCTTGTTCGCCAGCAAATCAGCTACCTGACGGCGGGTGATGTGCTTGCACAAGGGATGGCGTCCGAGAATCCAATCGGCCAAGCTGGCACGCCCTTTGGCTTCGGCCTCAAGAGCTTTTTTACGGTTGGACTGTATCTGGGCAAGTCCTTTCTCCCATCGGCGCATTTTGAACCAGTTATCGGCGAAGCAGACCTTGCTGCGCGTGTAGCTTTCGGTTTCGACGGCATAGGCTTTGACGGCCAGCAGAAGATCCTCAGCTTCTACGCCCGCCTTAACCGCCACCGCAATTTGCTTCAGGCAGGTTCGTCTGTCTCGGATCCGGTCCTCGGGATAGGCCGACAGGATGTTCTCCAATTCTAAATCTTCAATCTCCGCCGCCGCCTCGCGCGCGTCTACGCGCGTAGGTGGTTTATGGATGGTTTTAGGATGGTTTGGGGTCCACCGTGGACCCCGTACCCCGTCCACCATGGACCCCCTACCGGGTTCAGACTGGACGGGGTCCACAGTGGACCCCGTCTCGACATCGGGTTCAGCAGTGGATTCCAGCTGAGATATCTTGGCCAAAACAATGCGGTAAATGACAGTGTAGCCGTTCTGACAGCGCCGTTGACCGGTCTCGATCAGAATACCCTCGCGAAGGAAATCGTTGATGGTGCGCTTTACGGTGCTCTCACCGAGCTCCGTGTGGCGTTGAATGGTGCCCTTTGAACACCAGATGCCTGAGCCGTCATCGCTCGCCTTGTCGGCCAAGAACATGATGATCTGCTTGCGCGCGGGGCTGCCAAAGCGGCGCTCGGCGCATTCGTTTGCGATGCGCCAGCTCATGAAATCACCGCCACTTGGGTTGAGATTCCGACGTAAATAACGTATGTATGTTCTTGGAAGTATTTCTTAATGCCGTTGAGGTGGATGGCCGTCCCCTCAGCGGTTTTTCTTTGCCAAACCGGTGGGGAAAACGCGTTTACACACCGCCCGTAACCCATTGATAACCGCCCCTGAACAAAACGGATCCGTTTACAATTTTTTCCTTTAAAATCAACGAAATTTTCCGGATTGCAAATCCGTGTACACCGGTTCGATTCCGGTACTCGCCTCCAAATATTTTCAATGTCCAGCACCTATGACTGTAGCTAGTGAACTCAGAGCATCTAACGAACAAAAATTGACCGAAATGCGCTCG
>Ga0209345_10000899_pt1 | contig 38107 bp, 35 predicted proteins | sample Cruoilmetagenom7_FD_187294 | JGI IMG/M metagenome (GOLD analysis project Ga0209345, IMG submission 187294) | Oil polluted marine microbial communities from Coal Oil Point, Santa Barbara, California, USA - Sample 7 (SPAdes) (version 2) | ecosystem: Environmental > Aquatic > Marine > Oil seeps ...
TCCGATCTTTGTGGCTCGATACAGCCGATGTCGACAAGCTTCTCGACCCCGATGCGCGGCCGCTTTCACGCTTTTCCAAATTCTGGGCCGAACCGATTGCGTGGGTGGCATTGGGCCGCAAGGGCGGTGCGGTCGAACAAACCGTCTCGAAGGAAGCCCGCGAAGAGGTCAAGATGAAACTTTCGCGCTTTGTTCGCGCGCGGTGGTTTGCTCCCCCCTTTGGCGGCAAAGTCTTCAGCGGCCTGATCTGGGATGCACTGGCAGCGGTCAGGGCAACCGAGCGCGGTCCGCGGTTGCTACCGCCGGGCCAACCGCTCGATCTGTTCGTGACGGTCACCGATTTTGTCGGCCACCCCGAAAAGCTGCAACTGCATAGCCCGTCCGAAGCACTCGAGATGGAGCATCGGATCACCATCGGTTTTTCGACGATGGGCAAAAGAGAGGACGCGATCGCCGATCCCGCCGCCCTGACCTTTGCGGGCCGCGCCACGGCCAGTTTTCCGGGCGCTTTCCCGCCATTCTCGATAAGAGAACTGGATGATCTTTTGTCCGACCGTGAATATGTCTGGGAAGGACGCTCGGCCTTTTTGAAGCGGATATTGCCCAACCAATTCCGTGCAGGCACTGCTGAAGATACCGTCCTGATCGATGGTTCAGTCCTCGCCAACGCTCCCTTTGCACAAGCGATCGAGGCGTTGAAAAACCGGCCAGCCAAACGCGAGGTTGATCGGCGTTTCGTCTATATAGATCCCCGCCCCGACCTGGATGTTGCGAAAAGCGACAAGGCACACCAACGCCTGCAAGCGGCGCAAGAAGCCGAGAATGAGGCGTTGCCTGGCTTCTTCTCGACCATTTTCGGAGCAATCTCCAATATTCCCCGCGAACAGCCGATCAGAGACAGTCTCAATACAATTGCCGGTCGTTCCAACCGGATCAGCCAGATGCGGCTGATCACCGAGAATTTGCGCGGCGAAGTTGAACAACATGTCGAGAGCCTGTTTGGACGCACCTTCTTTCTCGACCGGCCCACCGCAGCACGCGTAGCAGCCTGGCGCCGCAAATCGCGCGACAAGGCGGCCAAGCTCGCGGGCTTCTCCTATAGCGCTTACGGTCACCTCAGACTGGCAACAGTGATAGAGGATATCGCCAACACCGTTCGGAGGACGAAGGCCGACCCCAACGGCCATAACCACCCTCAGTTGCGCAACGCCTTGTGGGCGGAGATTCGCCGCCGCGGACTTGACAATATCGGGTTGAAAAGCGGCGGCCCGACAAAGCTTGCAGCCGAGTTTTTCCGGCAACATGATCTCGGGTTCCGCGTTCGGCGGCTCCGGGCCCTCGCCCGGCAGCTTGCGGAAGACCTCGATCGTGCCAATCCCGCCGACTATGATGTCATGGAGACGGTCCATGATGTCATTTACGATTGTCTGTCTCTCTATATCGAGCGTGAAACGATCGACTATCTTGGCGATGAGTTTGCAACCGTTGCCGAACAAGCCGCCGAAAAGCCCGGACAGATGCTGGATATCCTGGCCAGGACCCGTGATCTTACGGCCGCCGACGCAATCGTCGATGCCAAATTGGCAGAGGCGCTTGTGATGGTGCCCAAGACAGAAAAACGGTCGATGCTACTCTCCTTTCTCGGCTTTCCTTTCTACGATATTGCGACCTTGCCGCTGCTTCAGGGTGAAGGGCTGGACGAATTCGACCCGATCAAGGTCGACCGCATTTCTCCCGAAGACGCCAAGACAATCCGCAAGGGCGGCGTTGCAGCAACGCTGAAGGGTATTGAATTCAACAATTTCGGCGCCTTTTTCAGCCGCAGCTATCGTGAGAATGACTATCTCTGGGGCCGGTTGCACGGTGCCGACCGGATGATCGACATCATGCTTTCCACTTTGCCCGAGACCAAGCGTCCCGATGCCGACACCATTCTCGACTTCAAGAAAACCATCTTCCGCAAAATCGTCGACGAAGAGGAACCGCGGCTGACCAAGATCAAACCGCTGATGGCCTCTTTGCGCGAAGAAATCGAGGCGGCGACCCTCTGACTAGTGGGCATGGCCGTCCGCATGATGCGGCATTTGCAGACTTTTATACACCGCTTCGACGAAGGCATCGCCCTTGATAAAGGCATCAGGATTGATATCCCATTCCGCCGCCGGTTTCATCGCCTGTACAGTTTCCAGTGACTTGCCTTCACCCTGCGCCTTTTCTACCGCCGCGATGACCTTTTTCATCATGTCACGATAGGCGATCAGGTCCGCCTTGTTGGCCATCGGTCCATGACCGGGAATGATCTTGGTGTTGTCATCTACCATGGTCACCGCTTTTTCAGCCGCTGCCAAAATGCCACGCGCATTGCCACCACTGCTCAGGTCAATGAAAGGCAAAGTGACCTTGTTGAAAAACAGGTCGCCCATGTGGAGCACGTTGGCCTTTTTCCAGAACACAATAGAGTCACCGTCGGTATGACCATGTTTCATATGCTGAACCCGCACTTCGTCGCCGTTGAGGTGAAGCTTGATGCCGTCATGATAAGTAATCACGGGCAATGCCTCAGGCGGAGCCGGCGGGACTTTGTCCGTTCCCTCGACCAGTCGTTCGCGGACATGATCATGGGCCATGATTAAAGCGCCCGACCGACCGAGATTCTCGTTTCCGCCAGTATGGTCGCCATGCCAATGGGTATTGATCAGATATTTGACCGGTTCGGCACCAAGTTCCTTGACTGCAGCCTGAATCTTTTCCGTCAGCGGCGCGAATTGATCATCAATCAGGATCGTCCCGTCATGGCCGTAGGAGACACCGATATTGCCACCGGCGCCAAATAATACAGCGACACCTTCGGCCAGTGGCTCCGCCTTGATCTCGACCTTCGCGAAATGATCAGCTTCCTGGGCATGGCTCTCGCTGGCACCGAAAAGCGTTAGCGGAGCGACCGCGAGCAGCAAGGTGGCGAAACGTCTGGTTATCGGTTTTGACATGGACATGGTCTCCTCTTTTATCTCGTTGGGCATCGGCTGCCTTCGGTCACACATGCTCGGGCGGTTTGAAGCCCAGACTTCGCAGGGATGATGATCTATTCCCGCAACCTAACATCGAAACCAAACCACCGCTATCCCTTGGCAAAAAACATCAGATTGACCAGTCTGCCATCCGCGGGCGTCTTGCCGAACGCCATCCCGCTATTGTGAAACATCCATGGGCTGAAAAGAATCAACCGGTTGAAGCGCATTGGCACGGTCATCACCTTCGTCCATTTTGCCGGATGATTGGTGTCCTTGTTGACGACATCCTCGATCAGCGCGTTTATGTCGGCATAGCCGGCTTTCATGATCCCTGGCATGTCCGTCGGCACACGCTCCAGACCGGTGCGCTTGTGGCGGAAGAACTCCGTGCCTCCCTTGCAATGCTCTGGGAGCGACAGATAAAGGATACCCGAATAAAAGGCCGGATCAATATGTACGCCGCTGCGCCCCTTGTCTCCTTTGAGCGTAACCCGGCAGTGCAGATGACTGGTATTGGGCGCAGCCTCAACCGGGGCATTGATGATGCTCCCGATACGCTCGTTTAGTCCCTGAATATCCAGTGGTTTGGTCGAGATATGGCCAGGATAATTGCCATGTTTGTTTTGGGGATCATAATTCAGCGCCAGAGCGGCATTGCGCGCCGCTAAGGGATCAGAGATAAAATCATCCAGAATGAGCAGCGACGGCAGCATCAAAAACTCTCCGACGAGACGACCAAACAATCATCGCAGCGCACCCACAGACAAACATCCACCCCGGCCATTCATATAGCGAGCCAATAATCTGATGAACTGTACAAACTTTACAGTGTTAAAGAAAAGAAATCCTACCTTAGCATAGACGTCTGAAATGCCCGTCAACCTACTGGCAAGATAAGACAAATATTGATGAAACGGTAGATTGGACATTTTGCATCCCTATCATGAATGGCCTGCTGTAGGACATCATTTTATTACCGTCACTTCCGGCCATCTGTTTGCGACCGTGGGATTATCGGCGTCAAAATTATTATTGTTGATCGGCAAACCCCCGTTCAACAATCGCGCCAACCCTGCTCATGAATTCCATACCATTCGCGATCTCTTCATCGGTCAGCCGGTCAGAGATCAAAGCAATGAAGGCCTCTGTTCGCTCCATCATTTCATTCACCGTTGCCTGACCTGTTTTCGTCAGACGAATGACTTTTTCCCGCCCCGAATCCTTGCTTTCCTTGATCGAAATGAGCTTGAGATCTTTGCCCGCCATCGCCCGCAGGACTTTGGAAATGGCCGGGCTTCCCAATTCATACCATTCGCCGATCAACCGCTCGATGGTTTTGCGGTGGATCATATTGCCATTCGTCCTTTTTGAATGGATGATCCACAGGATCACCGTCTGGTGCCGGGTCAGATTCGACCCGCTCAGATGTTTTTCAACCGGCCTCCATCAAATCACTGGCACCGGAAGTGGACGCACTGGTAGCACGGACGATGGATGACTTTTTTATTGCGGGACAACCCGTCAACGTGATGGCTGACTATTGTGCGATGCTCCCGGGCAGAGTGATGGCCTATCTATTCGGTATGCCCGCCAATATGGACCGGGATGTGCGCAACTGGGCGACCGTCTTCATGTTGTCCGCCGACATAAGTCCGGCAGAACGACAAGCCTATAATGAAGAGGCGATGGCCTTTTTTACGCAACATGCCAGAAAGCAAATCGACCAGATTGCAAAAGGTGAAGATACGCCCGGTCCCTTGCTCAACGCCTTCATTCGCACCGAAGTCGACGGCGACCGTCTGTCCTTTGAAGAAACAGTCCGCTTCTGCATGACCGCCACCGTCGCCGGGGCAGAAACGACCTCATTCTACCTCGGCAATCTGATCGCGGTGTTCGCCGACTTCAACGAAATCTGGCAGGGCTTCGTCAAGGACGCATCCCAGTTTGACGCCATCTACAAGGAAACCTTGCGCTTTCACGGCCCGCTCTACCGGTCGGGAGATCGAGTCAGACTTCGTCCATGTCATCAGCGTTGCGGACGAAAAATGGCTTTTGTTCCGCGATTTTATGAACACCGTCGAGGCGGCAAACGCTTTTTCCGTTTAGATTCACCCACTCAACACATCAAGCGGTCAGATTTTAATGGTCTGACGGGTCAGGGCCAATAGCCTCCTGCGGGCAATATTTCCCAGCCGCCGTCAGGATTGCCAGAACAGTTGGCATTTCTGCAATAATTTTGGTGCCGGCGGTTAATCGATCGCCATTCCGACCGTTTCTAGTTCCGATTGATGATTTGGCGGAATTATTCCCATTCAGACTGACACCATTCCCACAGTGGTTCAAGTCAATGCAGCCATGACACAGGCTTCTGAACATCAATCTAGCGGGTCGGGATGGCTGGTCCCTTCCTGACCCGCTTACTACCCTCCAAGCGCGATGCCGCCGCACATTTATTGCTGCGCGAAACGCGGGCTTACTCGGTCAAATCTTCCCAGGCATCTTTCAATTTCCCGAAAAAACCGGTCGAATTGGGTGTTTCATCACCAGTTTCGGTTGCCTGAAAATCACGCAGGATTTGCCGCTGCTGCTTGGAAAGTTTGGTCGGCGTTTCGACTTCAATCTGGACCACCATATCGCCGCTTCCGCGCCCTTGCAGGACCGGCATGCCCGCACCACGCTGGCGGATCTGCTTGCCGCTCTGGATACCAGCCGGGATTCGAATTTCATGCTTCTCGCCGTCCAGGCCCGGAATGGTGATTTCACCGCCCAGCGCCGCAAGAGTGAAGCTGATCGGCGCGCGGGTGAACAGAGTTGTCCCTTCGCGCTCGAAAATATTGTGCCGCATCAGGTGGATGAAAATATAGAGATCGCCTGCCGGGGCACCGCGCGCACCGGCCTCGCCTTTGCCGCTGAGACGAATCCGTGTGCCGGTATCAACGCCCGCAGGAATTTCGACATCCAAGACCTGCGGTTGGTCGACCCGGCCTTCGCCGCGACAGACATGGCAAGGGCTTTCAATGACTTCACCGCGGCCCTGACAACTGGCGCAGGTGCGTTCAACAACGAAAAATCCTTGCTGCGCCCGGACTTTGCCATGGCCTTGACAGGTCGGGCAGCGTTGAACACCAGTCCCGGGTTCTGCACCGGAACCGTCGCATTCATCACAGCTAACCGAAACGTCGATTTCTATTTGGGTTTGCTTGCCATGAAAAGCGTCCTCGAGCGAGATTTCCATGTCATAGCGCAGGTCCGCACCACGGGCCGGGCCGCGCTGTTGCTGCTGGCCGCCAAAGCCACCACCCGCACCACCGCCGAAAATGGTTTCAAAAATATCGCCGATGTCGTTGAAGGCCGCGCCGCCAAATCCACCGCCGCCGGCATTATTGCCGCCGCCATTGGTGAAGGCCGCATGACCATAGCGGTCATAGGCCGCGCGCTTCTGCGGATCTTTCAATACATCATAGGCTTCGCTGATTGACTTGAACTTCGCTTCTGCTTCTGCATCGCCCGGGTTCTTGTCCGGGTGCCATTTCATCGCCAGCTTGCGATAGGATGACTTGAGCGTCGCGCCATCGCAGTCACGCGAGACGTTCAGCTGTTCATAATAATCCATTTCGGATGCCATATTCATGCTTCCCCCAAAGCGAGAGGACCGCCATCCCGGCGCGAGCCGAAACCGCCGGAATCAAATCCGGCGGCTCCATCAAGCGCGCGGGCGACGTTCCTGTCTTTACTCAGCCGCCTTGGCGTCATCTTTCTTGTCATCATCAGAGTCGTCGACTTCCGAGAATTCGGCATCAACAACATCATCATCGGCCGCCTTGGCCGCCGCATCGGCGGCAGCAGCATCACCAGCGTCGCCACCGGCAGCCTGCTCGGCTTCATAGATTTTCTGACCCATTTGCATGGAAACCTGTGCCAGCGCTTCGGACTTGGCCGTCATCGCATCAGGATCGCCACCTTCGATGGCTTCCTTGGTTTCCGCGAGCGCAGCTTCGATCTGGCCTTTCAGATCAGCGTCGATCTTGTCGCCATGCTCTTCAAGCTGCTTCTCTGTCGTGTGGACAAGACTTTCGGCATTATTCTTGGCTTCCGCCTCGGCCCGCCGTTTCTTGTCTTCTTCCGCAAATTTCTCGGCATCCTGGACCATCTGGTCGATATCACTATCGCTCAGACCACCGGAAGCCTGGATCTTGATCTGCTGTTCCTTGCCGGTGCCCTTGTCTTTCGCGGACACGTTGACGATGCCGTTGGCATCAATGTCGAAGGTCACATCAATCTGCGGAACGCCACGCGGCGCAGGCGGGATACCGACCAGATCAAACTGTCCGAGCATCTTGTTGTCCGCTGCCATTTCACGTTCGCCCTGGAACACGCGGATCGTCACAGCCTGCTGATTATCGTCAGCCGTCGAATAGACCTGCGATTTTTTCGTCGGGATCGTGGTGTTACGGTCGATCATGCGGGTGAAGACACCGCCAAGGGTTTCGATACCCAGCGACAATGGCGTCACGTCGAGCAGCAATACGTCCTTGACGTCGCCCTGCAAAACGCCGGCCTGAATGGCAGCGCCCATGGCCACAACTTCGTCCGGGTTCACGCCAGTATGCGGTTCCTTGCCAAAGAATTTCTGCACGGTTTCGCGCACCAGCGGCATACGGGTCATACCACCAACCATCACGACATCGTCGATCTCGCTGGCTTCGACACCGGCATCTTTCAAAGCCTTCTTACAAGGGTCGAGCGTGCGCTTGACAAGATCGCCAACCAGCTTTTCGAGATCGGAGCGGCTGATCGATTTGACCAAGTGCTTCGGTCCGTTCTGGTCTGCGGTAATGAACGGCAGGTTGACTTCGGTTGTCTGCGCGCTGGAAAGCTCGATCTTCGCTTTTTCAGCCGCTTCCTTGAGACGTTGCAGAGCCAGCTTGTCCTTGGTCAGGTCAATGCTTTCGGCTTTCTTGAAGTCTGCAGCGAGGAACTCGACCAGCTTGGCATCAAAATCTTCACCACCGAGGAACGTATCACCGTTGGTTGATTTCACTTCAAAAACGCCATCGCCAATTTCGAGGATCGAAATATCGAACGTACCGCCGCCGAGGTCATAAACGGCAATGGTCTTGCCGTCATTCTTGTCGAGGCCATAAGCCAGAGCCGCTGCGGTCGGCTCGTTGATGATACGCAGCACTTCAAGGCCCGCAATCTTGCCGGCATCCTTGGTGGCCTGGCGCTGGGCGTCGTTAAAATAGGCCGGAACCGTGATAACCGCCTGGGTTACCGTTTCGCCGAGATAGCCTTCGGCGGTCTCTTTCATTTTCTGTAGCGTATAGGCAGAAATCTGTGACGGACTATAGTCTTCGCCACCGGCTTTGACCCATGCATCGCCATTGGTGCCCTTGACGATCTCGTAAGGAACGAGTTCCATGTCTTTCTTCGTCATCGGATCATCGAACCGGCGACCGATAAGGCGCTTCACGGCAAAGATCGTGCTTTCCGGATTGGTGACAGCCTGACGCTTCGCCGGCTGACCAATCAGGCGCTCGCCATCCTTGGTGAATGCAACAACGGACGGTGTGGTCCGCGCGCCTTCTGAATTTTCAATAACCTTCGGCTTGCCGCCGTCCATAACGGCAACACAGCTGTTGGTGGTGCCCAGATCAATTCCGATAACTTTACCCATAAATCCCTCATTCAATTTTCTAACATTAGCAAAATTGCCGCCCAGCCCTTGTCAAATGGCACCGGTACGGCTTCGCAATTTGATATAGGTGGCATTTTTCTTGGCACAAGGCATCGGACGGCCTACATTTGAAAAATCAATGCAAAACAACCATATCAGATTGGATTTGCACCGATTTAACGAGGTATCATAATGAACAAGATCGCCACAATGCTTGCCGCATCGACATCCCTTTTGCTGGTCTCCTGCGGACAGGGTGACATACTCTTTGCTGATAACGCAGTGGTCAACCTCTCCCCCGTCGAAGGCAATCCCTCCGCCGGCTATATGGACCTCCATGGTGGCCGAGTGGACGTTTCGTTGGTCAGCGTCACATCCGACGACGTGCTGCGCATGGAGATGCACGAAACAACCGAGGACGATGGTGTTATGAGCATGACCAAGCTTAAGTCGATCGCGATTCCGGCAGGAAAAACGGTAAAGCTGGAACCGGGCGGCAAACATTTGATGATCTGGGGAATCGGCGAAGGTTCAAAGAAACGCGGCTTGCTCAACATGACATTGATCTATTCCAATGATGATCGCATCAAAATCGATGCCGTGATCAAAAAGGTCGGCGACGCTGCTCCAGCCGCTGAATAATAAGGCAAACCGGTGACTGGCCGTGCGCTAACCCGCTCTGAAATTACGCTCTGCCAGTCGGTCTTCGGGCAGGCAATCGACTATGATCAGGTTACGGTCTACAATCGCAAATGGTGGCTGTTCCAGAATCCGCGAGTCACCATGGCACCCGACGGCAATCTCTGGTTTCATCCGAAAGGCAATCTGTTCTGCGATGATTTTTGCGGATCGTCACAAAATGTCCAGGCGCTATTCATTCACGAAATGGTCCATGTCTGGCAGCATCAGCAGGGTATCTTCCTGCCTCTCGCGCGCCATCCATTCTGTCGTTATGACTATCGCTTGCAGGATGGAAAGGGCTTTGCCGAGTTCGGCATTGAACAGCAGGCCGAGATCGTGAGCCATTATTTTCTGTTGAGACGGGGAGCCCGTTTGAAAAATGGCTATCGCATCGCAGACTATCGGGGATTATTGCCTTTCTAGGCCGCCCTGTTGACAATCATGAAAATGGTCCGGAAGCCATGCTCCCGGACCATTGCTGATGTCCTGTCGACTAGAAACGATAGGCGATACCGGCACTGATTACCCAGGGATCGATCTTGTGGCGGGTCCGCAATAATTCCGTCTGGCCGGCATACCAGCGCGCCGTGGTTGTCACAAAATAGCGTTTGGCATCGACACTGAGGCCCAGCCCTTTGTCATCAAGGGGCAGATCAAATCCCGCCTGCAGGGCGAAACCAACCTTGTCGTTCATTTTTTGCCGGGTGGCACCGAGCGCCTGCGCCGTGCTGCCGGCCTTCTCGTCGACGAAGATGAAATAGGTCGGTCCAGCCCCGACATATGGCTTGAAGCCGGTGCCGTCGCCGAAATGATATTTTGCGGTCAGCGTGGCCGGGATGATATTAGCATCCGCCACCAGCCCTGCCCCATCCAGGGGACCGGTGCCGGTCACATCATGCTGTGTCACGCAGCAGATCGTCTCGACCGAAATATTCGGGGTGAAAAAATATTCGGCGGCGATTGTCGGCACGAAATTATCATCCGCCTCGGTTTGGGTGCCCGCGGGCAACCCGATATTGTCCAGCTCGATCGATGTAATCTTGGCATCGGGTGCGACCAGCGTCGCCATCGCCTTGATCTGGATTTTACCGTCGCTGGAACCGGCATTAGCCGAAGCGCTCATTCCCAGTATTGCTATGGTTGCAACGGCAATTTTCAGCCCGTATTTCATAATATTAATCCCTATATGCTGTGCCATCCGGCTTGTGTCAGCTGCGACTAGCGGGCCGCTGACACAACAGACATACGCAATTGTCCTAAGGGGAAAATACGGGTTTGCGATCGATCATCTGGCCCGGATACCGTCGGCAGCCTAGGGTAGTAATCCCAGTTTGCCGCGCATCATCCAGCGGGCCAGCATCAACACAGCAACGACACCCAGTCCTCCCGCCAGTCCGGTCCATATTCCGACCCCTTCCCAGCCGCGCCAGAAAGCAAGGCTGGCGCCGAGACCGATGCCGATGAACCAATATCCCATCAGCGCGAACAGCATGGGTACGGTGGTATCGTGCAACCCGCGCAACATACCTGCCCCGACAACCTGGGCGCCGTCGACGATCTGAAAAATTGCTGCAATGGCAAGGAAACTGACGGCCAGTGCAGCGACCTCTGCATTACCGGGTGCGCTCTCGTCGATGAACATCGAAATCAGCAGGTCGGGAGCAAGAACAAAGGCCAGCGCCATTGCCGCCATGAACGTTGTTCCGAGAACAAAACTCACCCAGCCCGCACGCTTGATTCCGGCGTGATCCTTGCGGCCATATTGAATGCCGACGCGCACGGTGGCCGCCTGCCCCAGCCCCATCGGCACCATGAAGGTCAGCGATGCCAGTTGCAGCGCGATCGCGTGGGCCGCAACCGATTCTGCACTGATCAGCCCCATGAGCAGAGCCGCTATCCCGAACACCGACCCTTCAAACCCCATGGTAATCGCAATCGGCAAACCCAGTTTCCACATCGCACGATAGCGTTGCCAGTCGCTCCGCCAGAACCGCCCAAACAGGTGATAGCGGCGAAAACGCGAATGGCACATGACGACAATTGCCAACCCGCCAAACATCAGCACATTGGTCATCACACTGCCGATGCCCGCGCCAATCACGCCAAATTCCGGTACACCAAATTTCCCGAAGATGAGCGCGTAGTTGAACAGCGCATTGGCCAGAACGCCGACGACGCTGATGATCAGCGCCCACAGCGGCTGTTCCAGCGCCGAAATGAAATTGCGCAAGATGAGAAAAAATAAAAATGGCAGGATCGACCACATATAGGCGCTGATATAGATGCCGGCGATTTCAGCGAGGTCCGGCTGCTGACCGACCAACAGCAGGATATCTTCGGTGTTCCAGAGCAATAGCCAGAAAGGCACAACCACCGTCACAGCGGTCCAAAGCGCCTGCCGGAAAGTCCGGCGCAGGTCGCGAACGCTATGCTGCATCCGGCCAATTTCGGTTGCCATCATCGGCGCAGAGGCGGTGATCAGCCCCATGCAGAAAATCGCGCCGCTCATCGCCAAATTGAAACCAAGCGTCGCCCCGGCCAGTTCGCGGGCACCGAGCCAGCCGAGCATAAGCACGTCGGTCGCCCCGATCAGCGCCATCGTCAGGTTGGACAGGATCAGCGGCCAGGCAAGTGAAAGCGTAGCGCGCAGCTCGTGCCGCCAGGGATGTTGCTCTTGCAGCCGAGGGCGCGCGCTAGTCATCCCCGCGCGTTACCCCAAGGCACGCTGCCAAGCTAGTGAAACCCGGCGGCGGCCTGAGTCTCTACCCGCTTATCTGGGATCTTTGGGATATCCGCGCGTCCCATAGCAATCATCGTCCAGGCGGCCATTGCGGTCATAACCGTCACACCCGTCGTTCTTGTCGATGAAATAACCGCCAGCTGCACCCGCAGCGGCGCCGATCGCGGCACCCTCGACAACGTCGCCACCGGTGATCGCACCGATTGCAGCGCCGGCGGCAGCACCCGCACCAGCGCCTTCCACCGCATAATTCTCGGCACAGGCCGAGAGGCTGATTGCAACCGTTCCAGCCAGCGCCAGTTTACTTGCAAGCTTGTTCATCGTCATACTCCTAAATATCCGCCCCGGTCATGCATAAACACCACTGCCGGTCGATGGTTCCTGAATAGATGATGATTAACAGGGCGAAGCGCGTCAGCCATGCGACAGGCCGGGATGACAATCGCCGGTAAAATTCGGTTTGCCGAACCTGATTTCATTTGATACCATCCTGCCATTGAGCAAGCGGCCCAACCCGCGCTTGCGCCAATGGTGACCCTATGAAATTGTCAGATTATAGCATGTCCGCATCGCGCGGATTTCTTTCGCATTTCGAAATTATCGATATCGACCTTCCGGACATTTTTGACCCGATCGTTGCGGCAGCGGAGAATTTATCCGGGCTCATGACCACCGGTCGTGTGCGCCACTGGCTGGCACAATTGCCCACGCTTGATCTCGCGGAATGGGCGGCCAACGCACCGGAAGAGCAGGTCCGCGTGGCGATGGTCCGCTATTCCTTTCTGGTCCAAGCCCATGTCTGGGGAGAAAGCGAGCCGCCGACAGTGCTGCCAGCCAATCTGGCCCGTCCGATCGTGGCCCTCGCCGACCGCCTCGATCAGGCACCATTGCTGCCCTATAGCGGTTATGTGCTCGACAATTGGGCACGGCTGGATCGCGAAGGCACAATTGACCTGGACAATGTCTATATGGTGCAAAATTTTTACGGTGGAGCGGATGAAAACTGGTTTGTTCTGATCCATGTAGCGATTGAGGCCGCCGCGGCCCCGCTGCTCGACCTTGCCTGCCAACTAGTAGATGCAGCCAGAGCAAAGGAAGTCAGCAGGGCAACAACGCTGCTCGACAATATGATCGCTCATTGGGATAAAGTGAACGCGATATTCGACCGGATGCCCGATCGCTGTGATCCCTATATCTATTATCAACGGGTCCGGCCCTATATCCACGGCTGGGCGAATAACCCGGCGCTTCCCGATGGCCTGATCTATGAAGGCGTCGAGAAATATGAAGGCAGGGGTCAGGCTTTCCGCGGCCAGACCGGATCACAAAGCTCGATCGTTCCGAGCATGGATGCGCTGTTTCAGGTCAGTCATGAAAATGACCCGCTGCGGACATTCCTCGACGAACTGCATGCCTATCGCCCGATCCAGCATCGCCGTTTCATCGAGGACCTGCGCGAACAGAGCAAATTGCGCGAATTTGCGATTGCCAGCGGCGATGCCGCGCTCAAACAGGCGTTCAACGCCAGTATCGAGCAGGTGGCGCGGTTCCGGACACGGCATCTGGAATATGCGGCGAGCTATATCAACAAGCAGGCGGTCAGCGGCAAAGGCAACGATACCGAAGTGGGAACCGGCGGCACGCCATTCATGAAATATCTGAAAAAGCATCGCGATGAAAACCGGGCACAGGTGATTTGACCCGATCATTCCTGCACCAGACAGGATAGCGGATTTAACAGTTGCACCCCGGGCTTGGCCTCTGCCATTAGGAGCGGATCAAGGCTCGGGGGAGACATTCATGCTATCGGCAATCGGACTTATTGGCGGACTTGCGCTGCTTATCTGGATGACCGTGCGCGGGGTGAATATCCTGATCGCCGGACCGGTTGCGGCAGCGATTGTCGCATTCAGCAGCGGCATCGCCTGGCTGCCGCCACTCGCCGCCGCAGGAGCACCGGATTTCGCCACCGCCTATATGGACGGCTTCGTCAGCTTCTTCAAAAGCTGGTTTTTCATGTTTTTGCTCGGCGCGATATTCGGCGAGATCATGGGGGCCAGCGGGGCAGCGGCCAGCGTCGCCCATTGGGTGATCGAGAAGATCGGCATCAAACACGCCGTACTCGCCGTGGTCGCTGCGTGCGCGATCCTGACCTATGGCGGAGTCAGCGTTTTCATTGTGTCGTTCAGCGTCTATTCGCTCGCCGTGCACCTGTTTCGCGAGGCCGACCTGCCGCGACGCTTCATCCCGGCAGCGCTGGCCTTCGGGTCGGTGACCTTCACAATGACCAGCGCCGGCAGCCCGGAGATACAGAATCTGATCCCGATGGAATATCTCGGTACCAACGCCTATGCCGGCTGGCAGGTCAGTCTGGTCATCGCGCTGTTCATGGCGGTAACCGGGCAATATTGGATCAATCGCATGGTCCGGCGCGCGGTCGCCAAGGGCGAGCATTTTGTCGGTCGCGAAAGCGACGACCATAATACTGACTATAGCAACCTGCCCGCACCGTTGCTCTGCATCCTCCCGCTGGTCGCGGTGCTGGCGATATTCCTGATCTTCCAATATCCGCAAGATATGGGTCCGCTCTCGGCGATCCTGCCGCAGCAATCGCTCGACAAATGGGCGCTTGTGGCCGCTTTGGGTTCGGGCGCGGTGGTCGCGCTGATTGTCGGTTACCAGAAGATGGGATCGATGCCGGAAGCCTTTTCGCGCGGCGCGACCAGCGCGGTGGTGGCGATTACCAACACCTGTGCGGTGGTCGGGTTCGGGTCGGTTGCCAAGCTTTCCCCGGCCTTTCAGGACGCTTTGGTGATGGTGCAGAATATCCCGGGAAGCCCGCTGATCGGCGCAGCCGTTGCGGTCACCGTCATCGCCGGTCTCACCGGTTCGGCGTCCGGTGGCCAGTCGATCGCCTTGCCGCTGATCGCCCCCCATTATATCGATAGCGGTGCCCAACCCGACCAGCTCCACCGGGTAGTCGCGATTTCGTCCGGCGCGCTCGATAGCCTGCCGCATAACGGCTATGTTGTGACCACCATCCGCGCGGTTTGCGGAGAAACGCACAAGGATGCCTATGGCGCGGTCGGTGCGCTGACGGTCGTGATACCGGTGATCGGAACCATCATGGCGGTGGTTTTGTTCGGTATATTCTAGCGCTCGGTAGCGACCCTCAACCGCTGCCGCGAAGGTCATCAAGCCGTTAACAATTGGAAGAATTGGAAGCATGTTACGCGTTGCGGGCAAACAAAAGGGCATCTAAGACTTCATCTTAGATACCCCTTATAATTATCGGTAAAATTTATATTATTCTATCCATAAGCCGGAAAGAATTTCTATTTCAACCGCTCAATCTTGCTCGCGGCTTCGTCGATGATCGCGGTGACGTCCAGGATCTTGTCCGACCCCTTTTCCTCCTCAGCAAGCCGGATGCGGATCGCGCTTTTCAGATTGTGCATCGCTCGGCGGACGGAAGCGCCATCGCTGGCCTCGCCCATTTTCGATACGCCTTCCAGCCGTGCGAGAACTTCGGCGATCTGCGCCTCGTCCTCGGCCAGCAGGACGGAACCCGCTTCGGTGATCGAATAGACTTTCTTGCCGTCATCATCGACCTTTTCATCGATCTGGTCCATTTCCGCCATCAGGGTCAGCGTCGGATAGACGATTCCCGGACTGGGCGCATAATAGCCACCGGTCAGCTCTTCGATCTGACGGATCAGATCATAGCCGTGCCGCGGTTCTTCAGCGATCAGATGCAACAGCACCAATTTCAGCTCGCCGCGCCGAAACATCCGGGCACGTCGTTTGCCTTTGCCGCCTTCGAAAGCTGCTTGCGCAAAGGCGCGTGCGAACTTCTCGACGGGCGGCCCGCCTCTTCCGCGGCCCCGGCCCCTGCCAGATCCACGTCCAGACCCACCGGGTCCGCTATTTCCAAATTTCATTCCATGTCTCATTTTCTAGTCTTTCTTTATATCTAAGATGTTCTTAAGATATATCTGTTGATGCTCTTTGCAACAGGAAATTGGCGAAAAATGCACAAGTGTTTGAAAATCCGTCAGAAAATCAGGCAGACTTCGCGCTCTACAATGCATTGCACCGGCTTTAAAGATACTGGACTCGCGCGCACAAGCTGTTAATCAAACAGTTAAATCAGGATGGAGAGAGCAATGACAACCCCGATACACGGCACCTGCGACCCCCGCTTTGCAGCGGTCAAAGCGGCCTTCGAGAAGAATTTCAGCGAGCATGGCGATGTCGGCGCATCGGTTGCGATCACATTGAACGGCGAATTTGTCGTCGATCTGTGGGGCGGCCACCTTGACGAAGCGCGCACGCAGCCGTGGCAGGAAGACAGTCTGGTCAATGTATGGTCGAGCACCAAGACAATGGCGGCAATGTCATTGTTGCTGCTCGCCGATCGCGGTGATGTCGATTTATATGCAAAAGCCGGCAAATATTGGCCGGAATTTGCCCAAAATGGCAAGGAAGATATCGAAGTCCGGCATTTTCTGAGCCATAGTGCCGGACTCTCCGGCATGGACGAAAAGGTGGAGGGCGACGCGCTTTATGACTGGGAATGGATGACCGCCGCTTTGGCAAGACAGGCCCCGTGGTGGGAGCCGGGCACGCAGTCGGGCTATCATGCCCTCACCCAGGGCCATCTGATCGGCGAAATTGTCCGCCGCGTGACCGGCGACACGATCGGCGAATTTTTCCGGCAGGAAATCGCCGAGCCCACCGGTGCGGACTTTCATATCGGCGCCGACGAGAGCCTCGATGCTCGGATCGGCAATCTGATCCCGCCCGCGTCGCGCCCGGCCGCCGATCCCGCTTCGATTGCCGGCCGCACCTTCGCCAATCCCGGCGTCGATGCCACCGAACCGCGGAAGCGCGCATGGCGGGCAGCGGAAATTCCCGCAGCCAATGGTCAGGGCAACGCCCGCAGCATCGTCCGTGCGCAGACAGCGATGGCCAATGGCGGCCAGGCGTTCGGCAAGACCATCATGTCCGAAGCCAGCACCCGGCGGATATTCGAAAAGCAGACAGAAGGCGTTGATCTGGTGTTGGGCATACCGGTGACCTTTGGCATGGGCTATGGCCTGAACAGCCAGTCCACCCCGATCAGCCCCAATAGCAATACCGCCTTCTGGGGCGGCTATGGCGGGTCGTCGGTGATCATCGATCAGGACGCCCGGCTGTGCTTTTCCTACGTCATGAACAAGATGGAAACCGGACTATTGGGTGACCCGAGAGGATTTGGACTGGCGGCAGCCATGCATATGTCGATGGCGGGATAGGTTTGACCTTTGGCGGCAAGGCGAGCGACTGTCACCCCAGCGAAGGCTGGGGCCTAAACCAAGGGTAGCGAGACTCCCATAGGCGGGCTGGATGCCAGCCTTCGCTGGCATGACGGGTTAAGTGGATTTTCAGGTTCTTGGGGTATGGGATTGGCATGACCGCACAGACAAAAATCCCAACGACAGAGGTCCAGTCCATTGACGCGAATGCGATTCTCAGGTCGAACTCGGATGAAGCTCATATTTTGCACAGCAAGATCGTCGGCAAATGCGCAACGGTTGAAGCATGGCTTTTTGAAAAAATATCTCCCGTTCAAAAGCCTGAAATGATGCTCATCAAAAAATTGGAACAGTTGGAGAAATTGGCGGGTCAAAACAAGGTAAGCTACAAACAACCCGAAAGTCTTAAAAGCCGTCTTGAGGCTTTCAGACCTTTTGCCGAATTCCGATCAGAAATCGTGCACTCTGAAATGACTGTGATGATGTGTAATGGCAGAATCGTTGTGTTTTTTGAAAATGCCTCACAAGCTAGTAACAGGATGCTTCGAAAGCAGATCATCCTACCAATCGAGGAATTCAAAGAGGTTTGGCGTAACATGGCTTCAACAGCCAATGTTCTGATTTCTCCAATCCCTAATCAGCCTCTGTCGTCACCCCAAAAGCAACCTGTTGATGCACCAGTCACCCCAGCGTAGGCTGGGGTCTAAACCGAGGGTAGCGAGACTCCCATAGGCGGGCTGGATGCCAGCCTTCGCTGGCATGACGATATTCTGGCCATCTCTTCTGCGAAGCTGGGATCCATTCAGCCGGAAGGGCTTATTCTTCCGGCTTTTTCGCCACGCCCACAAACGCCGGCCGCAGCAAGCGATCCTTGATCATGTAACCGGATTGCATTTCCTGCACGATCGTGCCGGGCTCTTCATCATCGGTCGGAACTTCGACCATCGCCTGATGCTGGTTGGGGTCAAGCGGCAGGCCGACCGAGGCAACGCGCTTGATGCCGTTTTTCTCGAACACCGTTTGCAGCTCGCGAGCGGTGGCTTCGATGCCGTTGATCAGGCCCTTCCATTTTTCCTCGTCCTTGACTTCGGCGGGAATGGCTTCGAGCGCGCGGTTCATATTGTCCATGACGGATAGCATGTCGCGGGCAAAACCGGTCGCGGCATAGGCGCGGGCGTCCTGCGCTTCTTTTTCGAGGCGGCGGCGGACATTCTGGGTCTCGGCCTGTGCATAGAGCACCGCCTGCTTGGATTCCGCCAATTCATTTTCCAGCGCTTCGATCCGGTTGTCGGCATTTTCCGGCTGGGAGGATTCGCCAGAATTCGAGCTTTCTCCGCCATCTCTCATGCTCTCCGGCACGCCTTCCAACTCGGCTGCTGCTGCGGCGTCGTTATTCTGTTCTTCGGTATTTGGCTTGGTATCGCTCATGTTCTAAATCACTCTATTTTCATCATTTGGTTAACAAACGCGACAGGGTTTGTGCGGTAAAGTCTACCATGGGTACGACGCGGGCATAATTCAACCTTGTCGGGCCGATTACACCGACCACGCCGACCACCTGTCCGTCGCTGTCTTTGTAGGGCGCCGCTATCACAGATGAGCCGGAAAGGGAGAATAATTTATTCTCCGCGCCGATAAATATTTTCGCCGCTTCGGCATCGCGGGCATTGTCGAGCAGGCGGGCTATTTCCTGTTTCCCCTCCAGTTCGTCGAGCAGCCGGCGGACCCGATCGAGATCCTCGAGCGCGCTATTGTCCTGCAGCAGATTGGCCTGTCCGCGCACGATCAGCACAGGACGGTCGGACGGATCGCGGCTCCAGGTGACCATGCCTGCCCTGACCAGTTCTTCCGAGGCCTTGTCGATGGCCAGTTCACCGGCGCTTATTTCCTTGCCGACGGTGGCTAGCGCCTGGCTGAGCGTCATCCCGCCATAGCGCGCGGTCAGATAATTGCCGGCCTCGACCAATGCGGATTCCGATACACCGGGCGGCAGATCGAGCACGCGGTTTTCGACGCCGCCGTCTTGACTGACCAAGATCGCCAGCCCCTGCCCTTCGGACAATTTGACGAAGCTAAATTGTTTTAGCAACGGCTCGCGCTTTGGCACCAGGACGAGGCCGGCGCAGGAAGACAGGCCGGACAGGATCGAGGTTGTAGCGCGCAGCGCATCCTCGACCGGGCCCTGTTCGGTGATCTGGCTCTCGATCGCGTCGCGCTCCTGTTGCGTCGGGACAGCCGCCTGCATCATGCCGTCGACAAACAGCCGTAGCCCCAATTCGGTCGGCATCCGGCCCGCACTGGTATGCGGCGCGGCGAGCAGCCCGAGTTCCTCAAGATCCTGCATGACATTGCGGATCGAGGCTGGCGAGAGTTCGAGACCGGGCGCCTTGGAAATGGTCCGCGACCCGACCGGCGCGCCGGTGTCGAGATAGGATTCGACGACGACGCGGAAGATGTCCTGCGCGCGGGTGGTCATTTCGGTGATGGGTGTGGCGGTCATTTTCTTATTTTAGGTTCTTTTTCTCTGTTTAGAAACTCCGGCCTCCGCATAAACAGTTCTTTTTCCCTCTCGCTCATTTTATATCCGACCAAATTTTCATATTCTTCGATAGTAGGTTGTCGCCAATCGGCATTCTTGCTTGCTTTGTCCAACTGCTGTTGGATTCTGCGCATCCGAATTTCGTTGCCTGCGGTACCAAAATAGACACCCACCAATCCAGAAACAAGCTGGACAGGGTAGGTGACTTGCGAACAGCCGGTACTAAACGACATCCTCGCGGTAGATCTGGTGTTGTCCGTCCATTTCACATTGAACCAGTCATGGTCATGAATGTAAGTGTCGCACCTAAATGGCCCTTCATCGATATTGGCTGTTGGCTTCCAATCGGATTTGGCTATTTTTTGCAGGCCGGTAAGACCGTTGACGATTTTTCCATATTGCCCGTCCTCCAACTTGGACATGCCCAATTTTCCTTCGGTCAAAACTCTAAGGCTTCCATCCTTCGTTATTTGATAGGCGGCACCCCCACCCCAAGGATTTCCTGTTTGAATGTCTACTTGCTGAATTGCATGAGGGTGGGGGTTATATTCTTTGACAAAATAACAGATAGCAATGATCACGATGGCTATGCAAAACGCGACCAAAGCCAATTTTTTTAAGGAAAACTTCGATATCATAACCGTCTTTCTTGCGTAGCTACCGCTAGCCCACAATCTCGTTCAAGGCCATCGGAGTTTCTCGTTCACCCTCTCCCATAGGGAGAGGCAACCGGAGCTTGGCATCTTTGATGGCTAGCGCAGGTCGGTGAGGGGGTTGGAAAACTCGAGACAGCCAAACCCCTCACCGAGCGTGACTAGGGTAGCTGTCGCTACGAAGTCTTGCTTGCCTCTCCCTATGGGAGAGGATGAGTAATGTTGCCTCCCTCCATGAGAGACGTTAAGGACGCGCCAACTCAAAATAAGGAACATCACATGCGACCATCGGGCCGTGCGCCGGACGAAATGCGCGCCATTTCCATCGAAACCGGATTTACCAAACATGCCGAAGGATCTTGCCTGATCAGCTTTGGCGATACCAAGGTCATTTGCACCGCGAGTATCGAGGAACGCATTCCGCCATGGCTGCGCGGCAAGGGTGAAGGCTGGGTTACCGGCGAATATTCGATGCTGCCACGGGCGACCAATACCCGCAATTCACGCGAAGCGGCGCGCGGCAAGCAATCTGGCCGGACACAGGAAATCCAGCGGCTGATTGGACGGTCTCTCCGTGCCGTGGTCGACATGAAGAAACTCGGCGAACGCCAGATCACGGTCGATTGCGATGTCATCCAGGCCGATGGTGGCACCCGTACCGCCTCGATCAGCGGCGCCTGGGTCGCGCTGCGCCTCGCGGTCAACGGTCTGCTTGATATGAAGCTGATCAGCGAAGACCCGATCGAACAGAAAATCGCCGCGATCAGCTGCGGTATTTTCGAAGGCACGCCCGTGCTCGACCTTGACTATGACGAGGACAGCAACGCCGGCGCTGACGCCAATTTCGTCCTGACCGGCGATGGCAATATCGCTGAAGCGCAGGCCACGGCGGAAGGCGCGACCTATGACGAGGAAGGCCTGATGCGCTTGCTGCGTCTGGCGAAAATCGGTTGTGACCAGATTTTCGAGGCGCAGGAAAAGGCGGTTGGTTAAGATTTTACGACAAGAATAACCGTTCGTGCTGAGCTTGTCGAAGCACCTCTCGACGCGAAGTGCCCTTCGACAGGCTCAGGGCGAACGGAATTGTAAAACAAATGATCACCCACCGCAAACTCACCCCCGGACGCCTCGTCATTGCCAGCCACAATCAGGGAAAAGTCCGCGAAATCAGGGCGTTGCTGGAGCCTTATGGCATCGAACCCGTGTCGGCGGGCGATCTTGATCTGCCCGAGCCGGAAGAGACCGGAACGACCTTCGCCGAAAACGCACTGCTCAAGGCGCGGGCGAGCGCAGAAGGGGCGGATTGCGTCGCGCTGGCCGATGACAGCGGGCTGTGCGTGGCGGCGCTGGACGGCAGGCCGGGGGTTTACACCGCCGACTGGGCCGAGCGACAATGGTTCGAGGGCGAGCCGGGCCGCGACTGGTATATGGCGATGGGCAAGGTCGAGGGAAAGCTCGCCGAGCAAGGCCCGGACGTCGACCGCAGCGCCTATTTTGCCTGCACGCTGGCGCTGGCCTGGCCCGATGGTCATTCGGAAGTGTTTGAGGGCCGTGTCCAGGGCAATCTGGTCTGGCCGCCGCGGGGAACTCTAGGCTTTGGCTATGATCCGGTGTTCCAGCCGGTCGGTTTTGACCAGACTTTTGCTGAGCTCGATCCGGCGCAAAAACAGGCCATGAGCCACCGGGCGGATGCGTTCCGGCAATTGGTTGCGGCCTGTTTTTGAGTTGTCACTCCAGCGAAGGCTGGAGCCTAAACCGAGGGTAATGAGACTCACATAGGCGGGTTGGATGCCAGCCTCTTGCCGTTCGCACTGAGCTTGTCGAAGTGCAGCTCTCGGTGGATAGATGTCCTTCGACAGGCTCAGGACGAACGGATTGCGGCAATCAGAGCGAATGGGCTATGCTCCGCACTCCATCTAGAACACCCTACCCCTGCAACGGGTCCCGCCCGACGATATTTCCCGCCGGACTATAGCGGCAGACGAGAAAATCATCACTGGCATTGCTCGCCACCGCGCAGCCGACCCGCTCGCTGGTCGGCCAGATGATCTGGGTATAATGGGCGACATCTCCCCATTGGCCGGTAGTGCTGTTGTCAGGGAAAAGGCCACGTTTGAAAAAACGGTCTTCGTCGACCCAGTGGCCGGCCATTTCGCCATAGCTATAAGCGTCCCGGGTGCCCATCCAGAGATTTTCGCCCTGACGGGGATTGCGGCCGGGCTGCGGATCATGGGCAAATTTGCCGGTGCGGGCCATGCTGGCAGCATAGGCGGCCGCGTCCTTCGCCAGTTCCGCGTTCCAGACCAGTTTCGGCGCACCGACCTTGGCCCGGGCTTCATTATGCGCCCGCATCATCGCGCTTTGCAGCCGGCTTTCGCCGCGCGGTTCCGGCGCCATGCTCGTACGTTCTTCAACCACCGTCGTCGGTGCCGGGTTTTGCGACGGTCCGGCCGAACAGGCGGCTAATGCTGGCGTGATCAACAGGATGGCGCTAAAGGCGCGGAATATATGCATGAACTGGCCTCTACAACGGAAAATCTGAACAGAAGTGATATGGGGCCTCTCGCCCTCTATATCCACTGGCCATTCTGCGTGTCCAAATGCCCCTATTGCGATTTTAACAGCCATGTCCGCGAACAGGTCGATATTGCAGCGTGGCAAGCCGCCCTGCTCGCCGACATGGCGCATGAGGCGAAGCTGACTTCGGGGCGCAAGCTTTCCAGTATATTCTTTGGCGGCGGCACACCCTCGCTGATGCCGCCTGCACTGGTCGAGCAACTGATCACGGCGGCGGAGCGCCACTGGGGCTTTGCCGACAATATCGAAATCACGCTGGAGGCCAATCCGTCTTCGGTCGAAGCTGCGAATTTCCACGATCTGGCCGCAGCGGGCGTCAACCGGGTGTCATTGGGTCTGCAATCGCTGGATGACCAGACGCTCGAATTCCTGGGCCGCGCTCATGATGTCGAGGAAGGTCTCGCCGCACTTGATACCGCGCAGCAGGCGTTTGACCGTGTCAGCTTTGACCTGATCTACGCCCGGCCCGGACAATCGCTGGCAGACTGGCAGACCGAACTCGACCGCGCGCTCAGCTTTGGCACCGGCCATCTCTCGCTCTATCAGCTGACGATAGAGCCCGGCACACGGTTCGAGACATTGGTGCGCACCGGCAAGCTGGTCCCCGCCGACGATGATCATTGCGCCGATCTGTTCGAACTCAATCGCAGCATCATGACCGCAGCCGGCCTGCCCGCCTACGAGATCAGCAACCATGCGAAGCCGGGTCAGGAAAGTCGCCATAATCTGACCTACTGGCGCTATCAGGATTATGTCGGCATCGGCCCCGGCGCGCACGGGCGGCGGCTGGACAGTGCGACCGAACGGCACAAGAAGCCGGAAAATTTTCTCTCGGCGGTCGAACGCAACGGCAATGGCCTGAAGGTCGAGCAGGCGCTGACACCCGAAACACGGGCGATGGAAGCGCTGATGATGGGGCTGCGACTGGCCGAGGGCGTCGATCTGGTCAATCTCGAAGCGAAGACCGGGCTGGCAGTCGCGGCAATGGTGGATGGCGCGGAAATGGAGAAACTTTGCGAGCTTGGCTTCGTCGAGCAGCGCGCGGACCATCTGACGATCCTGCCCAAGGGCATGCCGTTGCTCGACGCGCTGCTACCGAAGATTATCGCGCTGTAATTTTCTCTCCCATGGGGAGAGGCAACAAGCCTTGGCAATTCATTGCCCTAGGCGCAGTCGGTGAGGGGTTTTTACCCACTCGACTGTTCAAAACCCTCACCGAGTTACGCTAGCGAGCAAGCTCGCAAGCTTCACTTGCCTCTCCCTCCGGGAGAGGAAAGTTGGACTTCAATTGCCGGTCTGCTAGATAATCTCCGTTCGCCCTGAGCCTGTCGAAGGACGGATAGACGCCATGCTTCGATCCCCGCCTTCGCGGGGACAGGCACGCACAGCACGAACGGGTTTTATGGCCGATAGCAGTCAAACACTCATCACCGACTTCGCCCGTCACCTCAGCGACGACCGGCGGCGGTCGCAGCATACGGTGCGCGCTTATGTGATTACCGCCGAGCGTTTCTGCGCGTTTCTAATGGACCATATTGGCGGCGGTATCGGCGCGAACGAGATCAAAGCGCTGCAACAAGCGGACATCCGTTCCTATCTCGCCTATAGACGCGGAGACGGCCTGACCAACAACAGCGCGGCGCGGGAATTGTCGGCGTTGCGGGCGTTCCTGAAACATGTCGGCGGCGATGAAGCGCAAATCCCCAAGATCAAGGGCCCCAAGGTCAAGCGCGGCGTCCCGCGTCCGGTCTCGCCCGATGATATATTGGCGCTGGCCGGCGATGCGCAGGACAGCGCCAGCGAGGATTGGGTCGGCGCGCGCGACTGGGCGGTGCTGCTGTTGCTCTATGGTTCCGGCCTGCGGATCAGCGAGGCGCTCGACCTGACCGCCGATGCCCTGCCCCTGTCCGACACATTGCGCGTCACCGGCAAGCGCAGCAAGGTGCGGATCGTACCGCTGCTGCCCGAGGTGCGCGAGGCGGTCGAACATTATATCGACCTGTGCCCGCATGTGATGGAGCCGGGCGAACCCATTTTCCGCGGCAAGCGCGGTGGTCCGCTCTCCCCCAATCTGATCCGCCGCGTGGTCCAGCAGGCACGGACCAAGCTCGGCCTGTCCGACAGCACCACGCCCCACGCCCTGCGCCACAGCTTTGCCACGCATCTGCTGGCGGGTGGCGCGGATTTGCGCAGCCTGCAGGAGTTGCTGGGGCACGCGAGCCTGAGTAGCACGCAGGTCTATACAGCGGTGGATACGAAGCATTTGCTGGATGTTTATGAAAACGCGCATCCGCGGGCGGGGTAAGAAAAAAATCGATCTAGGGCCCGCCTGCAGCGAAAAGCAGGCATTGGAACACGCTGGCTGCCGGTCGGCTAGCGCCCCAGTTTCGGTCATTCAGCAGAAGAAAATACTGTATGATACAAACGAACCAATTGCAAACTCTGACGATCAGAGTCGTAACCCGCGGAACTCCGGTATACTACGTGCAATCCAATTGTTGTTGAGGCTTAATATATGAAATCTGAAACCAAGGCTCCGATTACAAGAATTCAGGAAAACCTCTTGGCGCACAGTGAGCGTAAGCTTCTCAATTGGATGTGCGAGCGAATGCCCCGCTGGCTGACTCCCGACATGTTAACGTTTGTGGGAATGTTTGGTGCCGGCATGGTATTTGTTGGCTATGTCTGCAGCAACATCTCCGAGAATTGGCTGTGGCTCGCTATAATTGGTTACATAGTGCAGTGGGCTGGGGATTCCACCGATGGTAGCCTAGCTAGGTATCGCAAGATCGAACGGCCACGCTACGGTTATTTTCTCGATCATAGCTGCGATGGTCTTGCAACAATGGCGATCGTAGTGGGAATTGGCCTCAGCCCTTACGTCTCATTAGAAGTCGCGTTAGTCGCGTTGGCGGGATACCTTCTGCTGTCAATCCATGCGTTTTTATCGGTTCGCGTTTTGGGCGAACTGAAGCTTTCCTATTTGAATCTCGGACCGACTGAATTGCGGTTTGTTCTCATCGCTCTGACAATTGCAATGTTGTCCTTTGGTGCTGGCCCTGGATGGTTTGGCCAAATAAGCGGCTTCGACGTTTTTGTAGGGTCGGTTGGCATTTTGCTTATAACCCTATTTGCTTTGCAGACCTTCCAGACTGCAGCGCGTTTGGCAAAGGAAGAACCAGCGCGAAACGACGAATGGCGGAACCCGAAGTAAATTACCTCCGATGTCCGATTACCACCCAATTGCCGCCATTAAAAGCAACCAGAGTTAGCGTCCGCTTTCAGGATTGAAAAAACATCTTCAGTTCGCCTAGCCCGTCTCAATCCTCCCCCGGCCGCCAGAAAATAATCCACCAGATATAGACCACGCCCAGTGACAAAGGCTCCGGATATTGCCCGTCCATGTTAACCGGACGTTTGCATTATCCTGTTAAGACTCTCGGTTTTCTGCCGTTAAGCATCTTGACGGGATTTTCCCAACCAGAGTCAAATTATGAAGATGACCGCACCAGCAGAATTCAGGGCCAATGCCTCGCCGCTGAATTTGCCTGAAATCGACCGAAGCACAATCCACAGCATCATGCTGGGGCGCGTGCTTTCGATCGGAAATTCCAGCCAGTTAGCCATGTTGATCGCAGGCGTGCTGATGGGCTTTGGGGTCATAGGCACCGGCAATGAAAAACTGATGTGGATCCTCATTGCGGTCCAAGCTGTTCTCCAGCGTGTCGTCGCAGCGGTGAACAGGATGTTGCAGCGCAAACTGGATGCCCATCAGCCGGACCATTTTCTATTTGCGACATTTGTCTTCCTGAAAGGACTGACGGGAGCCGTCTGGGGGCTTATGATGCTGCCAGTCGTGGCAGATCTGGGAAGCGGGCCTGGGCCGCTGCTCATATGTGTAACCTTGATCGTTACCATCACAATTTCCGCAATGCTGACGACCGCCGTCTGGAGCATCAGTGTCGCCGCGGTCGTGGGCTTTTTCGTGTCCCTGTTTCCACAGACCTTGTATTTCTATGATGTTCTCGGACCGGTTCCGCTGGTTGTCACGCTGGTTCTGTCTCCGACATTGATCTGGATAACAGGAGAGCAATCGAAACAAGTCAGATCCGCGCTTGTCAACGAACTGCAAAATGAACGGCTTGCTCTCCACCTCGAAGATGCCCTGCAACAGTCTGATTATCTCGCCAGACATGACAGCCTGACCGGCCTGCTCAACCGCCGTGCATTCCAGTCGAAATTGGAGGAGCTTCGCCAGAAACAATCGGACGCGGCGATTTCCCTCATCCTGATCGACCTGGATCATTTTAAAAAGATAAACGACAATTTTGGTCACGAAACGGGTGATGCGGTTCTGGTTTCCTCCGCGGATATCATCAACAGCGTCACGAGACCGGACGACCTGTCCGCACGCTGCGACGAAGCGACAGCGCGTTGGGGCGGCGAGGAGTTTATCATCGCTCTGGTGGGATGCCCGATCGAGGCGGCTGCAGCGGTATCGGAACGCCTGCGTGTCCGCATTGCCGCCCAAAGCAATCCGCAATGGCCGGACGGGCTGAGCGTGACAGGTTCTTTCGGCGTTTCGCTATGGGATCATCAAGAGGATCTGGCTGTCGCCATCGCGCGAGCGGACAAGGCCATGTATCGTGCGAAGATCTCCGGCCGCAACCAGATTGAACTGGCGGCTCGATAAATAATCGGGACGATATCGAAGCACAAGATTGTTCTGCCGGCCAGCGCTATTCTCAGCCAGCCATTTGCCGGGAACAGACCGTTATCCGCCTCCCCCCTCCTTCGGCCGCCAGAAAATAATCCGCCAGATATAGACCACGACCAGCAACCCGATCACGCCGAGCGACACCGGTCCGAGATATCGCCCGATATCCTCGATATTCTGCTGCAGCGTATAGCCGGCATAGACCAGAGCACTGTTCCAGACCGCGGCGCCGGCGCTGGTCGCGAGGATGAAGCGTTTGTGCGACATGCCGAACAGGCCAGCCGGGACGGAAATCATCGTTCTTATATTGGGGATGAAGCGCGCGACAAAGACCACCCATTGGCCGTGATCGTCGAAAATCCGGTCGATCCGGTTGACCGTGTCTACATCCAGCGTCAGCCAGCGACCGTGTTTGCGGACGAATGCGCGGAGATCATCCTCGTTCCAGTGGCGGCCGAGCATGAACCAGACATAATTGCCGGCCAGCGATCCGACCGTGCCGACCAGCACCAGCCATGCCGGGTGAAACGTCCCCTGCCCGACGCCGACGCCGCCCAGACCCATGATCAGCTCGGACGGGATCGGCGGAAAGATATTCTCCAGCGCCATCAGCAGCGCAATGGCCCAATAGCCGCCCTGCTCGATCAGGTCTGTAACCCAGCTGCTCACAACATGCGGGCCGGCCGAAATTTATTGCCCGGCAATACGCGCCTCAATCGCATCCCAGATCATCCCCGGCGTGTCAGTGCCATTGAACTTGTCGATCGCGACAATGCCGGTTGGCGAGGTCACGTTGATCTCGGTCAGCCATTTGCCGCCGATCACATCGATGCCGACGAAGATCAAGCCAAGCCGTTTGAGGTCCGGCCCCATTGCTGCGCAGATCTCCTTTTCGCGCTCGGTCAGTTCTGCCGCTTCGGCATAGCCGCCCTGCGCCAGATTGCTGCGGAATTCGCCTTCGCCCGGCTTGCGGTTGATCGCGCCGGCGACTTCGCCGTCGACCAGCACGATGCGCTTGTCACCCTGGTGCACTTCGGGAAGGAAGGGCTGGACCATATGCGGTTCCGGCCAGGTCTGGTTAAACACCTCGAATAATGCACTGAGATTGCTGCCATCTTCGGGGACCAGAAAAATCGCCTTGCCGCCATTGCCGTGCAGCGGCTTGACCACCACGCCGCCATGTTCCGCCTGAAACGCGCGCACTTCGTCGAGATCGCGGGTGATCAGGGTCGGCGGCATGAACTGGGCATAATCGAGCACATAGACTTTCTCCGGCGCGTTACGGACGGAGACCGGGTTGTTGACGACCAGTGTCTCGGATTCGATCCGCTCCAGCAGATGGGTCGCGGTGATATAGCCGACGTGGAACGGCGGATCCTGACGCATCAGCACGACATCAACATCGCTGCCGAGGTCGAGCTTGACCGGATCGCCAAAGCTGAAATGATCGCCCTCGACCGGCTGCACCGTCACCGGATGGGCGGGCGTGGTCAGGCGGCCATTGGGGTGCAGGGTAAGGCCCTTCACGTCATAGTGGAACAGTTCGTGCCCGCGTTTCTGGGCGGAGAGCATCAGCGCGAAGCTGCTGTCGCCTGCGATATTCACGCTTTCCATCGGGTCCATCTGTACGGCGATTTTGAGGGTCATGTATTTACTTTCATTCACACTGTGCTGCGGTTGACGATCCATAACCGTTCGTCCTGAGCTTGTCGAAGGGCGTTTTTGTTTAGCGGAGGAAAGAGAAAGTTCGATAGAGGTCCTTCGACAGGCTCAGCACGAACGGATTGTTGGATATTAGAATCCGTGCCAGACATTGGGGAGATGGATCGGCAAGCGCCTTGGCGCGACCAATATCACGTCGATCCGCGCGTCTTCGCCCCTGGTGCAATATTGCGGATAGAGGATTTCCACCGCATCGGCGACGCGCCGGAGCCGTTTCAGATCGATCGCCTGCTCAAGATCTTCCATACGGGTCCGCGCTTTCACCTCGACAAAGGCGACCAGTCCGCCGCGTTTGGCGACCAGATCAACCTCGCCGCGCGGGGTGCGCACCCGTTCGTCCAATATCCGCCAACCTTTCAGGCGCAGGAACCGCGCTGCGGTCTTTTCCGCTTGCCGGCCGCGTTTCTCGGCAGCCTCGCGCTTCATTGTTTACATATCATAGGTGATTTTAGCACTGCCGTTCGTGCTGAGCCTGTCGAAGCACTTTGGCAATCCAAGCACCGCAGGACCGGTAGAGGCCCTTCGACAGGCTCAGGACGAACGGTGTGAAGGCCGTAAGCGTTCATTTTTCCGATTTCCAGCGATTGGCCAGTTCGTAGAGCGCCTTGCGGTCGGTATTGAAGGCCTTGGCCACCTCGCCCGCCGCTTTCGATGCCGGCAGCCGGACCAGGGCTTCGCGCAAGGCCGCTTCGATATCCGCGTCGCTCGCCGCTTCCGGCGCGCCGGGCGGGCCGATGATCACGACGATCTCACCCTTGGGTTTCTCGGCGGCATAGCGTTCGGCGAGTTCGCTCAGGGAACCGGTCACGGACTCCTCGAATCGCTTGGTGATTTCGCGTACGACCGCGGCCTTGCGGTCGCCCAGGACCACCAGCGAGTCGGTCAGCATCGCTCCGAGGCGGGATCCGTTCTCGTAAAAGATCAGGCTGGCGTTGAGCGCCTGCAATGCGCTGAGCGACTCGGTCCGCGCCTTGGTCTTGCTGGGCAGAAATCCTTCAAAAAGAAACCGGTCACTGGGCAGACCGGACAGGGTCAGGGCGGCAATCGCGGCGCTCGGCCCAGGAATCGTGGTGACATACAGACCCGCCGCCTGGGCATCGCGGACCAGCTTGTAACCGGGATCAGAGATCAAAGGCGTCCCAGCATCGCTGACCAGTGCGACAATTTTACATCGCACAGCATCCAAAATTGCATCACGATCAGCCGCCGACTTATGGTCATTATAGACCATCATTCTGACCTTTTTTCCAATGTAATTCAGTAATTTGCCGGTAACTCTTGTGTCTTCGACCAATATGATATCGGCATTGGCAAGGGTTTCTTCAGCGCGGCGCGACAAATCTCCAAGGTTGCCGATTGGGGTGGCGACGATATAGAGACCGGGTTGGGCAGGAGCAGACATATGATGGTCATGGCAGACAAGTTGTATCAAGGACAAGATCAAACCCGAAGACGCGGCTTTTTGAAATGGGCGGGCGTGTCCGCATTTGTCCTGTTGGCCGGTTGCGAAACCATGGTCCCGCGCGGTGCCGAACCGGCGCCAACCGCCACCCCGACGCAGCCATCGGTGACCGCAGGCTTGCCCGACGATCAGAAACATCACCGCATCGCCCTGCTGGTTCCGCTATCCGGCAAGAATGCCGGTGTCGGCCAGTCGCTCGCCAATGCCACCACCATGGCGCTGCTTGATACCAAAGCGGAGAATATCCGCATGACCAGCTATGACACCGCGAAAGGCGTGACCGCAGCGGCGCAAAGCGCCATCCGTGACGGCAACAAGCTGATCATCGGTCCGTTGCTCAGCGACAATGTCGTCGCAACCGCCAATATTGCCCGCCCGGCTGGCGTGCCCATATTGAGCTTTTCGAACGACAGCGGTGTTGCTGGCAACAACGTCTATATCCTCGGCCATATCCCGTCCCAGTCGATCAACCGGGTCGTTTCATATGCCAAGTCAAAAGGCATGACGCGCTTTGCTGCGCTGGTGCCCAATGGCGTCTATGGTCAGCGGGCCTCCTCAACCTTGCTGCGCAGCGTGAAGGATGTCGGCGGCACGGTGGTGTCGATCCAGACCTTCAACCGCGATTCCAAGTCGATTGAGGCCGCAACCAAAAAGCTTCCACAAAATGGTGATTTCGAAGCGGTTCTGCTGGCCGACAATGGCGACATGGCGATCAAGGCGGCCCCCTATATTCGCAATAATGCCAGCGGCACCGCGAAAATCCTGGGCACCGATCTGTGGAATACCAGCAGCAATCTCGCCGGCGCACCCTCGATGCGGGGCGCTTGGTTCGCCAGCGTTTCCGACAGCCTGTACAAACAATATGCCGACAAATATCGCGCCCGCTATGGCAAGGCGCCGTTCCGGCTGTCTAGCCTCGGCTATGACTCGGTGCTGCTGACGGTCAAGGTTGCCCGCGACTGGAAAGTGGGATCGCCCTTCCCGATCAACAAGCTGACCGACAAGGGCGGCTTCATCGGTCTCGACGGTGTCTTCCGGTTCAAGACCGACGGCATTTCCGAACGGGCACTGGAAGTCCAGGAAATCCGCAGCGGCAGCTTTGCGGTGATCGATCCGGCACCTAGGGGTTTTTGACGAACCCCTTCCCAAACGATTTTAGATGAAATGCCCCGTCATCCTGAACTCGTTTCAGGACCTCCAACGGCAGCGAACCAAATCAAGGGGTCCTGAAACAAGTTCAGGATGACGTCATGATTTTGAATGACCAGCGGCCAAGCCTAGCCGATATTCTGACCGGTTGATTGCCAGTCCTTGAGGAAGCCTTCGAGGCCCTTGTCGGTCAGCACATGTTTGAACAGGCCGCGGATGACATTGGGTGGCATGGTGCCGACATCGGCGCCGATACGGGCTGACTCAAGCACATGAATAGGGTGCCGGATCGAGGCGACCAGGATCTCGGTATCGAAAGCGTAATTGTCGTAGATCAACCGGATATCTTCGATCAGCGTCATGCCGTCGAGACCATTGTCGTCATGGCGTCCGACGAAGGGCGAAATAAACGTGGCGCCGGCCTTGGCCGCGAGCAGCGCCTGATTGGCCGAGAAGCACAGCGTGACATTGACCATCGTTCCCTCGCTGGTCAGCGCCTTGCAGGTCTTCAGACCATCGATGGTCAGTGGCACCTTGATGCAGACATTGTCGGCGATCTTGCGCAGCACTTCTGCCTCTTTCATCATCGTTTCGTGATCGAGCGCGATGACTTCGGCGGAAACCGGTCCATCGGTGAGGCCACAGATTTCCTTGGTCACTTCCATGATATCGCGACCGGACTTCTTGATCAGCGATGGATTGGTGGTCACACCATCGACCATGCCGGTCGCAGCAAGGTCGGCAATTTCCGCAGTATCGGCAGTATCTACAAAGAATTTCATCGGTCTGGCTCCAGGAATAGGAAAAAAGCGGCTGTTACGATTTGCCTATCCGCTTTCCGCGAGGCGTGAAACTGCCGCCCCGCCCTGACGTCGAGAAATCTGTGGATAGATTGGGGGAAAATTGCGGGATAAAAGCGACGAGCCCCGCATATCCGGTCGCGGTCTTGCAATCATCATGCGCGATGCTAGTAACTACAATTGTAGTTTATAAAAGGAGTCTTCTGAAAATGCGACTCTTCCTCCTCTGCGCGGTCATCATGCTGACCAGCCTGCCCGGCAACGCCTCGGCACAAGCTGATCCGTCAACCGCTGCGTCTGGCCAACAGATACCGGAACAATCGGCAGAAGCGCAATTGCTGGCTTTGGAACGGCTGGCGCACCACCCGCTGGCGGATGTGATCGCCCAGTTTGAGGCCAGTAGATTTGCGCCATCCTACTTGGCTGCGACGACGCCTGAACACCGGCGAGCACTGCTGGAACAGATACGCGCGGTCGCAGCCCAGGCGACTGGTGTCGGGATTGATCAGGAGGATGATGGCTATGTGATGACCTTTGACGGACCGGTCACCTATCAGGTGCGCGTCACCCTTGCCCAGAATGCGCCATTCGGGATCACTGCACTTTCGGTCGACCGGATGACGGAAGCGACAGCAATCCAGCTGGATAATTTGGAATCGGAAATAGACTCCCTCATGGGGGAAGGCGACCGGTCGGGAATAGTCTATGTCGCGATTGACGGGAAGGTTGCGCTGGAAAAAGCCTATGGCACGGCCAATGCCGATATTGGTACAGTCAACAAGATCGATACCATATTTGGCATTGGCTCACGACCGATCGATTTCACTAAAGCTGCGATTTATTTGCTGGAACAACGAGGCAAATTGAGTCTCAATGACAGGCTCGAACAATATTTCCTCGATGCGCCTGCTGATCGCGCCGGGATGACACTAGACCAGATGATGACCGGCAAGTCCGGACTTCCTGATTTTCCCGCCAATGAAAGCGACTGGGATGCTGATCTTGGCTGGATCGACCGCGCCGAATTCGAACGGCGCACAATGGCCACGCCGCTGCTGTTCGAGCCGGGCAAAGGCGATGCGCATTCGCACTGGGCCTTCGGCTTGCTCGCGGCGATTGTCGAACGGGTCAGTGGTCAGGGCTATTACACGTTCCTGCGCGAAAATTTTTTCGATCCGGCACATATGGAACGGACCGGAAATTACGGCGAGAGTCGCGGGTTGAAATTGACCGATTTTGCCGCCGGAGGCGGTGTGCAGGTCGGCGTGCCCAACATCCCCCCGAACTGGGGGCCAACCTCGTGGCTGGTCATGGGTAGCGGCGGCATGTTTTCCACCCTCGGCGATCTGAGGCGATTCTATTCTCATGTAACGCAAAGCGGCATGTTCGAAGCCCGCTATGCCGAGCAATTTCTCGCGCCAATCGCGAATCTGGACGGATCAGATCGCGGATTTGAACTGTTCAGTTTCACCGACGAAAAGCGAAGCGACGAGGTCTATGTTTTTCTCAACAATGGCGGTCAGGAAGCCATGCGCCCCCTTGTGCGGCCGCTGGTGCAATTGCTGAGGGCAAACTAGCCTGCATCCGCAATCAATGCTTTATCGCAGCCTTTAAACGCCCTTCCCGGCAGCCAGCACCGCAATCGGCAGAGGATCCTTGACTGCCCGCGGATCGGTGGCCTCGCCCGGCGCCGCCCTGCGATGATAGATCATTCTGCCTCTCCCTTTTTCGTCAAAGCAAGAATGACGAATGATGTTTCCATGCCTATAGCATGAATATGAATCGCGTTCGTGTACTCCTGCTTAACGCCGCCCTCGGCCCGCTCGATTACCGGGTCCCGGATGGCATGCAGGTTGAGCCAGGCTCGATCGTAATGGCACCACTTGGTCCGCGCAAAATACCGGGTGTCGTTTGGGAAGCAGAAAGCTTTCCGGTGGAGGAAATCGACCCGAAAAAATTGCGCCCCCTGCTCGAAGTCCGCGATGTACCACCGCTGCGCGCGCCATTGCGGCGATTGATCGAATGGACAGCAGATTATTATTTCGCCTCACCGGCATCGGTTCTGCGCATGGTTCTTTCCAGCGGAGCGGCCTTTGCCGACAGCCGTCCGATCAGCGAATATCGTTTGAACGGCACGGTGCCGGAACGGATGACAGCCCAGCGTCAACAGGCGCTCGAGAAGCTGATCGGGGTACAGGGCACGATCAGCGAACTGGCCTTTAAAGCCGGTGTTTCTGTCGCGGTGATCCGTGGTCTCGAAAAGCTCGGCATGTTTGACCGGGAAGAGGTCTCCCCTTTCGCCACCACCGCCAACCCCTTGCCCGATTTCGACATGGTCGACCTCAGCGAGGATCAGCAAGTTGTCAGCAACATATTGATCGAAGCGGTGCGCGCATCGCAGTTCAAGCCCTTTCTGCTCGACGGCGTGACCGGATCGGGCAAGACCGAGGTCTATTTCGAGGCGGTTGCCGAAGCGCTGCGTCTGGACAAGCAGGTGCTGGTTTTATTGCCGGAAATCGCCCTCACCGAACCGTTTCTCAACCGCTTCCATGCGCGCTTCGGGGCCGAGCCGCTGGCCTGGCACAGCGGCATGAAACAGTCGGAGCGCAAGAGGAACTGGCGGGCTCTGGCCGACGGCAACGCCAAGGTGATTGTCGGCGCGCGCTCTGCTTTGTTCCTGCCTTATGCCAATCTCGGCCTGATCATCGTCGACGAAGCGCACGAGACCAGCTTCAAGCAGGAGGATGGCGTCCGCTACCATGCGCGCGATGTCGCAATCATGCGCGGTTTGCATGAGAAGATACCGGTCATTCTCGCCTCGGCCACGCCGGCGATAGAGAGCCAGCATCAGGTCGAACAGGGCCATTACGAACTACTCGAACTACCGGCACGTTTTGGCGCGGCGACGATGCCCGACATCGAGGCGCTCGATCTTACGCAGGATGTGCCACCACGCGGAAACTGGCTTGCTCCCAGTCTGGTCCACGCATTGGAGGACAATCTCGAGCGTGGAGAACAGTCGCTCCTGTTTCTCAATCGCCGCGGCTTTGCCCCGCTGACACTGTGCCGGACCTGCGGCCACCGCATCGACTGCCCCAATTGTACCGCATGGATGGTCGAGCATCGCCTGACCCGCCGCCTCGCCTGTCACCATTGCGGCCATGTGATGCCGATCCCGGAGAAATGTCCCGAATGCGGCGACGAGGACAGCCTTGTAGCCTGCGGCCCCGGCGTCGAGCGCATTTGCGACGAGGTCAAAATGCTCTTTCCGCAGGCACACACCGCAATCGTCACGTCCGACACCATCTGGTCGCCGCAAAAGGCAGCCGATTTCGTCAACCAGATGGAGGCGGGAGCGATCGATATCGTGGTCGGCACCCAGCTGGTGACCAAGGGCTATCATTTCCCCAATCTGACTCTGGTCGGCGTGGTCGATGCGGATATCGGTCTGGAAGGCGGGGATTTGCGCGCCGCTGAACGCAGTTTCCAGCAGATCGCACAGGTTGCGGGCCGCGCCGGACGGGCGGAAAAACCCGGCCATGTCTATGTCCAGACCCGGATGCCGGGTGCGCCGGTGATTCAGGCCCTGATCAAGAATGACCGGGAAGGCTTTTACGCCGCCGAGATTGAATCCCGCAGACAGGCGCTGGCGCCACCCTTTGCGCGATGGGCAGCGATCATCGTGTCGTCCGAGGACAACAAGGAAGCGATGGAGACCGCGCGGCTGATCGGCCAGACCGCACCGAAGCTGGATGGTTTTTCCGTCTTCGGCCCCGCTCCCGCACCGCTCGCCATGCTGCGCGGTCGGCACCGCCACCGGCTGCTGGTCCATGCTCTGCGTTCCGTCGACCTGCAGCATATCATGCGCGACTGGCTGGAACAGCTGGAATGGCCGCGCGCTGTCCGCGTCGGGGTGGATGTCGATCCCTATAGTTTTGTTTGATTTCCGGGACAGCGAAGGAGAATGAGGGCATAGACGCCAACCGGCTCGATACCGGGTTTTGCCTTGCTGGCGCGCTGGCGCGCTTGCGCTCGCAACCGTCCCAACCTCTCCTTTGAAAAGGCGGGGCGCAAGAAGTTCAAAAGTCCTTTGAATATTACGCGCATTTAACGCATGAACCCATCCATGATAAACAAACTTACCCTCATCCTCTCCATCATCGCCGCCACATTGTTTGCCGGCACCGCCCAGGCCGATCCGGCCGATATCAGCGCCGCAAGTCGCTCGGTTGTCCGTGTCGTTCTTGCCGCAAAAGATGGCGACAAGGTTGCCTTCGTCGGCCACGGCAGCGGTTTTGCGGTTGCACCCGACAAGATCGTGACCAATGCCCATGTCGTCGAGATTGCACGACAGGAATCCTCTGTTGTTATCGGCATCATCCCCTCACAGGGTGGCACCAGCTATGGCGGAAAGATCATCGCTTATTCACCCGGCAATGATCTTGCTCTTATTCAGGTGCTCGACGGTGGACGATTGCCACCGATGACAATTTTTGGTGGCCCGGTTGGCGATGGCGCCGATGTGGTGGCAATCGGCTATCCGGGCTCTGTCGACCGGGCGCAGGGGCTTGATCTCGATGACCTGATCAACCCGATGTCGCCGGTCAAGACCACGGGTACGGTTTCCGGCGGTCGCACGACCAAGCAATTTGACACGATTCTTCACACTGCACCCATTGCGTCGGGCAATAGCGGCGGACCGCTGATCGACAATTGTGGCCGGATATTGGGCGCAAACAGCTTTGGCTCCATCAGCGACGGCAATGATGCCGAATTTGGCTTTGCAGTATCGGCGCGGGAAATATTGAGTTTCCTGCGCAAGGCCGGCGTAAAAGTGGGATCGACGGCAACACCGTGCCGTTCTGCAGCGGAGATCAGCCTGAAAGAACAGCAGCGCGAAGCCGCAGCCCGGGCCGAAGTAGAAGCGGCGAAAGAGGCAGAAGCCGAGAAGCGTCGACTGGCGGAGACAAAATTGCGCACCGGCATAACCCAGGATATCATTGCCGAACGCGAGAACCGGATGGCGATAGCGGCCCTGATGCTGGCGTTGTCCCTGCTGGCTGCTGGCGGCGCAGGCGTTTT
>Ga0209345_10000902_pt1 | contig 38047 bp, 30 predicted proteins | sample Cruoilmetagenom7_FD_187294 | JGI IMG/M metagenome (GOLD analysis project Ga0209345, IMG submission 187294) | Oil polluted marine microbial communities from Coal Oil Point, Santa Barbara, California, USA - Sample 7 (SPAdes) (version 2) | ecosystem: Environmental > Aquatic > Marine > Oil seeps ...
TTACAGATTGACTATCAATCATTGCAGCAGACGGTTCAGGGGTTTTTCCGGATTGTTCACGTAAATCTTGATGTGTTGAAATATGAATTAAATACCATATCCCGTTTTTTTGGTATTTCCGAAAATAGTAGTATATAGTGGGCCATGGTGGAAAATCATGAGGGAGTTCTCTCCACTGACATTCGGTATGGACAAGGTAAAAAAGAGCATTCATAATTTCCCGTAAATCATATTTGGGAGGTCTCCCTGCTTTTGAGGAGGAGATTCTAAGTCGTGGTGAAATTGTTTCCCATTGTTTATCAGTTAAGTCAGTACTGTAGCTATCCCGTTCCATGGTCAACCCTCTTGTTTTAATTGAGTATTTTCCAACAGGATAACTATTTTATGGACGTTATTCAAGTATCGGTAATAATTTTAACTGTTATTTGTAAATAATTTTTAAACAGGCTCTTAAACAAAGGAGAACAAGTATGGGTGGGAGAAAATAAATATGTTATGCCGGAATTGATTGATGTTCCGCAATCAAAGGTGCGGTCTGCTGCAATAGATACCCAGCTTGAAAAACTAAAACTATTTAAGCAAAATAGAGATAACAACAAAACTAAAAAGGCTCTTGACACATTAAAAGAATCTGCCATGGATGAGAATATTAACATTTTTGAAGCAACAATGCATGCATTAAGGGATAATGCGACACACGGAGAAGTTGTAGGAGTATTAAGAAATGTTTTTGGATTTGGAAAGCCCCTTCTGGTTATTTAAAATTAAAATAAATTTCATGCTTATAAGAGGTATTCAACGGTGTTTAAAATTTGCAAAAAAAACAGGTCATATTCATAGCGTGAAGTTGTCAAACAGGCTCAATAAGAAGTACAATTTCAAGGTGTGCAAATACATAAAAAAATAAATTTGATTTAGGCGACAACTTGCTTGACAAACACTGGAGTCGGCTGCTTGTTTGCCGCGTAGCATCTTTGTTTACAACTATCCAATGTGTTTGCTATTTGTCTCTGTATAGGACGATTTATGTAATCGCCCTATTATATTGTTGCTCATAAAGCATAAAGATAAACAGTGTTTACTTTTTGCATGTTATCTGATTTAGAGTCTTTATTTAAGATGACCGATGATGGATGCAAATTATGTTACTAAAAGACAACACATATCACTAATATCTTTCTGATAAGTTACAATTAAATATCGCTATATGATTGCGATGAAAAAATAGTACTAAAACAAAAAAGCTTTAAATCAGTTAGGCTGAAGTTCTGGTACAATTTTTTGATGGTACAATCTGTGCACTGTTTGACCTCGCCATTTCCCTTTACCTGAAAATGTGGGTATGTCTGTTGTTTCTAAGTGTTGAGCAATTTTTTCAAAACTTAACCCCTTCTTTTTTAACTCTTTGATGCTTTTAAGAGCCTTTTTTCGTTCTGCTTTACTTGCTTTTTTCGGTTGAACAATTACTACTTCTTCTACTTCTTCTACTTCTTCTACTTCTTCTTCTACTTCTTCTTCTACTTCTTCTATCACGCCTGTCTCAATGGTTTCTTCTTCTGTCAGATTTTGCTCAGTGCTTTTTTCCGTTAAAATTGACTCGGTTATTTTTTTTTCGTCAAACAGGGAATCGTCTTCAGTTATACTGATGCCGGTTAGATCTTGTAATAACAAGGCGATAGCATCAAGTGCATCTGCTTTACGCTCATTTGCTTTAGCTATAGTTTCATTTGCCTGTACCTGGCGTTTTTTGTTGTCAATAATACCTTCAAGAAAAATTTTGATAATAGGAATTGTTTCAACAAGTAAATCGCCAATTTGTCCAGAGCTATCTGTTTTTTGTTTTGATTCACCATTTTTGTCATACCCGTTATTTCTTTTGCCATCACTTCTGTATTGGGGATTCTCATAATGTTTGCGATTTCGGTCATAACGCTTAAATTTACCACTTCTAAGATTGTGAAGAAAATCATCCATTTCAGCCTCCTTAAAATTTATAGTAAACTTATTCCTTCAATTAAGCATAAAAGTTTACCATAAAATATATTAATCTTGAATAACTGTAACATATAGATCCTATCAATTTAAAAGAAAAAAGAACATATGTCAATGAAAATGATAGAGATGTTATTATAACATCTCTATTGTCTGACAATAGGTAATATTAAAATTACAATAAACATCATTAGCAGCAAGTTATTGTTTTGAACGATACTCGTATTTATGGTAGGTATATATTTTAAGGTATAGCTAAATAATATGATATAAAGTTATGATAAAAATGATATTTTTACTTTAAAAGCGAAATATAGTGCAGTTTGTTCGTTTTCTATATTTACACAAATCACTTTATTGCTTTTTTAATTTAGGTATCATTTGCATAATATGAAGGGAATTGGCCTACATGAAAAAACAATATATTGAGTCACTGAATGCCGGAGATTATGTTGATGATATATTTGTATTGTCCGAAAGCTTTATTGCTCAAAAAAAAGATGGTTCAAACTATTTGAATATTACTGTTAGCGATAAAACCGGGAAGATAAAAGGTGTTATGTGGGATAACATTGAGCAGATAACAGATAAGAGTTCCTCCAGTGATTTTGTTCATCTTCAAGGTACGGTTAGTGAATATAAGGGAACTTGTCAACTTATTATAAAAAAAATGGATCCATATTTAGCAGATCTTGTTGATCTATCTGATTTTCTGCCGCAAACAAGTCGTAATATTGACAACATGTTGGAACGTTTGAAGGAGATAACATCTTCAATGGAAAAAAATTGTTATAAAAAGCTGTTTGATGAGTTTTGGAATGATAAGAATTTTGTACAAAAATTCAAGACAGCTCCAGCCGCAAAGACTCTTCATCACGCATACATAGGAGGACTAATTGAGCATTCTTTGTCAATAGCTATATTAAGTGATAAAATCGCAGGACATTACGGCGGGATTGACAGAGATCTTCTTTTGGCAGGAGGAATTCTTCATGATGTAGGAAAAATAAAAGAGTTTGAATATATTTGGAAAATTGAATATTCTGATGAAGGAAGGTTGTTAAATCATATTGTTATAGGTTTGCAAATGGTTGAGGATAAAATTAGAAAAATTAAGGATTTTCCTGAAAAGCAGGCCATGTTGCTAAAGCATATGATTATTAGTCATCACGGGCATAGAGAATTCGGCTCACCTGAACCTCCCAAAATAGTTGAGGCTGTTTTATTAAATTATATTGATGAAATAGATTCCAAGATTAATGGAATTCGTGATTTTATTGCTTCTGAAAATACCAACTCCAACTGGACATCATATCACAGAGCTTTTGGACGTTATTTCTATATTTCATAATAACTTTTTCAAACTTTATTGTAATATAAAAAAATTTTGATACTTGTAGGGGCAATGCCCCTGTGGTTGCCAGCAGCACATTATCATGGCCTGATTTGTAATCAGGCAGGCCCCTATACAGCTTCCTGGTTGAAATATTTTGACCATTTTGAGTTAGAATTCATCACCTGAAGCTGTGATGCGTAGTTGTGGGTATTATTTTGTTCTTGTTCCTCAAGGTAAAGAGTACATAGTTTAAAAATGTTGTTGAATTTCTCAGGTATATAGGTTACAGATATGTTAAAAACAGCGAGCTGTTTTGAGGATTTTTAGTTGAAAATTGGGTAAATATGATTCAAACTAACACATTTAATGGTGAAATTATTTTGCCCAGAGTCCTTTAAGACAATTATATACGATAGTTATTATATAAGGTAAGATATAAATAATGACACCAATTTTTTTTCCATTTACATATGTTACTGAGCTTTTTGCCAAACCTATGTATTCTTGTTTTGGAAAAGCCAGGTTGTATCAGCCTTCACTTATAGACTTGCCTGAAAAACTGCGAAAATGTGTTAGTGATGGTTTATTAAATATTTACGTTCCCATAGAAGGCGATAAAAAACAACTTGATCTGTTATTAGCTGATTATATCTGTTGGGCAAACAGTCATAGCGGTAGTGAAATTTCTTTTTTTAAAACTATGGGCGATTCAATTTTCAATTATGATAAATCATATGTATCTCAGATAAGATCAGATATTTTAAAGAAAAGTTTGAAAAATATTTCTGATGACAAGTTGGAAGAAAAAGATTTTATTACTTTTTCCGCCCAGTTGTTTCTTCATATAGCTCAGGATTTTGATATTAAAAAGTGGGATATTCATCAAAGCCTATCACTTATTGAAAAGAAAAAAAGAGTTCTTTTTAATGGCCTTAATGGGAAAAATGGCAGATCTATTGACAAAAGCATTAAGCACAGTGAGTTAATTCATAATGACTTGCTTGATTTCATGATTTGTGAACGTATCTCTGCCTGGAATTATGTAATGCAGCATGATAAGAATATATCGCCTTTTTTTATTACAAACAGTCGCTTAATATTTGAACACCTGATTGATAAAGCCCCTAAAGGCGAAATGCTTTATAAGCTGAATATTTTTTCAGAAGCAGAAAATAACAGAAAAAATGTATCAACTTGTATGGACCCATTGATGTTAAACCTTGAGGCAATTGCAAAAAAACCGTGGCCCTCAGAAGTTGCTGGTTTTGAACAATCCTTTATATCTGGAATAAGCAATAGCAAAATAAAATTAAGTGTATATATTGTACCTGACGAGACGCCTGATATTTTTTTTAATCGCGCTTCTAAATTTAAATTCGGACAAGCTGAAATGCATAATTTCAATTCATCTTTTATAAATACTATACTTGCCCTTATAGAAATTGCAAATTAGAATTTTAAACAATGTTTTATCCATTTCCGCGTTCAGACCATTTCCCGGATTATGTCAAGACTGCAATAATATCTGTTTTTCTATTGTTGTTAAAATGTTATATTAAATATTGTTTTTAATGTTATTAAAATTATATATTTTGCGTTGACAAAATATAAGAAAGCTTGACTCTTTTTGTTAATTATTATAATGAATTTGCGCATAATTAGTAGTTAGGATTTTTTAAAATTTAATGGAAAATTATAAAGAAAGGAGGCTTTTATATGGCTTTTAATCCAATCGTTGATTCAGAAAAATGTGTAGGGTGTGAGGAATGTGTTGATGTTTGTCCTGTTGAGGTATTTGAGATGGAAAATGAAAAATCAGTGCCTGTAAATGCAGAAGAGTGTCTTGGTTGTGATAGTTGTGTTGAAGTATGCGAAGAAGATGCTATAACTGTTGAAGAAACATAACAAGCACTTACTTTAACAAACACTAACATTTTAATTTTTAAAAATTCAGGGATCGGAAAAAGTTTGCGGCCATAGACCTGGCTTTGCTTATATAAGCTGATCCCTGCATTTATTTTAAATAGTTATGCAAGATATAAAAAAAGATCCTGATATGGTTTTTGTAAAGCAGAAGTTATTCAAGTCTGTGATGTGTGATATAGCTGGCGTTTTACAGAAAGCGTTTTCGTCTTTATCTATTGACAAGAATATTAAGCCTTATGAAACAGTAGCTGTGGCAGTTGGAAGCAGGGGAATAAATTGTATTGATAAAGTTGTATATAACTGCATTCAATATCTTAAAGCTAAATCATTAAAGCCTTTTATTGTGCCTGCAATGGGTAGTCATGGAGGTGGCACTTCAAAAGGACAAATAGAAGTTCTTGCAAATCTTGGCATTACAAAATCTTTGATGAATGTTCCTGTTTGTTCAAATATGGATACAGTATGTATAGGAAAACTTACATGTGGCACTGAAATATTTTTCTCAAAAGAAGCGCTTAAAGCAGATCATATTGTTGTTGTAAACAGAGTTAAGCCTCACACCAAGTTTAAAGCTTCTGTTGAAAGCGGTCTTAGCAAAATGCTTTCAGTGGGTCTTGGTAAGGCAAAAGGCGCAGCAGAAATTCATCGCAGTGCTGTTGACAAATCTTTTAAAATTATTGAACATGCAGCAAATTACATTATAGGAAAAAAACAAATTCTTTTTGGTTTGGCTTTACTTGAAGATGGTTACGGAAATTTGGCTCATGTGGAGGTCTGCATGCCTGAGTCTATTGTTGGGATGGACAAAACTCTTCTGAAAAAAGCCTATAGCATGATGGCTAATATCCCATTTGACATGATTGATATTTTAATAGTTGATAACATTGGTAAAGATATAAGTGGAATCGGAATGGATTCAAATGTTATTGGCAGGCATAGAGATATTACAGGGGATTTTTATACTTATCCTAATGTCAAAAGAATATTTGTTAGGGATCTTTCTCCTGGTTCAGATGGTAATGGAAATGGAATAGGACTTGCTGATGTAACAACAAAAAGACTTGTTGATTCCATAGATTTTAAGAAGACATATTTAAATGCCATAACAGCTGTTTCGCCTGAAAAAGCTGCAATTCCAATGTATTTTGAAAATGATAAAAAGGCATTGGAAGTATGTGTACAAACCATTGGAATAACTGATATTAAAAATGTTCGAATGGTAAGAATAAAAGATACAGCAAGCCTTGAGTATCTTCAGGTTTCAAAGGCATTTGAGCCTGAAATATCTGCAAATTCCCATATTGAGCAGGTAACTTCTTTTGAACCTTTCAAATATGATCAAAATGGGAATTTGGCTGATATTAAATACCTACTGCCTTAGGTGCTGTTAATAACAGCCATAAAAAAAAATCATGGAACCTTTAAAAAAATATTGGTGTTGGATGTGTTTCATATAAAAACGTTCCCAAGAGGTTAAAACTTGAGATCTGTATATCATTTGTTTTTTAACACATCTTTTGGAATTTCAGCAATAACATATAGTATAAGACCTTTTTTGCTTAACAGAGTTTTTTTGCCATGTAAAAGCATTGAAGAGCTTGTTGAATCGGTTGACAAAATTACATTTGGCGAGCCTGGAACCTGCAGCGAAGCTTTTGGCGTCTCCAAAGTGATAGTAGATTACTTTAATGGTAAAAATGTTGGCAGGCTGTGTAAGCCATGGCAATTTATGGCAACGGAAAATATGTCTGCGTTAAAAAAGTCAGTTCTTATGGCAACGTCAAATATCGCTTATGGAAAGCTGTCTTCTTATAAGGAAATAGCTTCAGCAATTGGTCGTTCCCGAGCATATAGGTTTGTGGGTACAGCACTTGCAAATAATCCATTTCCCATTCTTATTCCATGTCACAGAGTAATTAAAAGTAACTCTGAAATAGGAGGTTTTAGAAGAGGGGCTAACCTTAAGAGAAAACTCATAGAGCTGGAAGCAGAATGTATAATAAAAATATAAGGTTAAAGCTATATAATAATCAGATGTATTGCACACATATCTTTGTGTGTTATAATAAACTATGTTAAAAATTTATTTATATGAAACAATATATGATTGATGAGCTTAGAATAGAAGACTATAAGAAAATAAAGCTTTTTTTAGATGAAAATTTTGAATATTCAGGATTTGATGGTATTTACTGGTTAATTTTGAACAAAGATATCCTGTCAAAAGTCCAATTTTTGCATATTGATTGCCAGCCATATTATTTTGCAATTGAGCTTAAGTTAAATTGTTTGTCATGTGAACTTCTTGTTCGTTCAAAAAATGCAATGCAATGCAATTGTATATGTTATGCAACAGAAAATCAGCGAAACTGGTTGATAAGGACTATTGATTCGATAATTAAAACAAATGAAATCATAGTTTAATACGATTTCTTTTTTGTTTATTCCAAATTAGTTTTTTGGAAATTTTTATAGTTTTTATAAAAATATGTAAAAACAAGAGGTTTTTTATATGTTAAGAATTATTCCGTTAGGTGGACGTGGAGAAATAGGCTTGAATATGATGCTCTTTGAATATGAAGATACCATGTTTGTTGTTGATGCGGGATTGATGTTTCCCGAAGACTATATGCTGGGAGTTGATTATGTAATACCAAATTTTGATTATCTGCTTCAAAATAAAAATAAAGTTATGGGAATTGTGCTTACTCATGCTCATGAGGATCATATCGGAGCGCTTCCATATCTTTTAAAGGAAATACAGGTTCCTGTTTACGGAACCCCTTTTACTTTAGGGATAGTGAAAAATAAACTCGAAGAACATAATATTGTATCTCCAGAATTATGTGTAATTGGACATAGAAAAAAATTGAAACTTGGATGTTTTGAGCTTGAGTTTATTCGTGTTTCTCACAGTGTTGTAGATGGTGTAGGTATTGCGATACAAACTCCTGTGGGACTTATTGTGCATACTGGAGATTTTAAAATTACTTATAGCTCTTTAGACGGGGTTATGACCGATGTTAACAGGTTTGCTCAATTAGGAGAACAAGGTGTACTCGCTTTAATGTCTGATTCTACCAATGTGGAGAAAGAGGGTTATTCGATTTCTTCTCAACAGATTAGTAAAACACTTGAAGATATTGTTTTCACAAGTAACGGAAGAATCATTATTGCACTTTTTGCTTCAAATATTAATCGAATAAAGCTGATTACTAAAATAGCAAAGGCTAATAACCGTAAAATAGTTTTCAACGGCAGAAGTATTATCACAAGCGTCAATATAGCAAAAGATTTAGGGTATATTAAAATTCCTGAGGAAATGGAAATAGATATAGATCAAATAAACAGTTATCCAAACAATAAGATTATAATGATAACGACAGGCAGTCAGGGAGAGCCAATGTCTGCTCTGACCAGAATGGCGTCAGGGACTCATAAGTATGTAAGTATTAAAAAAGGAGATACAGTTGTTCTTTCTTCCAAATTTATTCCTGGAAATGAAAAGGCTATTGCCTCTATTATTAATGAGTTATACAGGCTTGGCGCAGATGTTATATATGAAAAAATATCCTCAATCCACATATCCGGACATGCATTTAGAGAGGAATTAAAACTTATGATCAGCCTTACAAAGCCTGAATATTTTATTCCTATTCACGGAGAATATCGTCATCTGATTCTCCATGCACGTCTTGCCCAACAGATAGGTATTGCAAAGAAAAAGATTCTTCTTGGTGAAAATGGTGAAGTGATTGCATTTGATGCAGATGGAGGGAAAATAGCCGAAAAGGTATTAACAGGTCGCGTATTGGTTGATGGTAAGGGAATTGGCGATGTTGGACGAAGTGTATTAAAAGAAAGACGTATACTTTCAGAAGATGGCCTTGTTGTGGTTAATATGGCTTTTGATGAAGACACAGGCGTTGTTGTTTATGGGCCTGAACTTGTTTCCCGCGGTTTTGTATTTGAAAAAGAAAAAGGGCATCTTCTTGAGGATGCTAAATGTGTTATATTAGAGATAGTTGATGAAATTGGGCCGGAAACACCGAATAGAATTGAGCTGATTCGTTCAAGGATGCCAATTACTTTGCGAAAGTATTTTTATTTTGCTATTAAACGCCGACCTGTTATTCTTCCATTTATATTAGAAGTTTAGCAGATAAGGATTTATTTATGATATGCGCAAGGAAATAATTGGAATTTTATTTTTTTTTCTTTTTGTTACCACACTTATAAGTCTATATTCTTATAATCCTGACGATCCCTCTTTGTTTAACAATCAAGCTGAAATAAATTATGTTGACAATCTTTTCGGTCTGGTGGGTGCTCATATATCTGGTTTTATGATTGGATTGTTAGGATTGGGAATATATTTACTACCTGTTTTACTGCTTATTATATGTGTGCATGTTTTTTCAAAAAAGAACAGGGAAATTTTGTTAAATAGACTGGCTGGAGGGATTCTTCTTATTGTTTCAATAAGTTGTCTATTCGCACTATTTAATGATTATTACTATTTTTTTGGAAAAAGAATTTTTGCAGGTGGATATTCTGGCACTTTAATCAACTTAGTGCTTGTTAGATATACTAACATAACAGGCAGCGTGGTTATTTTGCTTGTTTCCTTGATAATCGGATTTATAATGTTTACTGATTCTTCTGTGTTGGATTTAGTTACTTTTATCTGGAATGTAATAAATAAATTTATAATTTGGATTATTGAGAAAAAAAATAAAATAATATGGCAAAAGCAAGAGCCAAAAAAAAACAAATCAGAAATAAGAAAAACCCCCCCAAAAAAAAAGAGTTCAAAAAAAACAATAAAAATAAATTTGCCTGATAAAAATTCCGATGAAACATCTGGTTTGAAAGCTAATGAAACAAAAGTTGAGAAAAGACAGGAAGGGTTTAAGCTGCCCTCTATTGATCTAATTGATGATCCTGACGGAAAAAAAAAATCAACAGATAAAAAAAAAATAATGACGCAGGCCAAACTTCTTGAGAACAAACTTGAAGACTTTGGAGTTCAAGGGGAAGTCGTTGATATATTGCCTGGCCCTGTAATAACAACTTTTGAATATGAACCTGCCCCTGGTATAAAGATCAACAAAATAGTAAATCTCACAGATGACCTTTCTCTATCCCTTAGTGCGATTAGCATCAGAATTGTTGCGCCGATTCCAGGAAAATCAGTTGTTGGAATTGAAATTCCCAATAATGCAAGAGAGATTGTCAAAATAAAGGAAATAATTGTTTCAGATGAGTATAAAAAAACAAAAAATTATCTGCCTATCTGTCTGGGTAAAGATCTTGTAGGAAAGCCTGTAATTGCGCAATTGGAAACCATGCCGCATCTTTTAATTGCAGGTGCAACAGGAACAGGTAAAAGCGTGGCATTAAATTCTGTGATTTGCGGACTGTTATTCAGATCAAGCCCTGAAGAAGTAAAAATTATTCTTATTGATCCGAAAAGAATTGAACTTTCTATGTATGACGGAATTCCCCATCTTATTACTCCTGTTGTAACAGATGTAAAAAAAGCTACCAATGCGCTTTACTGGGCTGTAAAAGAGATGGAAAAAAGATATAAAATGCTTGCTGAAGTGAAAGCAAAAAACATTATGCAGTATAATAGTAAGATAAAAAATATGAAAAAAGAGGATAACAATGAAGATGTTAAAAAACTGCCTTTGATTGTTATAATTATTGATGAACTATCTGATCTTATGATGGTGGCATCCCGTGATGTGGAAGTTGCATTGACACGGCTAGCTCAGATGGCAAGAGCCGCTGGTATTCATTTAATACTTGCAACACAAAGGCCCTCTGTTGATGTTCTTACAGGGATAATAAAAGCAAATTTCTCGACTCGTTTAACTTTTAAAGTATCTTCCAAAATTGATTCAAGAACAATTATTGATACAAATGGTGCAGAAAATCTGCTTGGAAAAGGTGATATGCTTTTTATGCCGCCTGGTGTCTCCAGTTTGCAGCGTATTCAGGGGGCATTCATATCAGAGCCCGAGATTGAAAGAATAATAAATTTTCTAAAGTCTCAGCAAATGCCTGACTATAATGAATCTGTGACCCAGAGTGATTCTAAAGACGACATCGCATCAGAAGAAAAAGAATATGATGAAAGATATGATGATGCAATAGCCCTTGTTACCAAAACAAGACAGGCATCAATATCAATGATTCAAAGACATTTACGAATAGGATATAACAGGGCTGCCCGTATCGTTGAAGTGATGGAAAAAGAAGGGATAGTAGGTCCTTCAGATGGTGCCAGGCCAAGAGAAGTCCTTGTTCCGGGCTATGATAACATACCTTAAATACAAACTTAACTTATTGCTCCTGATTTGCTGGATTAGCAATTTTATCCTGATCCAGCACTTTACGAACAGTATATGACAAATCCTTTATTGCAAACGGTTTCATCAAAAAACCCTTTATCCCTAAAGCGCTCGATTTTTTTTTGGATATTATTTCACTAAAACCGGTGCATAGTATAATAGGAATGTCAGAACGAATCTTAATCAATTCCTTTGAAAGTTTATCTCCAGTCATGTTGGGCATGGTCATGTCAGTGATGACAAGATCAAAATTGTCAGGATTAACCCGAAACGCTTCTAAAGCGTCAGCGCTGCTGATTCGAGCTGTTACCTGATACCCCAACCGTTCAAGCATTTGCTTTTCAATATCCACAATAAGATCCTGATCATCGACAAGAAGGATGCGTTCATCGCCTTTTTGAATTGGTGAATAGGTTTTAATGTCAGCAGTTTCCATCTGTTTTTGTATTACAGGCAAACAAACCTTAAATTCAGTTCCCTTGCCAGGTTCGCTGTATACGCTGATATGTCCGCCATGACTTTTAACAATACCATGGGTCACAGCAAGACCTAAGCCTGTGCCCTTATACTTTTTTTTGGTAGTGAAATAGGGATCAAATATGCGATTTATATTGCTTTGTTTAATGCCAGTGCCAGTGTCTGTTACTGCCAGGCAAACATAATTACCCGAAATCATAGCCGCGTCTTTTAAGTCTTCAGTTGCTAACTCGATTTCTTTCAGGGTTACTGTCAGCTTACCTCCGGTTTTTTCCATGGCATGATAAGCATTGGTGCAAAGATTCATTACGACCTGATGAATCTGGGTGGGATCTGCAAGCACCAAACCGCAATCTTTTTTAATATGCTGACTGATCTCAATGGTGCTCGGAAGGGAAGATTTTATTAGATTGAGGGCTTCTTGGATAATAAAATGTGCCTTTAATGGTTTTAATTCATGTTTGCTTTGGCGGCTGAACGTGAGTATCTGTTGAACTAAATCCCTTGCCCGTTTAGATCCTTTAAAAACTTCTACAAGGTAGCCATGCAGCGGATTATCTTCAGGGACATCATCTATCATCATCTCTAAATAACCAAACATTGGAAAAAGAATGTTATTGAAATCGTGAGCTATTCCCCCAGCTAATGTGCCAATTGACTCCATTTTTTGTGCTTGGGCTAATTGGTCCTGAAGCTTTTTCACTTTCCTTTCCGATAAAAATCTTTCGGTTACGTCCCTGCCGGTGCCGCTGATAAAAGGCTCTCTGTCATCAGGGCTGACAAATGAGCTGCTGTATTCAATATAGACCTTTTCACCATTTTTCTTGAAATAGCTTGTGATGCCTTCTTCTTTTCCCTTTGCTTTAATCTGTTTTAGATATTTACTTTCAAAAACTGATGCTAATTCTCTCCCCATGAATTCTGATGTCTTATGTCCTATAAGTTCTTCATACTCATATCCGAATGCTTTTTGCATGGCCCGGTTTACTGAAATGAAACGTCCATCCATATCCTGTGTATAAATCAAATCATTTATGGAGTCAAAAAGGGTCTGGTACTGTTTTTCTGATTTTACCAGTTTAATTTCAGTTTGCTTACGTTTATCAATATCCCTTCCAATTGCAACAATCATCTCGATATTGTTATCTTTATCCAAAATGGCAGTATTATACCATTCCTGCCAGCGCAGTCCATCTTTCGTCATTGCAAGCTCTTCAACCTGGGTGGAATAAGGCGGTTTATAAACATTATTTATGGCTTTTGCTACGGCTTCACGGTCATCTTCATGAATAAGGGGCATAAATTTTTTTCCAAGCAATTCCTCCTGGCTTTTTCCAAATGTTTTACAGTATGATGGATTCACAAAAAGCAGGCGACCATGATTGTCAAAATTTATAATCATGTCATTCTGATTTTCTATAATTAACCGGTATTTTTCTTCGCTTTTCTGGAGTGATTTTTCTGCTTTGATACGTTCAGATACCATATAATTGAATGCGGTTGTCAGATCTGATACTTCCTGACCTCCATCAATAAAGCTAATTGTTTTTTCATCCTTTCTTCTGCCAAATGAATGCATTGAATTGGATAGCTGTCTAAGTGGCCTTGTAATACGTTTGCTAAAAAAGATTCCGATCAAAATGCCAAATAATGTAACAGAAAGGGTTGCAATAAGGATGTTGCGGTAAAGTGTAGTTACCTGGCTATGTGTTTGGCTTTCGTTTATTCCAATGTGAATATGGGCATCCGTGCCGCTTATGAGTGGATAGGAAATATCTAAAATAGGGCATTTGGAAGTTGAATAATAGGAAATACGTGGTTTGTCAGAATGGACTGTTTGGTGAATTTTATTGGCGAGATCTTTGGGAAAGCTACCTTCAAAAGTATGGACAAATATTTCGCTGTTGACTCCAATAATATAGGCGTAATCTATGTCTATATTGTTATCGATAATTTTTTGAAGTGTATTTTTTGCAGGGATCTTTTCATCATTTATCACATTATGTGAAAGATGTTCTGAAATAATCCTGATAATGAGACAGGCTTTTTCTTTAAGCTCCTTATCAAATGCATCGCGCATAATACTGCTGGCAAGCCAGGTGCTACTCAGGCCGATACCAGCAGCAATAACAATGACCAGAATGATAATTTTTGTGCAAAGCTTCATGGTTTTGCCTTATCTTGTTTGGCATTTTTGTCTTATCCTAAGTAATGGAGATTTGCAAAAATCCTTTTCCCAGCTATCAAGTAGAATTATGCTATTGGAAATTGAAATAAATATCAAGGGTATTTTAAAACAAGGCCAAAGCTGAAATTACAAAACAGCTAAACGGTAATTAATCTATAAATTCGTTGTTTTTTACTCCTTTGACAAAATGTTTTCACTTTTGTAATGAGTATTGAATAACTTTGTTCGGGTTTTTAGTAATGTTGTTTTTAAAACAGATAAAATCAATTTAAGATTTTTCATATTTTTTATAACCACATTCTTTGTTATTACAAGATAGAAAAACACCTTCTTTTTTTGTTGATTTTTCAACAAGAAATGCTGCATCACAATTTGGGCATTTTTGTGGCACAGGTTTATCCCAAATGGCAAAAGTGCAGTCAGGATAACGGTCGCAGCTATAAAATATTTTGCCCCGCCTTGACCTTCGTTGAACAATTTTTCCTGTGCAGTTTTCTTCAGGGCAATTTACATCAATTTTCTGATTAGAAGCATCAGTAATTATGGATTTTGTGTTTTTGCATTTGGGATAACCGCTGCACGCAATAAATTGCCCATTTCTTCCATGTTTAATAAGCATTGGCTTGCCACATTTTTCACAGGTTATGTCTATTTCTTCATTAGCAGGTGCCTCAACTGGACTTAAATTGCCTTTTTCATCCCTTGTGTACTCTGCAGTATAGGTACATTCTGGATATCCGTTACAGGCCAGATATGGTCCGTATTTGCTAACTTTGATGGACAGGTTTTTACTGCATTTCGGACAGTTAAGGTCAGTTGGAAAGCCAATGCCACGCATATTTTGCATATTTTTTGATGCCTCTTCAAGTTTTTTTACAAAAGGATTATAAAAACTTGACAAAATATCTATGCATTTTATTTGGTCAGCTTCAAGACGGTCAAGATTATCCTCCATTTTTGAGGTAAAATCCACATCAAGTATTTCAGGAAAGCTTTTTACAAGAAGGTCGTTAATAATAAAGCCCATTTCATTTGGTTTGAAATATCCTTTAACAAGGTCAACATATTTTTTTGCTCTGATAGTTGATAATATTGCAGTATACGTGCTAGGACGTCCAATACCGTTTTCTTCCAGTTCTTTTACAAGAGATCCTTCTGAAAATCTCGGGGGCGGCATTGTAAAATGTTGTTTGGGTTCAATTTTAATTCGGGTAAGCTGTATTCCTTCAGTAAGTTCAGGAAGCTGCTGCTTTTCCTTTTTTTTGTCCATTTCTTCTTCAACGGATTTGTATAAAATCATAAATCCTGGAAATTTAACTGATGAACCACTAAGTGAAAATGTATATGGGCCAGCTTTGATTGCAACTGAAGTCATGTTGATTAAAGCCTGCTTCATTTGAGATGCAACAAAACGTTTCCATATAAGAGTATACAAAGCCAGTTGATCCTTTGAAAGACATGGCTTTATTTGATCAGGAGTATTAAAAACTGAAGTTGGACGTATTGCTTCATGTGCATCCTGAGCTTTTTTTCTGTTTTTAAAAGCTCTTGGGGATTCAAGAGCATATTGATCACCAAATTTTTCTCTAATCAGCGTGAGAGCTTCCTGGGCAGCTTCAGATGCTATTCTGGTAGAGTCAGTACGCATGTAAGTTATAAGCCCCACAGGATCACCTGGGCCAAGATCAATGCCTTCATAAAGCTGCTGAGCAATATCCATTGTTTTTTTTGCTGAAAATCTTAGTTTGGTGATAGCTTCCTGTTGAAGCTTACTTGTAATAAAAGGCGGAAGTGGGTTTCTTCTGGTTGTTTTGTGACGCACTTTTTCTACAAAAAAGTCACATTGGGTAAGTTTTTTTACGATTTCAGAAGATTTCTTTTCATTTGGAATGGATATTTTTTTGCCGTTTTCTTTGGCAATTTTGGCATTAAAAGGCTGTGATTCATCAGTTTTCAATAGAGCTGTTATTGACCAGTATTCTTCCGGAATAAATGCTTGTATTGCCCTTTCCCTGTCACAAATTATTCTTAAAGCAACAGATTGCACACGTCCTGCGCTAAGCCCACTTTTAACTTTGCGCCATAACAATGGAGATATCTGGTACCCCACAAGCCGGTCAAGAATTCTGCGTACTTGTTGAGCTTCATATTTGTTCTGGTTTAGTTCACTTGAAGAGGCCATTGCATCAAGAATGGCTTTTTTTGTAAGTTCATTAAAAAGAACCCTGTGGAATTTTCTTCCTTTTTTTTTTAAAACATCTGCTGTGTGCCATGCAATTGCTTCACCTTCTCTGTCAGGATCAGGTGCAAGATAGATATCTGTTGCATTACCTGCAGCTTTTTTTAAGGCAGTTATTATTTTTCTTTTACCTGGTATATTTTTATATTCTGGTTTAAAACCGTCTTGAATATTAACTCCGATTTCTTTTTCAGGCAAATCTTTTATATGTCCTAGTGTTGCAGCTACATTATATCCTGTGCCAAGATATTTTTTTAATGTTTTAACTTTTGCAGGTGATTCTACGATAACAAGTGGTTTGCTCAAAACCATACCTCTTTATTTTTTTTTAGTATAATTTGTATATGTCCATTTTTGATTTTACAGCCTTTTTAAATAAGATATTTTTTGTGAATATATTAAAAAATAAAAAAAAGCTATAAAAAAGCTAATATTTTAAACTTTTTTAATATTCAAGAAAATATTGAAAAAAAGCATCATTTTATAGAAAAAAATGCGCCCTGATCTTGTTGCACAATATCTTTCAGTTCAAGCTGAAGCAATATCGATAAAAGCTTTCCTGGTTCTATACATGTTTTTCTGGCAAGCTTGTCAATATGAACAGGGTAAGGCCCAAGTTCATCATATATTAATTTTTCATGAGAAGTTAAATGTTTATCTTGCAAAGTATTTGATTTTATTTCTTTTGAATTATAGTTTTCTGCTGGATATTGCATTTCTTCGAGTATGTCAGAAATATTTTCAACAAGCTTGGCACCTTGTCTGATAAGCGCGTGGGTTCCTTTGCTTTTTGTTGAATTGATACTTCCAGGAATTGCAAAAACCTCTCTGTTTTGTTCTGCTGCAAGACGGGCAGTTATAAGAGAACCGCTTTTTTCACTGGCTTCAACTACTAAAGTGCCGTGGGAGATTCCGCTTATTATTCTGTTTCTGATGGGAAAGTTACGTGGATTCGGATAAGATAACAGCGGAAATTCAGAAATTACCGCTCCTTTTTCAGCAATTTGATGAAAGAGTTTAAGGTTTTTTTGTGGATATACCCTTTCAAGGCCGCTTCCAAGTACAGCAATTGTGTTGCCGTTAACATCCAAAGCTCCAGAATGTGCAGCAGTATCAATACCTATTGCCATACCACTTACAATAGTTATTCCGTTTAAAGCAAGATGTGCACAAAGTTTTTTTGCATTCACTATACCATAACCTGTTGCATTTCTAGAACCTACAACAGCAATATTAATTTTGGTATTATCAAGCTTTCCCAAAATATATAAAAAAGGAGGAGAATCTTCTATCTGGAGTAAAAGCTGTGGGTAGTCAGGATCTGCCATTGTAACAATTGTATACTTTTTTTCAACTGCAAGTTCATAATCTTTCCTGACTTTTTCCGGCAGGTTATGCTGTTTAATTGCAGAAGCTGTTTGAGATGAAACACCTTTTACCTGAGCAAGATCAGCGATGTTTGCCATGAATACTTTTTCAGGCGTTTTGAAACGTTCAATCAAACGCTTGAAAAGCAGATTGCCTACATTGGGAACACTTTTAAGTTTGAACCATGGTAAAAGGTTTTTCATAATATATAATAAAATTTTATAAAAGCACTTTTACAAAATACTATTGTGGTATGAGTGTTTTGAGTTTTTTTTCAGCAATATCTCCAGCAGGGCTAAATGGATAATTTCTCATTAAGTCTTTTAAAAAATATTTTGCAGTAATAGTATCTTTTAATGACAGATATGAAAAACTTATTTTTAGCATTGCATCAGGTACTTTTCTGCTTTTTGGATATTTTTTAATTATTTTTTTAAAAATTGAAATTGCATTATTGTATTGTTTTGCAGAATAATAGCATTCACCTGTCCAGTATAATGAATTTGCAGCCAGGTTATGGCGGGGATATTTTTTAAATATTAATTGAAAAATTTTTCTTGCTTTGGCGAACTCATTGTTTTGAAAAGATAAAAAAGCTTTTGAATATAGCTTGTTTGCAGGCAGGTTTGAATCGGATGTAAATGCTTTTGCTGGTTTGTTTGTGAGTATTTTTTTTTTGTGGGGGGGGGATTTCTGATTTGCTGGAATTTTGTTATATTTATATGCAAAGTGATCATTTGTTGATATTTTATGATGAAGGTTTTCAATTTTTTGGTTGATTTTATCAATTTTTTGCTCTATTCGCGATATTCTAATATCATCTTGCGCTGTTCTATTCAAACACGCAGATAATATTAGCACTGCCAGATACAAAGAAATATATAAAAATATTTTTTTAATCATTTGTTTTTTAATATTCTCAAGATATTTTTCTGTATGAAATAACACAAATTATAAATATATTATTGCATTATATGGGATGGGTGAACAAGTTGGTCAGGTATAATTAAAAACTGTCTTAAAAGTATTTTGTCTCTATAAATATATGTATAACAGTATGATTTATTTTTGCAAATATTTTTTTAAATTATTTTTTTAAAAAATAGTTAAACCTGCATTTAAAGTACGGTTTACAGGGTTTATTTTGATTTCGTCTAAATTTTAGAATTCTAAAAAAATATCTGTTACCCTTTTTGTTGCCACGCAAGAAGGATTGGGCTTGCCACATAAATTGAAGAGTATGTTCCTGTGACAACACCTATTATCATCGCAAAAGCAAAATCGTTTATTATACTTCCGCCTAGACTGTACAAGGCGATAAGTACCGCAAGGGTCGTTATAGATGTCAGGATCGTACGGCTTAAAGTTTCGTTAATACTTTGGTTAACGATATCTTGTAAAGGTTTGTTTTGACCTTTTTTGATATTTTCCCTGATACGGTCAAAAACAATTATTGTGTCATTTAATGAATAACCTATAATCGTGAGAAGTGCTGCAATAATAGGTAGGGAAAATTCCTTATCAAAAACAGAAAAAATTCCGACAGTTATCATAATATCATGAAGAAGAGCCACAATTGCACCCATTGCATATTTTAATTCAAGAAACCAAAATAATACGATAGCAACAATAAGAGCTCCTGGAATGATTGAGGCTATACTTAAACCAAATACAGAAAATAAATATACAGCACCCATTAAAGCTGCAGCCATGACACCGCTTAACATCCACTTCAATTCAAAACGACCCGAAATATATATTGTTATAAAAAGCAGTGCGTAAAACATGGCAAACAAAGCTTTTTCACGTAGATCCTTACCAACCTGAGGTCCTACCATCTCAAATGATCTTATCTGTACTTTTTCACCTGTGGATGATTCCAGAGCTTTTTTAATTTCCATGGAAAGCCCTTGAGCTTTTTGGTTTGAGCTGTCTGCCATGATACGGTATTCATTATCTTTTTTGTCGCCAAACAGCTGCACTGATGATTTTCCCAGATCAATATTAGCTAAACCAGCCTTAATTTTATCAATATTGACAGATGAATGAAATTTAATTAAAATTTGTGTTCCTCCGGCAAAATCTATGCCGTATTTAGGACCTTTATGCATAGCAAGAGATATAATACTTGCTAAAATCATTGCAATCGATATTGTGAAAGCAATTTTCCTTTTACTGATAAAATTTATATTAACATCAGGTTTAATAAATTGCATTTTTTATTTTTCATTCCTAAAGTTGATGTAAAAATTGATTATATACTTAATTTTTTTATTTTTCTGTTTACCAGAAAGTAATCAAATATAAGCCTGGTTACTAAAAGAGCTGAAAACATGCTAGCTATTACGCCTAGACTTAATGTTACTGCAAAACCTTTTATAGGGCCTGTTCCGAATTGAAACAAAACAAGCGCTGCAATAAGAGTTGTGATATTTGCATCAAGAATTGTAAGGGTTGCTCTAGTATATCCGGCATCTACTGCTGAGCGCAAAGATTTACCTATATGTATTTCTTCTCTTATTCGTTCAAAAATCAAGACATTTGCATCAACAGCCATACCTATTGTTAATATGATTCCTGCAATTCCTGGAAGTGTTAAAGTGGCCTGCAGCATAGCTAAACCTCCTGCAATAAGAACAATATTTAAAATAAGTGCAAGATTAGCAATAAGGCCTGCTCCTTTGTAATAAACAGCCATAAATATAATTACAATAACACCTCCCACAAGCATGGAAAAAAGTCCTTTATTTATTGAATCAGATCCTAAAGAAGGACCAACTGTTCTTTCCTCAATAATATTGACAGGAGCAGGAAGAGCGCCGGCACGAAGTACAATTGCAAGGTCATGAGCCTGCTCTGTAGTGAAGTTTCCGGTAATACGGGCAGCTCCGCCAGATATTTTTTCATTTATGCTAGGTGCTGAATATATTTTGTTGTCCAAAACTATTGCAAGGCGTTTATGAACATTTTCTTCAGTAATTTTTGCAAACAGCCTTGCTCCTTTTTTATCAAAATCAATTGTAACATAAGGTTCATTGTATGAATCTATCTGGACTTTTGAATTTGTTAAATATGCTCCTGTCAAAAGAGCTCTTTTTTTGACAAGATATGGAGTCTTGTGACTACGGTTTGTTCCAGAGTCATTGGCATATTGATAAAGCAGCACACTTCCCCTTGGCACGTTTCCTTTTAATGCCTTTGAAATATCATGCACCTCGTCAATTAATTTAAACTCTAAAAGAGCTGTTTTGCCTATTAGCTGTTTTGCCCTTTTGGTATCTTTAATTCCTGGCAGTTGTATTAATATACGTTGTTCACCCTGCAAACGGATATCCGGTTCACTAACACCAAATTGATCAATTCGGTTTCTTATGGTTTCAAGTGCCTGTTCTGTTGCAAGCCTTTTTATATAAGTTGCCTGTTTACCAGGAAGCTCCATCTCAATTTGTATGGTTTCGTCAAATGATGATTTTGAAAGCAGCTGTAATTCCCTGAATTCTTTGTCAAGGATATCTTCAACAAGATTGATTTGTTTTTTATCAGATGTTTTAATCAATATTTTATTATTTTTACCAATATCAACAAAAACACGTCTGACATGTTCCTTTTTAAGAGAATTTTTAATTTCCTGAGCCATTCTCTCAAGGGTTCTGTCCACTGCTTTTTGCGTCTCAACTTCTAAAACAAGGTGCATGCCGCCTTGCAAATCAAGACCAAGGTTTATTTTGTTATGGGGCCATATTTTATTGTTGAATGAAGGAATAACGTAGATAAAAGCAACAAATATTACCACAAAAATAAAAATAAGTCGCAATGATAGATTTTTCAACAATCAGTTCCTTTTGATTAAGTATATACTTTTAAAAATTTTTTGAATGCCCGCGAAATCAAGATTATTTTTTTTTTGTATTTTGCGTAGCTGGCGCAGATGAAAGAAGTGCTGCCATATTGCCGCGATTAATTTTTACACGGACTTTGTCTGCTATTTCCACTGTCATGGTTGAATCGTCAAGGGAAGTTATACGTCCATGTATGCCGCCGCTGGTAATGACGCGATCTCCTTTTTTCAGGCTCGCTATCATTTCACGGTGCTGCTTGGTTTTTTTCTGTTGCGGTCTGATAAGAAGAAAGTAAAAGATAACAAACATCAGTATAAGAGGAACAAATGCTGCAAAACTACCTGCAGCCGATCCTGATGCTCCACCCTGGCCCATTGCATATGCTATGTTTAACAAAATAAAATCTCCTTCATTTTTTTTTAAATATGATAATAGACAATAAGCACTTTTTTTTTTATAAAATCAAGTTTTTTCAACTATTATAATGCTAAGATGCAATATTCAATCAATTTCTCCAACTAAATTTTGGACTCTGAATGCTCAGCTTTTATTTGCTGACTAATACTCCATGTCATATTGCAGGAGCCTAATACACTTGCAATAGATATTTTTACAGCAGATGCCTTGTGACTTATAACGGGAGTTGAAGTCCCATGATAATTTATAGGAAATCTTACAAGATAAAGTATATTCCAGGGATTTGTATAAGGGAAAAAATGATTGATAACAGCATCGGTTTTTTTTATTTTTCTGATTTCAATCGGAGCTATTTTTTTTTGTTTTTCCATTTGCAAGTGTATTTTCCAAATGGAACAGGCTTTGTCAAAATCATTCAATTTGTTGTCTGGTGTAAATACTGCCATAATAAAGTCGTTATATGTAGTTGCTGCATTGTGCTGATCTGCAATAAGTTTTTTTTTTTCTTTTGGTGTTAGATTGTATAGTCTTATATATTCTTTTGTATACGCATTTCTAAATTGTTGTGACTTAAAAGTTGCAGAAACTTTTAGCTTTAGATCAAATCCCATATAAATTTTTGCTGTTTTATTCCAAATATGGAAAGTATCTTTTAATGTGCCACCATAATACGGATCACCTGAATTTTTTATGCTTTTTATTGAAGCACATCCTGTGTAGATACAAAGCATAAAAAGTAAGTACAAAAACAGGTTGAATTTGCTGTTTATGAAGATGTTTGAGACTATCAATTTATTCCTGCTTATTAAAAACACGTTCAAAAATGTCATTGATATACTTTAGATGATAGTCAAGGTCAAATATTTCTTCGATTTTTTCATTGCCAAGCGTTTTGACAAGTATTTCATCATTTAAAATCAGTTGTTTAAAATCTATATTTTCCTTCCAGACCTTCATGGCTTTTGCTTGTACATGGGCATATGCATTTTCCCTTGTCATGCCTGATTCTGCGAGAGATAAAAGTATTTGCTGTGAAAAAATCAACCCTTTAAGTTTATCAAGGTTTTTTTTCATTGTTTTAGGATACACAATAAGGTTTTTAATGATGCCTGTCATTCTGTTTAACATATAATCCATCAAAATAGTACTGTCAGGTGCAATTATTCTTTCCACAGAAGAGTGGCTTATATCCCGTTCATGCCACAGAGCAATGTTTTCAAGGGCAGCCATTGAGTTGGAACGGATTACACGGGCAAGACCGCATAGATTTTCCGATCCCACTGGGTTTCGTTTATGGGGCATGGCAGAAGATCCCTTTTGACCTTGGGAAAAAAATTCTTCAACTTCAAGTACCTCTGTTTTTTGCAGATGCCTTATCTCTAAAGCCATTTTTTCTATTGATGATGCCATTATTGAAAGAGTTGTAAAAAATTCAGCGTATCTGTCTCTTTGAATAATTTGGGTTGATGCCGGAGCAGGTTTCAAGTTAAGTTTTTTGCAGACATATGCTTCAACCTTTGGAGAAATATTGGCAAATGTTCCAACAGCACCTGAAATTTTGCCAACACTAACTGTTTCAATGGCATTTACGAGTCTTTTTTTATTGCGCTGCATTTCGTCATACCAGACGGCAAGCTTCAGGCCGAAAGTTATAGGTTCTGCATGAATTCCGTGAGATCTGCCCACCATTACAGTATCTTTGTTGGCAAATGCTTTTTCTCTTATAGCAGATAACAGCTCTTCACATTCATTCAAAATGATTTTGCCTGCTTTTCTAAGAAGATATGTCATGCTTGTATCAAGTACGTCAGAAGATGTAAGCCCCATATGAATAAATCTTGAATCATTGCCCACATGTTCTGCAACATTTGTAAGAAAGGCAATTACATCATGTTTTGTATCAGCTTCAATCTCTTCAATCCGTTCAATTGAAAAATTTGCTTTGGATCTAATGTTTTCAACAGCTTTTTCAGGAATCTTGTTTAGATCTGCCAGAGCTTCACATACAGCAATTTCAACTTTAAGCCATGTTCTGTATTTACTTTCGTCTGTCCAGAGATCACCCATTTCTTTTCTTGTATATCTTTTTATCATAATGCCCCATAAATAGTTTACATGCATAAATCATATAAACAAATTGATTAAAAGTGCTTTATATCATAATGCTAAATAAAATAGTAATAAAAAGAGCTGTTTTTATTACTTAATCTGAGAAACCCGATGTTTAAGTAAAACTTATGCAGGCATCAGCCTGACCTGCCAAATGCTTGTCTGCCATAAACTGGTATAAATTAGAAATATTAATGATAATTTTCAAAAACAGACGGTTTATTTACTATTGATAGTGCATTGTCCAGGGATCATTGCAACGTCCCATTCTATTGTTATTGCAAGGCTTCTGCTATCTTCAATTGCTAAAAGTTCCTCTTTTTTTTTGTTTAAAATATAGTCAGCCACTTTAACAGGAACTGTTCCTTTAACAGATGTGATATTCTCTTTTAAAGATTCAAGCTGAAGCTTTCGTAGAAAACTTAAAACCAAAGATTCTATTGAAGGTGTCATGCCTTTTCCATGACAATGCATACATTGTTCAAAACTGCTTAATTCGATAGATGGATTAATGCGCTGTCTTGATAGTTCCATTAGTCCGAACTTTGATATTTTACTAACTTTTGTTTTTGCTTTGTCTTTTTTCAACTGTATCTTAATTGTTTTTTCCACTTCCAGTTTGTGCTTTGACTCTTTCATATCAATGAAATCAATGACAATAAGCCCTCCAAGATCCCTTAAACGCAGTTGACGGGCAATTTCTTCAGCAGCTTCAAGATCAGTACTTAAAGCTGTCTTTTCAATTGATTTATTACTAGTTGCTTTTCCGGAATTAACATCTATTGCTACTAAAGCTTCTGTTTGTTCAATAACAACAGAACCGCCTGATTTTAAATTGACTTTGCTTTGATAAATTGAAGATATCTGATTTTCCAGTTGGTGTTTTGTGAAAATCGGTTTAGCACCTTTATGGAGTTTAACGATTTTTGTGTGTTTAAGCGAAATGATTTTCATAAACTCTTTTGCTTCATGATATACTTGTTCATTGTCTATAAGTATTTCAGAGACCTCAGGTGTGAAATTATCACGTATGGATCGAAGAACCAGGTTTCTTTCCTTGTATACGAGATGTGGCGCTTTTTCCTTTATTCCTTCTTCTTTTATATTTTTCCACAGTCTTAGAAGATAATTCAGATCTTTGGTAATATGTAGTTTGTTGCATTTTGCACCTGCTGTGCGAACAATGATGCCAAATCCTTCAGGAACAGATACTTTGTTAATAATACTTTTCAGTCGGTTTCGTTCGGTTTCGTCTTCTATTTTTCTTGAAATTCCTTTATGTTTACTGCCTGGCATAAGAACAATATATCTTCCAGGAAGTGAAATAAATGTGGTCAGCATTGCTCCTTTATTCATTCGGGGGTCTTTTGCAATTTGAACTAAAAGTTCTTGTCCTGGTTTAATAATGTTGCTAATTGAACGTTTTCCAGAAGGAGTGTCCTGAAAATAGTCACTGTGTATTTCATGTTTTTGCAAAAATCCATGGCGTTGTTCACCGAAATCCACAAATGCGGCCTGGAGACCTGGTTCAACCCTTGTAATTATTCCTTTATAAATGTTGCCATGAAGTATTTTTTTCAAAGAAGATTCAATATGAAATTCTTCAAGTTTGTTATCAATAACTTTTGCAATTCTGCATTCTTCAGGAGCTATCGCATTGATAAGGATTTTAGCGTTTGAATAATTGTTTGTCTTTTTCCTGTCCATAATAAATTTAAGTCGATGTGAAAGTGTTATTTACAAGTCAAATATTTTTTTAATAATACAAGATATAGTATGTTACTAAAATAGTCTGAGCATTTTAAGATTGCATGAGATGGTATTGAAGTTAAAGCTATTTTTATATCTAAAATTTATATTTGAAGTTTTATAAAATAATTTTAAAAGAAACAACTAAATACAAATATTTTGAAAAAAAGTGTATTATAAGTCGTTTGCCTGTATTGCTATTAGTTTGGTAGTGTATTATAAATTATATACTAGTACAAGATAAAATATATTTTATTAATCAGAAATTTACAAATTTTTTAGCATAAAGTATTAACCTTGCTGGAGGAAACATATAATGCATGAAAGATATGATCCTAAAACTATTGAACCAAAATGGCAAAAACATTGGGAAAAGACAAAGCTTTTTAAGGTTGATGTGGATCATGAAAAGAAAAAATATTATCTTCTTGAGATGTTTCCTTATCCGTCAGGCAAGATACACATCGGACACGTAAGAAATTATACAATTGGTGATGTTGTTGCAAGATATAAAAAAATGCAAGGATATAATGTTTTGCATCCCATGGGTTGGGATGCATTTGGTATGCCTGCGGAAAATGCTGCAATTGCAAACAAAACTCATCCTGCAAAGTGGACATATGAAAATATCGCTGCAATGCGTTTTCAACTTAAGCAATTAGGTTTTAGTTATGATTGGGATAGAGAATTTGCCACATGTCAACCTGAGTACTACAAATGGGAGCAATGGCTCTTTTTAAAAATGTATGAAAAGAAGATGGTATATAGAAAAAAGTCATACATAAACTGGTGCAATACCTGCTCGACTGTTTTAGCAAACGAGCAGGTTGAGTTAGGAATGTGCTGGAGATGTGGCAGGCCAGTGATTCAAAAAAAACTTTGGCAATGGTTTTTTAAGATAACAGATTATGCTGATGATCTGCTTAAATATTGTGACAGGCTTGAAGGATGGCCAGGCAAGGTTTTAGCTATGCAGAAAAACTGGATAGGTAAAAGCTATGGCGCAAATATAAAGTTTAACATTGAAAATTCTGACTTATATGATGACATTGATAATCATATTTCTGTTTTTACCACAAGACAGGATACTGTTTTCGGAGCAACATTTATGTGTCTTGCGCCTGAGCATCCTCTGGTGCTTAAACTCTCTGAGAAAACGGCTCAAAAAAATGCTGTACAAAACTTTGTTGAAAAAATATCCATGCAGGATAGATCCGCTAAATCCATAGAAACTTATGAAAAAGAAGGAGTTTTTACAGGTGCTTATTGTATCAACCCTGTAACTGGTTTAAAAATGCCTGTATACACTGCTAATTTTGCACTTATGGAGTATGGAACAGGTGCTGTTATGTCTGTGCCTGCACATGATCAGCGTGATTTTGAGTTTGCCAAAAAATATGGGATAGATATTATTGTTGTTATTAATCCTTATGATAAAAAAATTGATGCTGAAATCATGACACAGGCATTTACAGACAGTGGCGTATTGGTCAATTCAGGGCAGTTTAATGGCATGGACAGCAAAAAAGCTCTTGATGAAATAGCCTCTTATCTTAAAGAAAAAGGACTGGGGGATAAAACTGTAAGCTTTCGTTTAAGAGACTGGGGGATTTCCAGACAAAGATATTGGGGGGCTCCGATTCCCATGGTTTATTGTAAAACATGTGGCGCTGTTCCTGTTAATGAATGTGATTTGCCTGTTGTTTTGCCGGAAGATGCTGATTTGCTGGAAACAGGAGGATCACCTCTTACTGTTCATGATTATTTTATAAAGACTGCGTGCCCCAAATGTAACAGATCTGATGCAAGAAGAGAAACAGATACAATGGATACTTTTGTGGAATCATCCTGGTACTTTGAGCGATACTGTTGTCCAGATAGCAACAGCAGGATGTTTGATAAGGAGGCTATTGACTACTGGATGCCTGTAGATCAGTATATAGGCGGTGTTGAGCATGCTATTTTACATTTACTTTATTCAAGATATTATACAAGGGTGCTTAATGATTTCGGACTTGTAAAATATAAAGAACCTTTTACCAGGCTGCTTACACAAGGAATGGTATGTAAAGAAACATATACCTGCCTGAATCACAAATTTGTTTCACCCGATGAAGTTGAATTTAAAGGTGACGACTGCTTTTGCAATAAATGTGGGGAAAAAATTATTATAGGCCGTATTGAAAAGATGTCCAAGTCCAAAAAAAATGTTATAGATCCCAGTTTTCTGCTTGATCAATATGGCGCTGATACAACAAGACTGTTTTGCCTTTTTGCAGCTCCGCCTGAAAGAGATCTTGAATGGAGTATGCAGGGTGTTGATGGAGCATTTCGTTTTTTAAATCGTGTTTGGCGTCTTGCATATAGTCTGATGGATTTGATCAAAGATGTTAATATATTTAAAGGCAACATTGATAAGCTAAATGGAAGTATAAGGGATTTATATAGAAAAACTCATTATACAATAAAAAAGGTTTCAAATGATATTGAAGACAGATTTCATTTTAATACTGCAATAAGCGCTGTTATGGAACTTGTTAATGTAATGTATGGTATTGATTTTTTGGATGTTAAATTAAAAAAGGGTGCTAAAGATGATCAGGTGCTAAGGTTTGCAATGGAAACTGTTACTATTTTGTTATCACCTATTGTACCTCATTTTGCAGAGGAAATATGGAAGCATTTGGGGTATGAATCAAGCATATTTTACGCATCCTGGCCATCATACAATGAAGATGCTTTAAAAGAGGATAACCTTTTGATTGTAGTTCAGGTTAATGGTAAACTAAGAAGCAGGTTTAATGTAAATATTGGCACAGATGATGAAACCATAAAGAAAAAGGCTCTTGATGATAAACGGGTTAAACAGTTTGTTGATGGTAAATCAATAAAAAAGGTCATTGTTGTAAAAAATAAACTGGTCAATATTGTAGTATAATTGAAAATCATGTTCATTAAAAATATATTTTAAATTTTGTTTTAAACTGTGAAACAGCCCATGGCAGGGCTGTTTCATACAAAAAAAAGTATGAGATAAAAATGCGCTGTAAAACCAGGTTGGTTTTAATATTTTTTTTAGTATCTGTCTTTTTGCTGTCATGCGGCTACAGGTTAGTCGGATCCGGAAACTTTGTTGTTGATGTAAGAAGGATTTATATTGAAATATTTAATAACCGTACTTTTGAAACCGGCATGGAAAATTTTCTTACAAATGATATTATTCGTGAATTTATTAAAGGCAGCAAAGTTAAGTATTCAAAAAAAAATGAGGCAGAAGCTTTCCTCTCAGGTGTGATAAAATCGGTAGGTGAAGAAACAATTTCTCACACTAAATCTTATACCTCTTATGAAAGAAGAATTAAAATATTGGCGGATGTAAAGATAGTAGACAGAGAAGGTGATGTCCTTTGGTCGGCAAGTAACATTTCTGCAATTGAGGATTATGAAGCTTCTCTGGATCAACAGACAACAGAAAGGAACAAAAAAGAGGCAATTTCAGAGCTTTCCAGAAAACTTGCAGAAAATATTTACGGCCGTCTTACGCAAGATTTTTAAGATATAATACATCCCGTTTGCCTTAGGTCTTTTTATATTTTTTGTATGAAAAAAAGTATGGGCAAACTAGAATGTTTTTTTGATATTATCTGTTTTATAAAAACAATAACCTTCAGGAAATAGTTGTATTTACAAATTGTGAAAGGCGGGATATTTTTCTTGCAGCGTTGTTTTTGTGGATTATACCCTTTTTTGAAGCTTTGTCGATTATTGATTTCGCAGTATTTAGTTTACTGATTACTGACTCTTTTGAATCTTCTTTAGCTACATTTAAAACATCTTTTACAGCATTTTTTATTCTGGTTCTGATTGAAGCATTGCGTATGCGTTTAATGTTATTTTGCTGTGCCCGTTTTATTGCTGATTTGTGGTTTGCCAATTACCTGATCTCCTTAAGTTATTATATTAAAATTTTTAATTAAATTAACTTATATAAAAAAAATATATTCTACATAATTACATAATTAAGTTTACCATGTCAAGTTATTTTGTTATATCCTTAGTGCAGACTATATTTATCAATATTATAAATCATACAGTCTGTAAGATTATAGCCAGTCCTAAAAATTTTCAAATAGAATTAACATGGTAAAAAATCACTGTTTTCATTATGTCTGAAAATGATCGTGTCATAAGTGCTGCTGGTACAATAAGTTTTGCAACTTTTTTAAGTCGTATTTTAGGCTTTATAAGAGATGTCGTTATTGCTTCTTTTTTTGGCGCAGGCATGTATACAGATGCTTTTTTTGTAGCTTTTAGAATTCCTAACCTTTTAAGGAGACTTTTGGCAGAAGGCTCTTTAACCATTGCATTTATTCCTGTTTTTACGAAATATCTTTCTAACTGCGGTAAAAAAGAAGCATTTGACCTGGCTATATCTCTTATACGGATATTGGCTGTATTGCTTGGTTTTATTGTTATTCTTGGAATTTGGTTTTCTCCTGTTATTGTTGGTTTGATTGCTCCTGGATTTGCAGATTTTCCTGAAAAATTTGCTGTTACCGTTTTCTTGACAAGAATTATATTTCCATACATTTTTTTTGCAAGTCTTGTGGCAGTTTGTATGGGCATATTAAATGCCATGGGACATTTTCTGGCTCCCGCGTTATCCCCTGCTTTGTTGAATATTGCAATGATATGTTCTGTTTTAATCATTTCGCCTTATATGACAGTTGCAATTACAGGCCTTGCAATCGGTGCTTTAATCGGTGGATTCTTGCAGCTTGCTTTGCAGGTGCCTGTACTTATCAAAAAAGGTCTTTATTTTTGGGGAAAGGCAACAGTTATACATCCCGGAGTTAATAAAATAGGTAAATTGATGCTGCCTGCCATGTTTGGAGCAGCAGCTTATCAGATCAATATTTTTGTTGGTACTGTGCTGGCTTCATTGTTGCCGGAGGGCAGTGTTTCATATCTTTATTATGCGGATCGTCTTGTACAGTTTCCTCTGGGTATTTTTGCCATAGCAATTGCAACTGCTATTTTACCCAGTTTTTCAAGGCAGGCAGCTGCAAAGGATTTTGATTCTATTAAAGATACCTTTTCACATGGAATGAAACTTGTATTTTTTATTATACTTCCTTGCATGGCTGGTCTGATTGTTTTAAGAGAGCCTGTTGTCGCTCTTTTGTTTAAAAGGGGTGCTTTTGGAGATGAAGCAATACGTTTGACAGCTTCTGCATTACTAAATTATTCTGTGGGGCTTTGGGCTTTTTCTGCAGTCAGAATACTATATTCAGCATATTATGCCTTGCAGGATACAAAAACTCCTGTTAAGATAACTACAATAGCCATTGTTTTTAATATTATATTCGGAATAATTCTTATGGGCCCTCTTAAGCATGGTGGCCTTGCTCTTGCCACATCTTTATCTTCCATGCTGAATTTTGTATTACTTTCTCGAAGTTTAAGCTTAAAAATAGGTTCTTTTGGCTGGCAAAAAATTATGCTGTCCGTGTTTAGATCAGGCTTGTGTTCAATTTTAATGGGTATAGCAGTTTCAGCCATCTCTTTTTTTCTAATTTCATTAGAAAACGCTTCTTTTTGCTCTCTTTTGGGAGGGACTTTGGCTAGTATTATTACAGGTATTATTGTTTATCTGTTTTTATCCTTTATTACCAGGTCTCCTGAATTGCAAGAGCTTATTGATATTGTTGGAAGAGGTATGAAAAAAATATGAAAATAGCGCAAAAAGCTATGTTGGCTTGTGTTATATTGGCTTTGTTTTCCATGCTGTTGTTTATAACCTGTGGTGAAAAAGGTCTTGTTGATCTTTCCTGTTTAACCAAAAAAAAAGATAGCTTGATAAATAAAAATTTAAGGCAGGCAAAGATAAATATCTCTTTAAGTCGAAAAGTATACAGATTGAAAAATGATTTTGCTTATATAGAGGATGTTGCAAGACAGGAACTCGGGTTAATTGGTATGGATGAGTTGATTTTCAAGATTAAAAAAGGCAATAGGGGGAAAAATGGTTAAACAGTCATATGTCAATACTTTTGCATATGCTAAAGTTTGTGCTGCCCAGGGCTATTTTGAAAAAGCTTATGAAATTTGCCAAAATCTTTTACAACTTGAGCCTGGCAGACAGGAGATTATTGATTTTCTTAATGAAATTCAGGTAAGGTTGATTGAAAACAGTGTAAATGATTCAGAAGATCTTGTTAATTTGTTTGTCAAGTGGATTAGTCTGATGGTCTGTTATAATAGCCTGCAAAAATTAAAAGAGTTTAGTATTTTATCCAGCTGATTTTTCTTTACATCTTAATATAACTTTACAAAAAAGACAAAATATTTTATTTAAAACAGTTTTCAAATCCTGCCGGAGATGGGACATAAATGGGCGAGGTTGGAATTATGTTTTGAAATTAAAATTTTGATAATTTGCTGATGCATAAAATTTAAAAACAGGGGTATACAATACATGTACAAAAAGATGAAAGAGAATAAATTTCTTGGATCGTCGAAGAATGTCGGGTTTATTTCCGTGCGTTTGGCTGGGACAGATGGGGTTTCACTAGAGACAGCAAAATGGGCTAAAGTTTTTGAAAAGGAAGGGTTCAAGTGTTATTATTTAGCAGGAGAACTTGATCGGCCAAAAGAGTGTTCCTATCTGCTTGAAGAAGCACATTTTGCCTATCCTGAGATTAGAAATATTTATAAAAACTGCTTTGGAGTAAGTATTAGGGGACGTTATATAACTCAGCAAATACAAAGATTAAAACATGTTATTAAAAATCATATTTATAAGTTTATTGAAAAGTTTCAAATTGATCTTTTTGTAACGCAGAATTCTTTGACGATTCCTTTGAATATTCCTTTGGGTCTTGCCATAACTGAAGTGATTGCAGAAATTGGAATTCCAACAATAGCACATCATCATGATTTTTTCTGGGAAAGGCAGCATTTTTTGACAAATGCTGTTTGGGATTACCTGAATATGTCATTTCCCCCACATTTGGCACCAATAAAGCATGTGGTGATAAATTCATCTGCTGACAATCAGTTAGGTCTTAGAACAGGCATTTCATCAACAATTATCCCCAATGTTATGGATTTTGAAAATACTCCTGCCGCAATTGACAACTATTCATCTGATGTGAAAGAAGCCTTTGGCATTAAAGATGATGAGCTTTTTATTCTTCAGCCCACAAGAGTTGTAAAAAGAAAAGGAATTGAACATGCAATCGAACTTGTCAGCCGGCTTGACATGAAGGCTAAGCTTGTTATTTCGCATGCTTCAGGTGATGAAGGACATGGCTATGAATTAAGGGTAAGGGAATATTCAAAACTGATGAAAGTTGATACAATTTTTGTTTCAGATATTATTAGTGAAAATAGGGGCCAAACAAAAGATGGAAGAAAAATTTATACGCTTTTTGATATCTATCCACATGCAGATCTTGTAACATACCCTTCGAATTTTGAAGGATTTGGCAATGCATTTTTAGAAGCAGTTTATTTTAAAAAGCCTGTAGTTGTGAATAATTATTCAATTTACTCTTTGGATATTAAACCAAAAGGTTTTTCTGTTATTGAACTGGATGGGTTTGTTACAGAAGACAGTGTGGCATATACAAGAAAAATATTAAAAAATAAAGAGCTTTGTAATGACATGGTTGAAAAAAATTATAACATAGCAAAGCGTAATTATTCCTACACTGTTTTGCAGCAGAAACTTGAAACACTTTTGTGTGATATTATATTTTAAATTCGACAGGCTGTTACAAAACGCAATTTATCCAATTTCTGCGTTAGAAAATTAATTTGATTTTCTTAAATACTATCTGTATGCCTGCGGTTAAATTAATTTTCCGTCTTGGACTTGAAAAAAAAATCATTCCGTAGGCAGCCTGTCGATTACTTTAGGTAAGTGAGCAAAAATAAGTTGTATAAGTTGTTTTTTACTCACTATCTTAAGTTAAAAAAGGAGGTTGTGGTGATAGGTGAATGTGATGATACAACAATACCTGTTATAGGAGATGCAAAAGTTAATTCACCCCTTGAGCTGTGGGAAAAAAAATCCTGTAAAAATTATGTATCTGACAGTGAAAGAGTTGTCATTGATATTCAATTAGATAGCCTGGTAAGTTTGATCAAAGAAGGGAAAGAGCCTTCCAGCTTTGAAATGGCAGGCCCCAGGGAAAAAATATATTTTGACCCCAGCAAGCTTAGATGTGCACTTGTTACATGCGGAGGCTTGTGCCCAGGATTAAACGATATTATACGCTCCCTTGTTCTTGAGTTATACTATGGCTATGGTGTTAGAAACATATATGGTATAAAATATGGTTTGCAAGGATTTATTCCCAAATATTCCCATGATATCATTGATTTGCATCCAGGCGTTGTATCCAGCATACTTGATGCGGGAGGTACAATTCTTGGATCTTCAAGAGGAGCCCAGGACATAGAAGAGATAGTTGATTGTCTGGAAAGGATGAATATCGGTATTCTGTTTATGATAGGAGGTGATGGAACACTTATGGCAGCCTATAAAATTGCAGATACAATAATGAAAAGAAATTTAAAGATAAGTGTTGTTGGTATACCAAAAACCATTGATAATGATATTTATCTTGTATCCAGATCATTTGGGTTTGAAACAGCCGTTGATATTTCAACTATGGCCGTAAAGGGCGCACATAAAGAAGCAGAGGGTTATCATAATGGCATAGGGCTTATCAAACTTATGGGACGGCATTCAGGATTTATTGCGGCAACTGCGGCTTTGGCTCAGCAGGATGTTAATTTTGTGCTTGTTCCGGAAGTTGATTTTGATCTTGATGGCCCTGGAGGATTTTTAATGGCACTTGAGAGGCGTTTAGCAGCAAGAAAGCATGCTGTCGTTATAATTGCTGAAGGCTCAGGCCAGAAATTTTTTAAAAATAATAAAAAAAGCTATGATGCCTCAGGCAACATTATATTAAATGATATTGGTATTTTTCTGAAAAATAAAATATCTTCTTATTTTAAAGAGAGAAACCTTGATATTTCTTTAAAGTATATTGATCCAAGCTATATGATAAGAAGTCTTCCTGCAAATCCAAATGACAGCGTTTTTTGCGGTTTTTTAGGGCGTGATGCCGCCCATGCCGGTATGGCAGGGAAGACAAAGCTTATTATTGGGCATTGGAATAATCATTTTGTACACGTGCCCATGGGTTTGTCAGTGGGAAAAAGAAAACAGATATCGCCTTCAGGAAAGTTGTGGCGTACAGTACTTGAGACAACAGGACAAGGAATATTGAAAAATGTGAAATAAGGCAGTAAGTACATTTGCATCTTTTTCACATGCCACCGGGAAAAAGTTCGATTTCAACTCTGCGGTTTAAGCGTCTTCCTTTTTTTGTAGTATTTGATTTTAAAGGATTTTTTTTCCCCAGTCCAATTGTTTTATTAATTCTCAAAGGACGAATACCTTTGGCAATCAGATAATTTTTTATAATGTTTGCCCTGTATTCTGATAGCATTATATTGTATGTCTCATATCCGATTGAGTCTGTATGTCCTTTAATAGTAATTGTAATATCTGGATTTTCATGCATGTCTGAAACAAGCTTGTTTAGTACATTTATAACTCTATAGGACAAATCAACTGACTTATAATCAAAAAAGAGTAAAAGTTTGTTGTCTTTATATCGTGATAGTGTTGATTTGATGTTAGTGCTATTGATGGTTTGCTTTACCTGATTAGATAGAGAAGAGCTATCAGGTACTTTTTTATTGTTCTGGTTTTTATTGTTATTTTGTTTTTCAGCTGTTAAATTCTCTGTGTGCAATGTGTTGTAATCATTGTAAGGATTATTTGTCACATTATTTGAAGTTACAGGATCTGATTGTTTTGAAATATTAAAATAATAGCTAATCATATTGTTCCAATTAAGATAGAATAAACCACCTGCGATAATTAAAAGAGAAAAAATTAATATAAGAAAAGAGGGGTTTTTGGGGGAAGGTTTGGGAATATGGGTATTATATTGTTTTTTTAGTTTGATGTTATTTCGTATATGTGCTGATGCTGTTTTTCCAATAACGGCATTTGCGGGAGTTTCGTCAATAATGGCATTTGTGGGGATATAAAGTTCCTGAGCGCATTCTTTGATTATTTCTACATTTATTGTTTTTTTTTCTTGAACATATCCGGAAAGCAGTGCATGATCGCAGATTATATTGATCAGGCGGGGATAGCCTTTTGAAAAAGAGTAGATTTCACTTATTGCCTGAAAAGAAAAGAAATTATTTTGCGTACCTGCAATTTTAAGCCTGTATTTAATGTATTCTGCTGTTTCATTTTTATTTAAAGGGTCAATGTGATAGTTTAAAGTAATTCTTTGGCGCAGGGCTCTGTTTCTTTTTTCTAATAAAATATCGTTTAATTCATTTTGACCCACAAAAAATATATTTATAAGTTTTGTACTTTGTTTTTCAATATTTGATAGAAGTCGTATACTTTCTAGCAGGTTGTGATCCATTCTCTGGGCTTCATCAATTATGAGCAGAACCTTTTTGTTGTTTGAATGCATATCCAATAAAAAGCTGCTAAAACAGGTAAGAAATTTTCCTTTTGTGGTAAAATGTGTGTTTATGTTGAAAGCATCTGCAATGTATTTGAAAAAATCCATCTCTTTCAGTTCAGGGTTAAAAACCGTTGCAAGGCTGATATCTTTGCCCAGGCTGTTTATCAGCCTGTTTATAAGTGTTGTTTTTCCTGTACCCACATCGCCTGTAAGAAGCAAAAAACCTTTGTTGTCAAGTATGCCATATTTTAAAATGGCAAGAGCTTCTTTGTGCTTTTCTCCGATCCACAGGAATTTAGGATCAGTACTGATTTGAAATGGTTTTGTTTTTAAATTATAAAATGATTTGTACATGTTATTTAATCTACCCCAAAAGTATTTTTTTCTGTTTTTGTTGAAGATTCAAGGCGTATATAATCAATATACAAAATGATTTTTTTTGACGGGTCTGATATGAAAATGTACAATGAAGAAATTTTTTTCAGGTTTAATAAACGTTTTTTATCAGATGTTATCAGTTTTTTTAAAGGAATTCGGACATTATTTATTCCTGGTTTGATGGTTATTTTTTTGTTAAATCTATTGTTGAAATCATTTCTGCTTTTATTATCATCAATTCTGACTGTAACAGCTATTTTATGATTTTTAGTATTATAAATATCAAAATTAACATATGAAAATGCTGTCCAGTCGTTTTTATCTGATTTGAATGAAAGTCCTGGATATTTTGATGGAAAAAATATAATTTTTAATGATTTTTTTCCGTGAGTAATATGTTTATCTGAAAGAGAAAAAAGTGTTTTGCATTTCCAGAAAAAAGTGTCTAACTCTTTATCAGTCTCAAAATCAAGCAAAATAAGCTTATCCGGACAAAAACTGGAACATGATAAAAAGATGCAGAAAATGCCAGTTAGCAAAGCAGTTTTTAATAATATATTCATTTAAAAAAAGTGCATAAGGAAGCTGTTTTGTTAATGTTTCTAAAAGTGTAATACCAAAAGCTCAGGAGGGGCAAAAAAACGAAATGGGATGTGGCTTGTTCCAATTCCGCGATTTACATACATCTGTTTTTTTCCTTTTTGATACAGGCCGGATCTGAAACGGGCACATTTTTCGTATCCTAATATTTTCCATATCCATAAAGGAAGTAAAATCTGGCCTCCATGTGTGTCTCCTGCAAGCAAAAGAATATCTTTTTTTTCATCAATCAGATCAAACATCAACGGGTCATGATTTAAAACTATTGTGGGAATATCAGGCAGCATTTGATCTGGTTTTTTGACAGAAAAGTCAGAGTCGCTACAATAGCTGTCAAAACCTGCGATACAGATTTTTTTACCGGAAAAATTTATATATTCTGTTGAATTTTTCAGAAAACTGACTTTATTGTGAAATGCTTTTTCAAAACTTTCTGGAACATGGCAGAACATGCAGCTTTGCCTGGAGAAACTGTAATCATAATCTCCCATAACAG
>Ga0209345_10000903_pt1 | contig 38019 bp, 32 predicted proteins | sample Cruoilmetagenom7_FD_187294 | JGI IMG/M metagenome (GOLD analysis project Ga0209345, IMG submission 187294) | Oil polluted marine microbial communities from Coal Oil Point, Santa Barbara, California, USA - Sample 7 (SPAdes) (version 2) | ecosystem: Environmental > Aquatic > Marine > Oil seeps ...
TGAACTGGATCACCAACTACGTCCGTCCGCGTATCAACTCGATTTTCTCGCGCCGCGAGACGCCGGACAACCTGTGGACCAAGTGTAACGAATGCGGCACGATGCTGTTTCACCGCGAGCTGTCGGACAATCTGAACGTCTGCACCAACTGCGGCCACCACATGCACATCAGCCCGCGTGAGCGGTTCAAGGCGTTGTTTGATGGCGGCATTTTCACCGAGGTCAAAGTCCCCGCGCCAACGCCTGATCCGCTGCACTTCAAGGACCAGAAGCGCTACCCCGACCGGATGAAAGCCGCGCAGAAACAGACCGGTGAGCATGAGGCGATGCTGGTTGTGACTGGCGAGATGGGCCGCACGCCGATCGTCGCCTGCGCGCAGGATTTCTCCTTCATGGGCGGCTCCATGGGCATGTATGTCGGCAATGCGATCATCGCCGCTGCCGAAGAAGCCGTGAAGTTGAAGCGCCCGCTGGTGCTGTTTTCGGCCGCTGGCGGCGCGCGGATGCAGGAGGGTATCTTGAGCCTGATGCAAATGCCGCGCACCACCGTCGCCGTGCAGATGCTGAAAGAGGCCGGTCTTCCCTATATCGTCGTGCTGACCCATCCAACCACGGGCGGCGTGACGGCCTCCTATGCGATGCTGGGCGACGTGCAGATCGCCGAGCCGAACGCGCTAATCTGTTTCGCCGGGCCGCGTGTTATTGAGCAGACGATCCGTGAAAAACTCCCCGAAGGGTTTCAGCGGGCGGAATATCTGCTCGACCACGGCATGCTTGACCGTGTGACCAAACGCACCGAGATGCGCGATGAGTTGATTACCATCACGCGGATGCTGATGGGGCTGACGCCTGCCGTGCGTGGCGATTTGCCAGCGCCGGAAGAAGTTGAGGTCGCCGAGGCTGCCGCAGCGGTTCAGGCTTCGGCTGACCTGCCTGCGGAAAGCCCAGAGAAAAAATGAGCACGCCTTCATCGGACGTCATCCTTGACCGGATGATGGCGTTGCACCCCAAGATCATTGACCTGACACTTGATCGGATGTGGCGGCTGCTGGAGGCTCTTGGCAATCCGCAAAACAAGCTGCCTCCGGTGATCCATATCGCCGGGACCAATGGCAAAGGCTCGACCCAAGCGATGATCCGCGCGGGTTTGGAGGCAGCGGGCAAGAGCGTTCACGCCTATACCTCGCCGCATCTGGCGCGCTTTCATGAGCGTATCCGAGTGGCGGGGGAGCTGATTTCCGAGCCTGATCTGGCCGCTGTGCTGGATGAATGCCATGCGGCCAATGGCGGCGAAGAGATCACCTATTTCGAGATCACTACCTGCGCAGCGATCCTCGCCTTTTCGCGGACACCGGCGGATTACACGCTGTTGGAAGTGGGCCTCGGAGGTCGGTTGGACGCCACCAATGTGGTTAAACCTGCGCTGACAGTCATCACGCCGGTTTCGGTCGATCACCAGCAGTATCTGGGCGAGACTTTGGCCGAGATTGCTGGTGAAAAAGCCGGTATCATGAAGCGATTGATGCCCTGTGTTGTCGGCCCTCAGGAAGACGCCGCGCTTGATGTTATCGAAGACCGCGCCGCCAAACTTGGCGTGCCGCTGTTGGCCTATGGTCAGCAATGGCACGTCGGGCCAGAGGTCGGGCGCATGGTCTATCAAGATGAGAGTGGCTTACTAGACCTACCGCGCCCCATTTTGCTGGGCGACCATCAAATCATGAACGCGGGCGCGGCCCTCGCGGCGTTGCGGCATTTGGGCGTGGATGCGGAGGCCTGCGAAGCCGCCGTGACCCGTGCCGAATGGCCAGCGCGGATGCAGCGGCTCTCGGACGGGCGGTTTGCGCAGCAAGCGCCGCTGGCCGAGTTGTGGCTGGATGGCGGGCACAACCCCGCTGCTGGGGAGGCGTTGGCCGCAGCGCTCGCCGCCATGCCGCAGCGCCCGACGCATTTGATCTGCGGCATGTTGAACACCAAAGACATCGCGGGCTACCTACGACCCTTGGCGGCTCAGGCGGCCAGTCTCACGGCCGTGTCGATCCCCGGAGAGGCGGCGACTTTGCCCGCGGAGGCCACCGCAAAGGCTGCGCGCGACGTGGGATTTGACGCCTCGGAGGCCGAGAGCGTATCAGCCGCGCTTGCGGCGATTATCGCCAAAGAACCCCAAGCGCGTGTGCTGATTTGCGGCTCGCTCTACCTGGCCGGTAGCGTGTTGCGCGAAAGCGTCTAATTAACCATATTTGGGTGCCCCATCTGCTTTGCGATGCAGATATGGTGTAGTTTGATCAGTAGAGATTCCACATGATTTCGACTGAGGTGCCCAATATGTCCAACCTGTCCGACCCGGCGCGTCACCCGCAAGACGCTACGCGGAAATATCAGTTCATCTTCATGGCTATTGGCGTCGCGATCATCGCTGGCGGCCTGTGGTGGCTTTATGAAGTTGAACGCCCCTATCATCCATTTTTGCAGGGCAATGACCTGCACATGCAGCAGGTTAGCGATTCTTGAAAAGAGACGGGGCGCTTTGTCAGCGGCCCCAATCTTCGCTTTGCATTTCGCGCAGGCGCGACGCGGTGCGTTCGAATTCAAAGGTGCCTTCCCCTTCGAGGTAGAGCATCTCAGGCGGGGCTGCTGCAGAGCAGATCAACCGGACACGGGCTTCGTAGAGGGCATCAATCAGGGTAACGAATCGCTTCGCCTCGTTGAAGTTTGACCGGCCAAGGCTGGGGATGTCATCCAGCAGCAACACCCGCACGGCCTGCGCCAGCGCGAGGTAATCTGCAGCCCCCAGCGGCCTGCCACAGAGCGCGTGAAAACTTGCCCGAGCCATGCCGTTGTGAAAGGCAGGAATGACCACTTCGCGGCCTTTGACCTGCAGGGTTAGCGGTTCGCCCTTGGTGCCTGCAAGATCGTCCCATACCGCATCCATCGCGGCACGGCTTTCGGCGTTCACGGGGGTGAAATAGACCTGCGAGCCGGCCAAGCGGTCTTGGCGGTAGTCGGTGGGGCTGACCAATTCGTGCACCACCATGCGCGCTTTGATCAACTCGATAAACGGCACAAAGACTTCGCGGTTGATGCCGTTTTTGTAGAGGTCGTCGGGCAGGCGGTTGGAGGTTGTGACCACCACCACACCCGCGGCAAAGAGCGCCTCGAACAGACGGCCCACGATCATTGCGTCGGTGATGTCGGTGATCTGCATTTCGTCGAAGGCGAGCAGGCGGACCTCGCTGGCGACATCGCGGGCAACGGGGGTGATGGCGTCATCGACGCCGGTTTTGCGGACCTCGTGCATGGCATTGTGGATTTCCTGCATGAAGGCATGAAAATGCACCCGCCGCGCCGGAATGTCGGGCAGATGCGCCACGAACATATCCATCAGCATCGACTTGCCGCGCCCGACACCGCCCCAGAGGTAAAGCCCTTTGGGCGGCGGAGGGGCTTTGCGGAACAGGCCTTTCTTCGGCGGGTTGGCCAGCGCATCACGGATGCGGTCAAACTCGACCATGACCGCCTCTTGGGCGGGGTCGGCCTTGAGTTTGCCCTCCGCGACAAACTGGGCATAGGTCTCGCGCATATTGCTCATGGCGGGACAGATAGCGTGCTGGTGGGGGAGAGGAAAGGTGGTCCTGTGGAGAGGGCCAGCGCCTGCCCGTGGGGTGGCGATGACACCGTTGCTTCGTGCCACTTTATGGTTCAGTCGTGATGTGCGTCATATAGAGCGCGCCTAGCGTCACCAAATCGCCTCCCCGGTCGCACCAGAGGTGCGCCTAATATGTCGGCCCGCCTTTGGCGTGACGGACGGGCAGGCGATGGCCCGGCGCCTGCGGCTTAATTCCAGGCCGGTGGGCCTACCAGTCCGTCGGCCCCTTCTCTGCGAATTCATGCACCAGAAAGTCGATAAAGGCGCGGACCTTGGGCTGGGTAAACCGACCCGGAGGATAGACCGCATAGATGCCTTGGGTCTCCAGCGGCAGATCGGGGATCGCATCCTCGACCAAGCCTTTGTCCATCGCATCGGCATAAAGAAAGCTCGGCAGATAGGCGATGCCCAGCCCCGAAATCGCGGCGTTCAGCAGGCTCTGCCCGTCATTAACCGACAGCCAACCCGCCGTGCGCACCTGACGTTTCTCACCCGAGGGCGCTGTCAGTTTCCAGACGTTGCCCGAGGATTGGTTCGAGTAATGCAGCAGTTTGTGATCGTTCAGATCGTCAATTTTCTGGGGCCGCCCGTATTGTTCAAAATACTTCGGGCTGGCGATCATGCGTTTGGTGGTCTCGGTCAGCTTGCGGGCGCGCAGGGTGCTGTCTTCCAACTCCCCAATGCGCACGGCCATGTCGAACCCTTCGGAAATCAGCTCAACGTAACGGTTGTTGAGCACCATATTGACGGTGATGTCCGGGAAGTCCGAGAGGAACTCCGACAGCGCCGGGGACAGATGATTGACGCCAAAGTCCGTCGCCACCGAGATCCGCAGCAGGCCCGAGGGCGCGGATTGCATCGAGGTCACCAGCGCGTCGGCTTCTCCCGCGTCATTCAGCACCCGTCGGGCGCGGTCGTAATAGGCCAGACCGATCTCGGTGGGCGACACCCGCCGCGTGGTCCGGTTCAGCAGCCGCGCCCCAAGGCGAGCTTCGAGCGATGACACGTGCTTCGAGACGGCTGATTTCGAAATCCCCATCTTCTTGGCAGCATCGGTAAAACCACCCTGATCCACCACTGTGGCAAACGCTTCCATTTCCGTAAGGCGGTCCATTGCCTGTCCCTTCGCATAACTATTGTTGGGATCAGATATGGGCGGCAATTCGGGCAGGAACGGGGCAGGGGCAAGACAGTCCGGTGGTCTTTGCAAGGATCGTTCATGGCATGGAAACGCGGCAACAATCGTTTCCTCGGGGGTCAGAGCCAGCGAAACCATTTTAAGATCGCCAGCATGATCGCGGCGAGACCCACCATGGCGAGGCACAGGATCGCAAAGGCCTGCGGGTCATTCACGCCGGGCATGCCGCCGACGTTGACGCCGAAGAGCCCGGTGAGGAAGCTGAGCGGCAGAAACACAGCGGCGGCCAGTGACAGCACATAGCCATGCCGCGCTTGGCGTTGGGCGACTTGGTTATCGTGTTCGTCCTGCACGGTGACGATGCGTTCTTGCAGCGCGTCCAACTCCTCCACCACGATAGCGGTGCGGTTGGCCAATTCGCGCAGCTTCATCGAATCGACGTCTGGGACCAGCGGCAGGTCCAGTTCCGCCAGCCGTTCCAGCGCGCTGCGCTGCGGGGCGAGGTAGCGCTCCAGTTTGATCGTGCTGCGGCGGGTTACGGGCAGGTCTTTGGGTGGCGGGGTGCTGAGGTCTTCGAGGTCGGTCTCGTAGAAGGCCGTGCGTTCGGCCAGTTGAGCGACTTCGAGTTGCACCCGTGCGGTCAATCGCGAGACCAGCGCTTCGAGAAAGGCCGAGGGGCGCGGCGGGGCGGCGTTCTCGGCGGCCAATGCGCGCAACTCATCAATGGCAAAGACCCGGCGCATGCGCACCGTGATGACCACCGCATCCGTGACCCACATCCGGACCGAGACCATCTGATCGGCCTGCTGCCCTTCGTTAAGGTTAATGCCGCGCAGGTTCAGGATCAGCCCGTCGTCATATTCATCGCAACGGGGCCGGGTTTCGGGTTGCAGCAGGGCACCTGCCGGGATTTCGGGTAGGTGGGACGCCAGCCACGGCGCGAGCGCGGGATCGGAGAGGTCAAAGTGCCACCAGCGGTAGCGGCCCGGTCCGGTGAGACGGTCGTCATCGGGCACCTGAGCGGTGCCGTCATCAAAAATGTCGAAGACGCAGAGGGGCATGGCGACCTTGGGGCTGTTTCAGCGATCCTGCGGGTATCTAGGGCCGGGGGCAAGGGCGACCAGCGCGGTCGCCCTTTGGGGTCAAAGCGCTGCGGCCAGCCGGGTGCCTTGATTGATCGCGCGTTTGGCGTCCAGCTCCGCCGCGACATCCGCGCCGCCGATGACGTGGCAGGTCTGACCGCGCGCCTCAAGCGTGTCGGCGAGGCTGCGGTCCGACAGTTGCCCGGCGCAGAGCACGATGGTGTCGGCCTCGATCAGCGTCGGGTTTTCGCGGGCTTCGCCGAAGGTGATGTGTAGTCCCTGATCGTCGATCTGCTCATAGTTCACACCCGCGATCATCTTAACATTGCGCATGGTCAGCGAGGCGCGGTGAATCCAGCCCGTGGTTTTGCCCAAGCCCTTGCCGGGTTTGCTGGTCTTGCGTTGCAGCATGGTGATCTGCCGGGCAGGGGCGGGCGGTTGCGGCCCTTCGGGCGCCAGCCCGCTGCGGTGCTCGCCGGGATCGGTGACACCCCATTCGCGCATCCATTCGGGCAGGTTGAGCGTTGTGCTGTCGCCGTCATGCACAAGGTGTTCGGAGACATCAAAGCCAATGCCGCCCGCACCGATCACGGCCACGCGCTGGCCGACCTTGGCGGTGCCATTGAGCACGTCGATATAGCTGACGACATTGCCGCCGTCCTGACCGGGGATTTGCGGGTCACGCGGCACGACGCCGGTGGCGATGATCACTTCGTCAAAGCCCGACAGCGCATCGGCGGTGGCTTCGGTCTCCAACTGCACGGTCACGCCATGCGCGTCGAGCATAGTGTGGTACCAGTCGACCAGCCCCCAAAATTCTTCCTTGCCCGCGACCTGTTTGGCGAGGTTCAACTGCCCGCCGATCTCGCTGGCGCGGTCCATGAGCGTCACCTTGTGACCGCGCTTGGCCGCTGTGATCGCTGCCGAAAGCCCCGCCGGACCGGCGCCGACAACGGCCACGGATTTTGCCGTGGCGACCGGCTCGATCTTAAGCTCGGTCTCATAACAGGCACGCGGGTTCACCAGGCAGGTAGAGATTTTGCCGCCAAAGGTATGATCCAGACAGGCTTGGTTGCAGGCAATGCAAGGCGCGATCTGGTCGGCTTTGCCAGCTTTGGCCTTTGCGAGGAAATCGGCATCGGCCAGCATCGGACGGGCGAGGCTCACCATATCGGCGCAGCCCTCAGCCAGCACCTCTTCGGCGACTTCGGGTGTGTTGATCCGGTTTGAGGTGATCAGCGGGATGCCGACCTTGCCCATCAGCTTTTTCGTGACCCATGCAAAGGCCGCGCGCGGCACCGAGGTGGCGATGGTCGGAATGCGCGCCTCGTGCCAACCGATGCCGGTGTTGATGATCGTGGCCCCGGCCTTTTCGATCTCCTGCGCCAGTTGCACGACTTCGTCAAAGGTTGAGCCATTGGGGATGAGATCGATCATCGACAGGCGGTAGATCAGGATGAAATCCTCGCCCACCGTCTCGCGGACCCGGCGCACCACTTCGATGGGCAGGCGCATGCGGTTTTCATAAGACCCGCCCCAGCGGTCCTCGCGTTTGTTGGTATGGGTGACGAGGAACTGGTTCAGAAAATACCCCTCAGAGCCCATGATCTCGACCCCGTCATAGCCCGCCTCACGGGCGCGCAGAGCGCAGGCGGCGATGTCGGCGATTTGTTTTTCGATACCCTCTTCGTCCAACTCCTTCGGCGCGAACATTGAGATCGGGGATTTGATCGCGCTCGGCGCCACGCAGTCAGGCGAGAAAGCATAGCGGCCCGCGTGCAGGATCTGCATGGCGATCTTGCCGCCCGCCTCATGCACCCGTTGGGTGATGATGCTGTGGTTGTCGACGTCCTTTTGGCGGACCATCATCGCGGCCCCATGGGCGACCGAGCCTTCGGGGTTTGGCCCGATACCACCCGTCACCATCAGCCCCACGTCACCCCGTGCGCGGGCCGCGTAAAATTCCGCAACGCGGTTCCAATCCTGCGTTTCCTCCAGCCCGGTGTGCATCGAGCCCATCAGCAGGCGGTTCTTCAGCGTGGTAAAACCGAGGTCGAGCGGGGCGAGAAGATGGGGGTAATCGGACATGGCTTTACCTTTCAGGTCGGGCTGGGTCACTGTGACACCATCGCAAAGCCATGGGCAAGTCACGTGAAACGCCGCGTCAATCGGTGGGGTCACGGAACGTCAAAGTGAGGGCGCGGAATGGGGCAGGGCGGGCTAACGCTACGCGCAGCGGGTGGCGCGGACTACGACAGTCTAGGTCAGGTCATGTTCGATGCCATCCACGCGGGCACCAGTGTCTATAGTGCAGCGCAGCGTCGGGCGTGGCTGGATGCCCTGCCAACCGGCGCAAGATGGGCCGCGAAACTCGCAGGCCAACAGGTCGTGCTGGCCGAGCGGGAGGGGGCGGTGATCGGCTTTATGACGCTTGCAGCGGGTCATATTGATTTGGCCTTTGTCGCCGCCAAAGCGCAGGGGCAGGGCGTTTTTCGTGCGCTTTATGCGCAGGTGGAACGGCAGGCTCAAACACAGGGCGAAACGCGTTTGCACGCCCATGCCAGCCTCATGGCCCGCCCTGCCTTTGAGGCCGTGGGCTTTCATGTTATCCGGGCCGAGCGCGTGGCGCGGGCGGGTGAATATCTGGACCGCTTTGAAATGGAGAAAACACTGACATGACCCCCGAAGAGATTGCCAAACTGCCCTACCGCCCCTGTGTCGGCGTGATGTTGGTCAATGCCGATGGCGCGGTCTTTGTCGGCCAGCGCCGCGACCGGGATCAGGACGCCTGGCAGATGCCGCAAGGCGGGGTGGACAAGGGCGAAGCCGCACGCGAGGCGGCGCTGCGTGAGCTGGAAGAAGAAACCGGCATTCCCCGCGCTCTGGTGCAGATCGAGGCCGAGACCGCAGGCTGGTTGCCTTATGATCTGCCGCAAGAGTTGGTGCCCAATATCTGGAAGGGGCGCTACCGGGGGCAGGAACAGAAATGGTTCTTGATGCGTTTTCTTGGACAGGACGATCAGGTCAACATCCAGACCGCTGAGCCTGAATTTTCAGAATGGCGCTGGATGCCGGCGGATCAACTGGTCGCGAATATCGTGCCTTTCAAGCGTGCGGTCTATGCGGCGGTTCTGGAAGAATTCGAGGATGAGTTATGACACGTTTCATTGCCTTCGCTCTGGCCGCGCTTGCCCCAGTTCCCGCGCTGGCGCTGTCTTGTCTGCCACATTCGGTCGAGGCGACCTACCAAAGGGCCGACGATGCCGAGGAAAGCTTTGTCGTGGTGCAAGGGCGGCTCACTTTTGATGCCACGGCGCTTCCCGACAACGGCACCGGCAATCAAAACCCGCCTGAAATGACCCGGCTGCCCGCGCAAATCAGTGGCATGGCGCTATCCGAGGGTGGCTTTGATGTACCGTTTGAACAGCCCCTGACATTAGAAATTGCCTGCTACGGCCCGTGGTGTGGCTCTGCCGAGGAAGGCGATGTGCTGGCCTTTGTCGAGCGCAGCCCAGAAGGCGGCTATCTGCTCGAAAGCAACCCTTGCGGTGGCAATCTTTTCACCGCGCCGAAACCGGCAATGATTGAGCAGGTGAAAACCTGTTTTGCGGGCGGTGCATGCACACCTGAGCGTTAAGCGCGGGCTATTCGATCAAAGGGGTCTGCGGTGCGGCATCGCGTGGCAACATACCGGTCAGGCGCGGGTCGTCATCGATCTCAATCTGGCGTGCATAAGGCACAAAACCAGAGCGCTGATAGAAGGCCAGCGCTTGCGGGCTGTCGTGGGTGCAGGTGTTCAGGTGCAGGCGCTTGATGGGCTTTTCCCATGCCAACCTGATCGCCTGTGTCATCAGGTAACGGCCCGCGCCCGTCCCGATCAGAGCGCCCGTCAGGCCGAAATAGGCCAATTCGCAATCGCCATCGGGCTTAAAGTACAATTCCAGCAGCGCTTCGTCTTTCCCGTCACGGGTCAACGTATAAAATTGGCGGGCTGGATCTTGCAGCATCTTCTCCAAAGTCGCGTCATCTAGCTTTAGACGCCCGAACCAAAGCCAATCCGTCCCGATCCGGCGAAAGACATCGCGGTACCAGTCCAGCGTGGGTGTGACCGGGCGGAATGTAACGCCGTCGGGGAGGGCCGCTTTCCGGGCAGGCGGCGCGGCCAGCATTTGAAGATGCGTGACCACAACCGCGAATTTGCCCGGCGCAATGTCATGAAAGCCGTTTTCGATCACAGTCAGACCAGACCTTCGGCCTTGAACAGGGACATGATGTCAGCCTCAGGGCGGGGGCCGATGTGCGAGATGACTTCGCCCGCGCAGATATTGCCCATACGCCCACAGGTTTCCAGATCACGGCCTGTAGCAAGCCCGTAAAGGAACCCGGCGGCGAATTGATCGCCTGCGCCCGTGGCATCGACAGGTACGACCTTTGTGACCGGTACATCAACGCGTTCATCGCCGCGCACCAGCGTCACCCCGTCGCCCGAGCGGGTGCAGACCACCAGCGGGCAGATCTCAGCGGTTTTGGCGATGGCGGCCTCAGTGTCGTCGGTCTCCCACAGGGCGCGGATTTCGGCTTCGTTGCCGATGACATAGCCCAGATCGTTCTCGATTAGGTCCAAGAAGTCAGCGCGGTGGCGTTCAACACAGAAGGGATCGGAAATCGCGATGCCTGCCATGCCGCCGCCCGCTGTCGCAGCCCGCGCCGCTTCGCGAAAGGCGGTTTTGCCGGCGTCATGGTCGAACAGGTAGCCTTCAAGAAACATCAGCTTGGCCTTCGACGTCACCTCTTGCGGCACGTCGTCAGAATTCAGCCCGGTCGAAATGCCCAGATAGGTATTCAGCGACCGCTCCCCATCGGGCGTGACGAAGATCATGCAACGGGAGGTGGGGTTCTCGCCCTCGGCCACCGGGGCGTTGACGAAGTCGATGCCGATATCAGTCATCGCTTTGGCGTAGAACTTGCCCAGTTCATCGTCACGTACACGTCCGATAAAGGCAGTTTTCATGCCAAGCGCACCCGCGCCCGCGACCGTATTGGCAACCGAGCCACCGGGGGTCTGCAGGCGGTCCTGCATCTTGCCGTAAAGCTCCTCGGCGCGGTCGCGTTCGATCAGTTGCATGATGCCTTTTTCGATGCCGTTGTCGGCAAGGAAGGCGTCATCGGCATGGGAAATCACGTCAACAACGGCGTTGCCGATGCCAACCACTTCGTATTGGGTCATTCTGTTTTGTCCTCGTATTGGCACAGGTCACGGATGATACAGGTGCGGCACAGGGGTTTGCGCGCTTTGCAATGGTAGCGGCCATGCAGGATCAGCCAATGGTGGGCATGGCGCTGGAAATCTGCGGGGATGTTGTCCTCAATGGCGCGCTCAACGGCGTCTACCGTCTTGCCGGGTGCGATGCCAGTGCGGTTGCCGACGCGAAAGATATGCGTGTCCACGGCCTGCGCGGGCTGCTGCCACCACATATTAAGCACGACATTCGCCGTTTTACGGCCCACCCCCGGCAGCGATTGCAGGGCGGCGCGGGAATTGGGCACCTCACCGCCGTAGCCGTCGACAAGGATTTGGCTAAGCTTGATGACGTTCTTGGCCTTCTGTCGATAGAGACCGATGGTCTTAATATGTTCGATTAACCCATCGACTCCAAGGTCGAGCATTTTCTGTGGCGTATCGGCGATTTTGAACAACGCGCGCGTGGCCTTGTTCACGCCTGCGTCCGTCGATTGCGCACTCAGCGCCACGGCGACCACCAGCGTATAGACGTTCACATGCTCCAGCTCACCTTTCGGCTCAGGCTCGGCCTGCTGAAAGCGTTCAAAGATCTCGCGGATCGTGTGGTAATCGAGTTGTCGTGCCATAGGGCGGGTATGCGATGAATGGCGCGGCAGGGCAAGCGACGGGGGTTGGGCCTGACGATGGCGCAAGAAACGGGTCGCGTGGTGAACAGCAGAGGTCTAATCTGAATGCATGACCCAAATCACCAACATATCCCCCGCGCCCGAAGATCAAGGCTACCACTACCATGTGATGCGCCGCGCCATCGCTCTTATTGATGAGGCTGAAGACCCGATGCAGCTCGACCTTATCGCTGGCGAGATGGGGATGTCCTCCGCGCATTTCCAACGGCTGTTTTCGCGATGGGTGGGCGTGTCTCCCAAACGTTATCAGCAGTATCTGATGCTGGATCAGGCCAAGGTGATGCTGCGCGAGCGTTTCACCACGCTGCGGGCAGCGCATGAATTGGGGCTGTCAGGCAGCGGGCGTTTGCATGATCTGTTCCTGCGGTGGGAGGCGATGAGCCCCGGCAAATTCGCCCGCAAGGGGGCCGGGCTCACGGTCTACTGGGGTTGGTTTGACAGCCCCTTTGGCCCCACGCTGGTGATGGGCACCGACAAAGGTATTTGCGGTTTGGCCCTTTCGTCAGAAACGGGCGAAGACGCCGCGATGGACGATCTTTGTGGGCGCTGGCCCTTAGCGCATTTTGTCGAGAACCCCGAAAAGCTGCGCGCCTGGGTGGTGACGGCTTTCGGCATGCAGGGTGACACAGAAGCCAAGGCGCCGCTCTACCTGATCGGCGCGCCTTTTCAAATCAAGGTTTGGGAAGCACTGCTGCGCATTCCGTCTGGCCATGTTACGACTTATTCGGAAATTGCCGAGGCCATAGGCACGCCCCGCGCCGTGCGGGCCGTTGGCACAGCGGTTGGACGCAATCCGGTGAGTTGGCTGATCCCCTGTCATCGAGCACTGCGCAAAAGCGGTGCACTTGGGGGGTATCACTGGGGGCTGCCTGTGAAACGGGCAATGTTGGCCTTTGAATCCGCCCGGGCAGACGCCTAAAGCTGCCTTGTATGGCAGGTTATTGCCGACCTATTGCTAAATGCGATGTTTCTGGGAACCTTTAGCGCCTATATTGCGTTCACGTTCAGATGCCCCGCCCGAACGGGGCCAGTGAAATATGAAGGCAGTAGATAAATGATTTCTTCGAAGATGACCGTGATCGCAGCACTTGCTGGCGCAATGACACTGGGTGCATGTACCCAGCCTATGCAGCAGGGCAACGGCGATCCTAACCAACGAACCAAAAACGGCGCATTGATTGGCGCGGGCGTCGGGGCCCTTGCTGGTGCGTTGTCCGAAAGCGGCGATGACCGCAAAGATGCCGCGCTTAAGGGCGCGCTGATCGGCGGCGCTATCGGCGCTGGCGTTGGCTATTCGCTGGACAAGCAAGAGGCCGAGTTGCGCGCCGCGATGGACAGCCGCGTGGTCATCACCAACACCGGTGACCGTCTGATCGTGACGTTGCCGCAGGACATCCTCTTCGCCACCGATAGCACAAGCGTTGCACCTGCCTTGCGCGATGATTTGGCGGCGCTTGCTAACAACGTCAACATCTACCGCAACTCAACCCTGCAGGTCGTGGGCCACACCGACAGCGACGGCGAAGCGGCTTACAACCAGCAGCTTTCTGAGCGTCGCGCCAATGCTGTGGGGAGCATCTTGATGTCCAATGGCGTACCGCAGTCGCGCCTGCGCACCTTTGGCCGTGGCGAAAGCCAGCCCATCGCCAGCAACCTGAGTGCTGCAGGCAAGGCGCAGAACCGCCGGGTTGAGATCGTGATCCTGCCCAACGCCAGCTAAGCACTGTTGCTTTAGCTAAATGCGTCAAACCCCGGCCATTGGTCGGGGTTTTTCGTTTTGGATCACAGGTTGTCAGTCACCCGAAACCCCGGCGGGATGCTGTCGATTTCGTTAAGCAGCAGATCGGCCATGACCTGCGCCACCTTGGGCGCCATGCCAAAGCCGATTTTGAAACCGCCGTTGGCGATGAAATGACCGGGCCTGTCTGGCCATTCCCCCAGCATCGGCGCGCGGCTGCGGCTGCGAGGGCGCAGACCGGCCCATCGCGCAATGATCGGAGCGTCCTTTAGCACGGGCACAGCAGCACAGGCTTTGCCGATAACGTCATCAAGCTGCGTATCGGTGCTGGTCGGGCTGTCGAATTCCCGCTCGGTTGTGCCACCCACTGCCACGGTGCCATCCAGATGCGGGATGACATGCACCCCATCGGCAAAAAGCTGTGCAGCGCCGCCCCGATCCAGTTTCAGCAGCGCCGCCTGACCTTTGATCCCTGCACCCACCAGTCGCCCATGACCTCCATTCAGCGCCTCCAACCCCGCCACCCCGGTGGCCCAAAGGACTTTGCCCCTGTCGGGCGCTTGCGGAACAACTTCGATCCCTTTGGTTGCGAGCGCCGCGACAAGGGCCGTGCAGGCTTGGCGCGGGTGCACCAATGCGCTGAGCGTGTCTTGAATGAGCCATCCTGTCGGGCTTATCGGCGCCCAGCCGCAGTCATCGGCGCAGATGACGTTCCACTGCGCGCGCCCCTGCCAAAGCTTAGACGCCGTCGTGGCGCGTTGTCTGGCCAGCGCCAAGGCGGCCTCATCCGCCACCGGCTGCAGCCGCCCGCTGCGGATATAGCCCGATGGCAACCCGCCTGCGGCGGTGACCTCGGCCCAGAAACCTTCGGCACTCAGCAGACTTTCGAGCTGAAAGGCTTTCTTCGCGTTCCAATTTTCCGGCACATGCGGGGCCAAGGCGCCGACGATGCCGCCCGAGGCGCCCGCCGCCGGGCCAGCAGGGTCAACCACCTGCACCCGCGCGCCGCGCAGGGCACAGACCCAAGCCACCGACAGGCCAAAGATGCCGGCGCCTTTAACGGTTACATCTACCATTGCCATTCCTTGCCGCCTTGCGCAGTGTCTGCGCAACTTCACCCCCCCTCTAGCAGGACGCGACGTGCCAGACCAGAACGCCCAGATCATCTGGCGAGAGGGCCAAGTGCCTGTCTCGACCCAGTTTGACGACCCCTATTTCAGCCTTGAAGACGGCGTGGCGGAGACGGCCCATGTCTTCCTTGCAGGCAATGATCTGCCCGCGCGTTTCCGTCCCGGTTTCCATATTGCTGAACTGGGTTTTGGCACTGGGCTGAACCTGTTGCTGGCATGGGACGCTTGGATGCGCGCAGGCCAAGACGGCGTGTTGCATTTTACCAGTTTTGAAGCCTATCCAATGCGGCCAGAGGATATGGCCCAAGCCCATGCGGCCTTTCCCCCGCTCGACGGGCGGCGAGACGCATTGACGGCGGTGTGGGACGGGACGGGCGGGGTATTGAATTTGCCCGGTTTGCACGCCGACATTATCATCGGAGATGCCCGCGCAGCATTGCCAAAGTGGGAGGGGCAAGCTGACGCATGGTTCCTTGATGGGTTTTCCCCGGCGAAAAACCCAGAGCTTTGGGGTGATGATCTGATGGCCGAGGTCGCGCGACACACCGCGCCCGATGGCAGCGCAGCGACCTACACCGCCGCGGGATTTGTGCGCCGTGCCTTGGCCGCTGGCGGTTTTGAGGTGACACGCATTTCCGGTTATGGCCGCAAGCGTCATATGACCCGCGCGCGGATGCCACTATGAGTCAGGCGCAGACCCCGCAATCCAACAATGTCCCGCTTGGCATCACGCTGATGGTGGCCACGACGATGGTCTTCGCCGTCCAAGACGGGCTGTCACGGCATTTGGCCGAGAACTACAACGTGCTGATGGTGGTGATGATCCGCTACTGGTTTTTCGCGGCCTTCGTTATCACGCTGGCGCTGCGCAGAGCCGGAGGGCTGCGGCAGGCGGCAGCGACATCGCAACCTGCTTTGCAAATGCTGCGCGGCGTTCTGCTCTCGGCTGAGATTTGCACGATGGTGCTGGGGTTCACAATCCTTGGGCTGGTGGAAAGCCACGCTGTCTTTACCTGTTACCCGCTGCTGGTCGCGGCGCTCTCGGGGCCGATTCTTGGCGAAAAGGTCGGCTGGCGGCGCTGGGCCGCGATTGGGGTGGGCTTTGTTGGCGTGTTGGTCATCTTGCAACCGGGGGTCCGGGTGGTGGATCCTGCCGCAGCGATTCCGCTGCTGGGCGCCGCGATGTTCGCCGTCTATGGCCTGCTGACACGTTATGTCGGGCGGCGCGACAAGACTGCCACCAGTTTCTTCTGGACGGGCGTCACAGGGGCAGTGGTTATGACGATCGTGGGTGTTTGGTTTTGGGAGCCGATGACGCAAGACGATTGGCTGCTGATGGGCGGGCTGTGTATTACCGGGGTAACGGGGCATTGGCTGTTGATCCGCTGCTACGAGGTTGTCGAGGCCAGTGCGGTGCAGCCTTTTGCCTATACCCAATTGATCTTTACCGCCATCATCGGCCTGTGGGTCTTTGGGGAGGTGCTCCGCGCCAATGTTGTGATTGGCGCGGGCGTGATCGTGGCGGCAGGGCTGTTCACCCTATGGCGCGAACGCCTTCAACGTCGACCCGGTTAATTCCTCGCTAAAGGGAATTGGCAGAGGCTCTTTGCCCAAGCGCGCGCGGTAGACGGGCAAGCTTTCTGTTACCCGCATGACGTAGTTTTGTGTCTCGCGAAACGGGATCATCTCGACCCAATCGACGATATCGATATCGCCTTTGCGGGGGTCGCCATAGACCTTCATCCAGCGGCGCGGGCGACTTGGGCCCGCATTATAGGCCGCCGACATCATCGCGACATTGCCGTCAAACTGCCCGGCCATCTGCGACAGATAGGTCGATCCCAACTGCGCGTTGTAATCAGGGTCGGCGGTTAGCCTGTCCGTACTATGCGCCCCCGATACGCCCAAATCGCGCGCCACGTCGTTGGCGGTAGCAGGCATGATCTGCATCAGTCCGCGCGCGCCCACGCCGCTTTGTACGCCGGGGTCAAACTCACTCTCGCGGCGGGCGATGGCAAGCGTCATTTCCGGTGCCATCGACAGGTCCATCTTTACGAGGCTATGCAGCGGGTAGTATGGAGCCGGAACCTCAAGCCCCCGCTGGGCGGCACGTTTGCCGATCATAACAGCAAGATGCGGCTGCTCTGCGTCTATGGCGGCCTGACCAAGCAAGGCAAGATCTTCGGGCACCAACTGTTCTGCCAAATGGGTCCAGAACCGCTCTGCCAAGTTCAACTCGCCGGACGCTTGCAACAGCAACCCTGCCTCGAACAAGGGCGCACGGGCCAGTGGGGAGTCGCGCCAATCTTGGGCAGGGGGCGGTCCTTTTAAGTTTTCGTCAAATGGAATGCCGCCGCGCTCGGCTGCCAACAGCCCATAGAAAGAGGTCTGATATTTCGCCCCCATCGCATAGGCTTCTTTCGCCCCAGCAGCGTCGCCCATCGCCTCGAGCGCGCGGCCTTGCCAATAGCCAGCGCGACCTTGGCTGATTGGCGACTCAACGGCCTTGTCGTGGTTCTGAAAGTGGGTCAGCGCTGTTTTCGGGTCTTTCAAAAACCGTAGGGCGATGTAGCCAGACAGCCATTCAAGATCGGCATAGTTCGACCCATCAATCAAATAGTGCGTCGACGCCAGACGATAAGCCGTCTTGGCATCGCCATTGCGCATCTCATCGCGGGCCAAAGTCCGGCGACGGTTGGCCCATGCGGGCGGTTGGCCCAACGCCTCAGCCGAGGTGGATCGTGCCAGCATCAATTCTTTTGCGCTGTCTTTCAAACCCTTGCGCATGCGCCACTCAAAACGGTCGTGAGCCAGCCCCGGGTCGTTGGCCTTTGAAGCCGGAAGCGCGTCGATTTTGACGTTCACATCGCTGTCGAGCTTTTGCAGAGCGATCCGCGTTTCGGCGAGATCACGGTCGGCCTTTGAGACCAGACCAAACATCTGTCGCGCCTCTGCATGTTCGCGCTGCCACAACATCTCTGTGAGGCGCGCCGCATGGTGCGGCGCCAAGAGATCGCGATGGGCTTTGACAAACAGTTCCTGACTGGTCTCATTCATCGGCATGGTGCGCCATGCGAGCACCAGGTTTGCTTCGGCTTCGCCCCGTTGCCCGTTATTAATCAGCGCGGCCGCATGGGCCAGCACCGCGCGCGGTGTTTGCGGGGCCATGCCATCGAAAAATGCCAGAACATCGGCGTCGGGTTGGCCAATCACAGCATCTTCTGTCTGCTTGCGCAGATAGGCTTCGCCGGGCCAGTCGGGCCGCCGTTTCAAGAAATCGCGCGCCTCGGCATAGGTGCCGCGGCCCGCACGCAGTCGGTGCCATTCGACGACATCCTCCGCGACGGGGCCATCACGTTCGGCCAATCGGGCAGCGGCGTCCCAATCGCCGGATCGTACAGCGTCCATCGCCCAGCCTAAGGGGCGCGGACGCTGCGCCTCGGCGGGCACGGTCAGGGCAAAAACAGTCGTCAGGATCGCGAAGAAGCGCGTCATCACTTGCATTTCATACAACTCCGGGGCTAGAGCCTTGCAACATATGGCGCTGGCAGCGTTAATCAAACACGACCTGCCAACAAGGCCTTCATCCAGTCCGGTTTCCGCCGGCCAGCACCAAAAGGAGCGTGCACATGTTCAAAGGCTCTCTGCCTGCCCTCGTCACGCCGTTTCGCAACGGCGCGCTGGATCTGGATACGCTGAAAAAACTTGTCGAATGGCATATCGGCGAAGGGTCGAGCGGGCTTGTCCCCGTCGGCACCACCGGCGAATCCCCGACGCTCAGCCATGCCGAGCATGAGACCGTTGTCGAAGAGGTGGTCAAAGCCGCCCGTGGCCGCATCCCCGTGATTGCCGGCGCCGGGTCGAACAACACGGTCGAGAGCATCCGCCTTGCCCGTCACGCCGAAAAAGTCGGTGCCGATGCCGTGCTGGTCGTGACGCCATATTACAACAAGCCCAGCCAAGCCGGGCTGATTGCGCATTTCACCGCTGTGCACGACTGCTGCGAGCTGCCGATCATCATCTACAACATTCCGGGCCGCTCTGTCGTAGACATGACGCCTGAGACGATGGGCGAGTTGGCCCGCCTGCCGCGGATTGTTGGCGTCAAAGACGCCACCGGCGATCTGGCCCGCGTCAGCGACCAGCGCATCACCTGCGGCAAGGATTTTATCCAACTGTCTGGCGAAGATGCGACAGCGCATGGGTTCAACGCGCAAGGTGGGGTTGGCTGCATTTCGGTCACCGCCAATGTCGCACCGCGTCTTCTGGCGCAGATGCAAACCGCCTGCGCCGAGGGCGACTATGCCAAAGCACTGGAAATTCAGGACCGTTTGATGCCGCTGCACAAGGCGATCTTTACCGAGCCGGGTCTTGTTGGCGTAAAATACGCGATGGCACAGCTAGAACTGTGTTCGGACGAGGTGCGCCTGCCGCTGACAGCACTCACCGATCCTACCAAGGAACTGGTCGATGCGGGCCTGCGCCATGCGGGTTTGATGAACTAAAGATATTTTGCAATGCACGCGAGGGGGCTCCCCTCGCGTCAGTCCTGCGGACTATCGTTTGCCGTAGTAGATGCCGACCACATGTTCCGCCTCGGCAAAGAACAGCCAGCGGGCGGTCAAGACGCCTGCCGCGTGGCAAAGGACCGCAACCGCCGCCGCCAAATGGTGAAATACTGGCGAGAGCAAAAGCACCAGCGGCAGCAGCACCATCAAAACAATCGCAATCACCCGCAGCTTCGCCGCATGTTTGCGGCCAATCTGATAGACAAATTCCCGCAGCAGATAGTTGCTGCCAGTATGCGGCGGCTCAAACGCGCGCACCGCGCCGATGTGACCCAATTGCGTGGCACTGGCCATATCGGTGCCAGACTCCGCCAGCGCCCGATCGCCGCGCCACCATGTGGCAATTTGAACAGCACCCGCAATTGCGATGAGCAGCATGGCCCAATTCACCTGCCCCGCCAGCAACGCGCCCCCGGCGATGCTAAGCGACAAGAAATTCGTCGGAGTCCAAGGGCTGTGCCAGCGCGGCACGGTTTTCATCTGGGTATAGATCATCGACGTGGTCAGCACCGTTAGCAGTGACAGCACCGCGCCGATCACCCCCAGCGGCCACCACCGCGCGTCAAAGAACACGAGCCCCGCGCCATAGGCCGCCATGACCAGCAATGCGGCGACCGAAGCCCAAGCCTCGCGGCTCAGCCAACTGCTGCGCCACTGGGTAAAGGCTTTGAGTGCCCGTTCCGGGTGGCCAAGGTGAAACATAGAGGCGATGAGCCCGCCCACGGCCAGAAGATAGGCCAGCGCGAAAAAGACAAACGCCACCCAGCCGGTAACGGCAGGCAGCCCGATGCCAAGCCACGCGAGAAGGCCGAAACCAAGCCCCGACAGGCTGCTGAACAGGATGACGGAAGGCGCGGGGTGCATCAGAGCTTCTCCAAAGTGCGGTCAAGCCAGCGGAGAAATCCCTTAGGCCCGGTGTCGACGGGCGCGAGGAAGGGTGCAAGCACGTCGATCTCGCCGCTGCCCTCTGGCCCTTGTAGCTGGTCACGGGCGCGGGGCGGCAGGTATTTGTTGACCGGTTTGGTGCCTTGTTCCGGCATCAGGTCGACGCCACCACGCTCGGCCACAAGCTGGCTAACCGCGCTGTCCGGATCGGCCAGATCACCAAAGTGCCGCGCATTTGCTGGGCAGGTGCGCACGCAGGCGGGCTCGCGGTCTTCTTCGGGCAGGTTTTCGTTGTAGATGCGGTCTACGCAGAGGGTGCATTTCTTCATCACGCCTTCGGCCACATCCATCTCGCGCGCGCCGTAGGGGCAAGCCCAAGCGCAGAGCCCGCAGCCGATGCAGTCGCTTTCATTGACCAGTACGATGCCGTCTTCGACCCGTTTGTAGCTGGCGCCGGTCGGGCAGACGGTGACGCAGGGCGCGTCGTCGCAGTGCAGGCAGGATTTTGGGAAGTGGACAAGTTGGGCCGTGCCGACCTCGGGTTGGACTTCGTAGCTGTGGACGCGGTTTAGGAAGGTGCCCGAGGGGTCTGCGCCATAGGCGCTTTGGTCTGACAGCGGCGCGCCGTAGCTTTCGGTGTTCCAGCCTTTGCAGGAGATCACGCAGGCGTGGCAGCCGACGCAGGTGTCGAGGTCGATCACAAGGCCGAGTTTGCGGTCGGTCTGTTGCGGGAGGGTCGTCATGGGCGGCGGTCCTGCGTTGCGTGGGTCGGCTGGGGGCTGGCCCCCAGACATAGGGATAACTGGGGGCCAGCCCCCAGACCCCCGGGAATATTTGGGGCTAAAAAGAGGAAAGAGGTCATTTTCCTACCTTCCATGCGAGGTTTTTTGGCGGTGGCGGGACCGGGGAGCGTTGAGGCGGAATCTGCGGTTTGGCCTCGGCTGGGGGGGCGGTTTTTTCAATTTTTACTTTGAGGTCGAACCAAGCCGCTTGGCCGGTGATTGGGTCGGAGTTGGACCAGCGCAGCCCATCGCCCTTGGGCGGCAGGAGCTCGTGGATGAGGTGGTTGAGGAGGAACCCTTTGGTCACCTCTGGCGCGTCTTTTTCGAGCGCCCAAGCGCCTTTGCGTTTGCCGATGGCGTTCCATGTCCAGACGGTCTTGGGGTTGAGCGCGGCCATCTCTGCGACCGGCACCGTGATCTCGCCGTGGGGCGAGGAAACGCGGGCCCAGTCGCCGTCGCGCAGGCCTTTTTCGCACATGAGCGCGGTGGGCAGGTAAAGCGGGTTGTGACCGTGGAGTTGGCGCAGCCAGGCGTTTTGGCCGCCCCAAGAGTGGTACATCGCCATGGGGCGTTGGGTGAGGGCGTGGATGTCGTAGCCTTGGGTGCCGTGCGGATCGCTCTCGTACCACGTTGGCAGGGGCGTCATCGTCTGTTTGATGCGTTCGCGCAGGTGGTCGGGGGGCTGGCGGTCGCCGTGGCCTTCGGCGGCCAGTTGGAAGCGGCGCAGGGGTTCTGCGTAGAGTGAGAAGAGATAGGGTTGCGGGCTGTCGTAGAGGCTCATGTCCACGGCCCAATCCTGATAAGCGGCGTTCCACGGTTTGTAGTATTGCGCGCCCTCGGGGATGTGGTTCACGAAGAAGCCGCCGTTCTCGATATAGCGGTCGATCTGCTTAGGGTTCGGCGCGCCGCGCCCGGCTTTGGCACCGTCCTTGCCGCGGAACCCGGCGAGGGGGCCAACACCGGGGCGGCGTTCGTGGTGGGTGATGTAGTCGGCATAGTCTTTGTATTTCTGGCTGCCGTCGTCGTTCACAAAGCCGGGCAGGCCGAGCTTTGCCCCCAGATCGCAGAGCGCGGATTGGAAGCCGCGCACGTCGCGGTTGGGCTGCACCACCGGCCAGCGGATCGCGTCGGCGGCGGCGTCGGCTTCGCTGATCGGGCGGTCAAGGAGCGAGATACAGTCGTGGCGTTCGAGGTAGGTCGTGTCGGGCAGGATCAGATCGGCATAGGCGACCATTTCGGAGGAATAGGCGTCGGAGTAGATGATGCGCGGGATGACGTAGTCGCCGCTCTCGTCCGTATCAGTCAGCATCTCTATCACCCCGCCGGGGTTCATGGAGGAGTTCCACGACATATTCGCCATATACATGAACAGCGTGTCGATCTTGTAGGGATCGCCCGCATGGGCGTTGGAGATCACCATATGCATCAGCCCATGGGCCGACATTGGGTTTTCCCACGTGAAGGCCTTGTCGATCCGCGCCGGGCTGCCGTCGGGTTTCAGCGCGAGGTCTTCGGGGCCTTGCACAAAACCCAGATGCGGGCCATCGAGAGGCGCGCCGGGGGTGACGTTGCAATGCGGTTTCGGATGCGCCGTGGCAGGTTTGGGGTAGGGCGGTTTGAAGCGGAAGCCGCCGGGGACTTCGACGGTGCCGAGGATGATTTGCAGCACATGGAGGGCGCGAGCGGTCTGGAAGCCGTTGGCATGGGCCGAGATGCCGCGCATGGCGTGGAAGGAGACCGGGCGGCCGGTCATCGTCTTGTGATGCTCGCCGCGGAAGTCGGTCCATGCGTGGTCGAGCTCAAAGGCTTCGTCAAAGGCCACGCGGGCCAGTTCGCTGGCGATGGCGCGGATGCGTTTGGCGGGGATGCCGCAACGGTCGGCCACGGCTTCGGGGGTGTAGTCCTCGCCCAAGTATTGTTCGGCCATTTGGTGAAAGACGGGGCGGTGTGTCACCCCGGCGCTACGGTAGGTCGCGGCGAGGTCGGGGCGCACGCCGGGCTGGTCGAAGGGGGTGAGTTTGCCAGTGGTGCGGTCGATGACCAGCGCTTTGCCATCCTCGTCGCGCATTTGCAGCCCGTAGTCGGGCGACTTGGGGTCGCCGTTCAGCAGCACTGGCGCGTCGGTATAGCGGGCGAGGTAGTCCAGATCGATGCGCCCGGCCTTCATCAGGCAGTGGATCAGTGACAGGATGAACAGTCCGTCTGTGCCCGGCGTGATGCCGACCCAATCGTCGGCGATGGCGTTATAGCCGGTGCGGATCGGGTTCACCCCGATCACCCGCGCGCCGCGTTTTTTCAGCTTGGCGAGCCCCATCTTGATTGGGTTGCTGTCATGGTCCTCGGCCACGCCAAAGAGCATGAAGAGCTTGGTCTGGTCCCAATCAGGCTGGCCAAATTCCCAGAATGCGCCACCCATGGTGTAGATGCCTGCCGTGGCCATATTGACTGAGCAGAACCCGCCGTGGGCCGCGTAGTTGGGCGTGCCGAATTGCTGCGCCCAATACCCGGTGAAGGACTGCGACTGGTCGCGTCCAGTGAAAAAGGCCAGCTTTTCCGGCGCTTCGCGGCGCAGCGGCTCCAACCAATCGGTGGCGATTTGCAGCGCCTCTTTCCAGCTGATCGCCTCAAATTCGCCCGACCCCCGCGGGCCCACGCGTTTCATCGGGTTGCGCAGGCGGGCGGGGGAGTTGTGTTGCATGATCCCAGCCGAACCCTTGGCACAGAGCACGCCGCGGTTCACCGGGTGGTCGCGGTTGCCTTCGATATAGGCGACCTTGCCCTTTTTCATATGCACATTGATCCCGCAGCGGCATGCACACATGTAGCAGGTGGTCTTGCGTACTTCGTCCGAGACCTTGGGCGACAGATCAAGCGGCGGCTGAGAATGCGTCATGGGTGGGCGTGCTTTCGAAATATGCGCGCGGCGCGATGGGCTTTTTGGTATGTACGGTCTCATTGGGAATATTTCCCGCAAGGCGATGGTTTGCAAGAACCCATTCCCTCTTCTCACGCTTGTCCGCGCCGTGCAGAGTCATTACCGGATCAGCTTAACTTACCGATCTCTTCAGCGATCAGCCCGACCCCTTCGCCAATCCGGGCGCTTGGGATAGAGGAATAGGCCAGTCGGTAAAAATTGGTTGCGCGGGTGGCCTCGGCAAAGAAAGCATGACCCGGTTCGATCAAAAGGTCGCGTGCGCGGAGGTTTTCGGCGAGCTCTATCGTGTCGACATTTTCGGGGGCGCGCATCCAAAGGGACGAACCGCCATAGGCGCCCCGGCCCGCGACGCGCAAGTCGTGGGTCTTGAGCGCATCCTCCATCACCTGACGGCGCTCATGAAATGCGATCCCCATGCGGCGGACCTGCGCATCGTAATGGCCGAGCGACAGGAAATAGGCCGCCGTGCGTTGGATATGGCCGGGCGGGTGGCGCAGCACGCTGGCGCGTAGGGCGCGGGCCTCGCGGATGAACGGCTCGGAGCCGACAAGATAACCCAGTCTTAGCCCCGGAAAGAGCGATTTGGAAAAACTGCCAACATAGATCACGCGCCCTTCGTCATCGAGCGATTTCAGCGCCGGGGAGGGGGGCTTGAGGAATGACATTTCAAACTCGTAATCGTCCTCAACGATCAGCGCTTCCAACGCGCGGGCGCGGTCCAGCAAGGCGCGGCGGCGGTCCATTGGCATGGTGGCATTGGTGGGACATTGGTGGCTAGGGGTGGTGAAAATCACATCCGTATCCTGTGGGATCGCCTCGGGCGGGAGCCCGTCGTGATCCACACGCACCGGGGTGATGTTACAGCGGGATTGGCCGAGGATGCCGCTTAACGCCGGGTAGCAAGGGTCTTCTAGCACCGCGCGGCGACGTTGGGTGAGCAGCACTTGCGCTGTTAGCCACAGCGCATTCTGCGCGCCTAGCGTGATGAGGATCTGCTCTGGCCTTGCGGAAATGCCGCGCCGGGGCAGGATTTGGCGCGCGATGAACTCTATCAGCTGCGGGTCATCTTGATCGTAATAATCAGTGGTCATTGAGGTAAAGTCGCGCTGCCCAAGGGCTTGCAATGCGCAGAGCCGCCAGTTGGCGTGGTCGAAAAGCGTGGGGTCGGCTTGCCCGTAGATGAACGGAAAACGGTAGCTGGACCAATTCCCTGGTTTCGGCGGCAAGGCGTTGGTGCTGTACCGCTGACCGAGGGCGCGGGACCAGTCGACGGCGTCTTCTGCCTCGGTATGGGGTGCGAATGCCGGGGGGGCGGGGGCGTTTTGAGATACGAAATATCCAGAGCGCCCGCGCGACGTCAGGTAGTCATTGGCCAAAAGCTCGGTATAGGCAATGGTTACGGTGATCCGGCTCACCCCCAAATGCGCCGCGAGTTTGCGGGTGGAGGGCAGTTTCTCGCCCTGCTGAAAGCGCCCTGATAGTATGCCTTGGGCGATCATCTGTTGAATCTGCTGTTGCAGGGTTCCTTGCGCATTGGGGCGCAGGAAAAAGGTTTCGACGGAAAGAGCCATCAGATCAGGTTAGTCTGGCATTAAGGCAGGTGCAATCTGGCGTTATTTGAGGCGGGGCGCGCAGGGGCGAATGCGGCTCGCTGACAGCCTGCACTTTTGTTCCTGTGTCCGCTCGCCTAGAAGGAAAAGATGACCGATTTAGCCCAAGACCTTTTGATTGCCGTGGACGGTGGCGGCACTGGGTGCCGCGCGGCGGTGGGGACTGCGGCAGATGGAATCCTTGGCCGTGCAAAGGGCGGGCGGGCCAATATCGGCAATGATCCGGCGCAGACGTTAATCAATGTGCGGGCCGCTGTCGAAGGCGCTGCGGCGTCGGCGGCGATACCGCCTGAGGCGCTTGCCCATGCCACGGCTTATATCGGCTTGGCGGGCATGAACCCCGCGCGGGATGCCGCGCGACTGCACACCGCGCTGCCCTATCGCCGGATCATCGCAGAGGACGACCGCCCGGCCTGCGTTCTGGGTGCTTTGGGCATTGGCGTAAGCGGTTGGGTGCTGGCGATCGGCACGGGGACCATCATCGCAGCAACCGACGGAACGACCTGCCGTTATGTCGGCGGATGGGGGTTTCATCTGGCCGATCAAGGATCGGGTGCTTGGCTCGGGCGGGCGGCGTTGGACCGGGCGCTGCAATGCTATGACGGGTTGCTGGCCCATACAGATTTGACGCGCGATTTGTTGACGCATTTTCACGGTGACGCTTCTGCCCTCACAGCGTTTAGCCTGTCAGCCCAGCCGGGCGATTATGCAGGTTTTGCGCCTGAGGTACTGGCGGCGGCTCAGGCGATGGACCCGTTGGCCGTGGCTCTGATGCAAGAAGGCGCGGCGTATTACACGCGCGGGCTGAGGGCTTTAGGCTTTGTTCCGGGTGATCGACTTTGCTTGCTTGGCGGGGTTGGGCCGCATTATGAGGATTTCCTGCCCAGTGATCATCTAAAGGGGCGGGTCGACAGCCAAGGCAGCGCGCTCGACGGCGCGTTTATGATGGCCTGCCGGGCCGTCGCTGAGGAGGTGCTGATGTGAGCCAGATCATCAAAGCCTTTACCGGGGCGGATGTCCATGACGGGCAGGTGCTTCACCGTGGCGCGGCGCTTGCTGTTTTCCAAGGCGGCGACCGCCGCATCATATTGCCGCAGGATATACCGCCAGCCTGTGACACCGTCGCGCTTGAAGGTGGCGTGTTGACACCCGGTTTCGTCGATCTTCAGGTCAATGGCGGCGGCGGGGTGATGTTCAACCAAGCGCCAGATGTCACCACTCTGCGCCGCATCGCCAAGGCGCACCGCGCCGCCGGGGTGGCGGGATTTTTACCGACGCTGATCACCGACACGCCAGATTGTACCGCCGCCGCTGTTCGCGCTGTAGAGCAGGCGATTGCCGAAGATGTACCGGGAATTATCGGCATTCACCTTGAAGGGCCGCATTTGTCCCTTGCCCGCAAGGGTGCCCATGACGGGGCGTTGATCCGCCCGATGGAGGGCGCGGACCTCGCGCTCATCCTGCAGGCTGCTGAGCGGCTGCCCAACGTCATGGTGACCGTAGCGCCGGAAACGGTGACCTGCGCACAGATAACTGCGATGGCAGAGGCGGGGGTGATTGTCTCTCTCGGGCATAGTGACGCGGATTATGAGACCTGTATCGCGGCCTTTGAGGCCGGGGCGCGCTGTGTGACCCATTTGTTCAATGCGATGAGCCAGATGGGCAATCGAGAGCCGGGGCTGGTTGGGGCGACGCTCGCGCGCACGGATGTTCATGCCGGGTTGATCGCCGATGGGGTCCATGTGCATCCCGCGACCATGCGCAATGCACTGGCGTCCAAGGGCGCAGGAGTGTTTCTGGTCAGCGATGCGATGGCCACCGCCGGATCAAAGATCGACAGTTTTACGCTGAACAGGCGCGAAGTGTTCCGCAAGGACGGTCGTCTGACATTGGCAAATGGCACTTTGGCCGGGGCTGACCTTGAAATGGGCCGCGCGGTGCAAACGCTGGTGCAGGCAGTTGGGGTGCCGCTAGAGCAGGCTTTGGCGATGGCAGTTTCGGTGCCAGCTGGGCTGCTGCGGCATAGGGGTGCTTTGGGGCAGATCAAAGCGCCCGGTGTGTTGCTGCACTATGACCTTGGGACTGGCGTCGCCAAGGAACTGGCTTAGCCCGCGACCAGTCGCCAGAAGAACACCGCGCTCATGCCGAACCCGATTGCCGCAATCAGCCAGCGCACCGCCTCTTTCGGCAGCGCGCGCGCCAGCGGCGCACCGGCGTAGCCACCGGCTGTAGCGGCCAGCATCATCAGCACCGCCTGCGGCCAAGCCACCAGCCCAGCCAAGGCAAAGATGGCGACCGAGATGGATGAAAGCACGAAACTCAGCCCGTTTTTAAGCCCGTTCATCCCCATCAAATCCGTCATCCCCCAAAGCGCGAACAGCGCCAGCAGCACGATTCCAAGCCCGCCGTTAAAATAGCCGCCATAAACGCTGACGGCGAATAACCCGAGCGCCCCTTCAGGAGTGACCGCGCGCGCATGGGCGGCGGCGAAGGCGCGGATGCGGTCGCCCAGCAGAAAGGCCAGCGTTGCGGCGAGCAGCAAAAAAGGCACAACGGCCGCGAAGGCGTCATTGGATGAGACCAGCAAAAGGCCCGATCCAGTGGCCCCACCTGCAAGTGTAATCAAGCACAGTCGGACCAGCCGCCCACGCTCAAACCTGCCAAGCTCGCGGCGAAAGCCAAGAGCCCCGGCAAAGTAGCCGGGAAAGACAGCGACGGCGCTGGTGGCATTGGCGGCAACCGGAGGCATCCCGGTAAAGACCAGCGCCGGGAAAGTCAGGAAGGTGCCGCCCCCCGCGATTGTATTCAGCACGCCTGCGCCAAAAGCCGCGAGCAGCAAAACCGCGATATCTGTGAATGCCATGCCTGTCATTATCCCCCCTCACCGCGTCCGTGTTGACGCTTGTGACCCTGTTAGGGAGAAAGCAGACCGCTGCCAAGAAGTAGGCGCACATGAAAAAGGCCTCGACCGAAAGGTCGAGGCCCAATACGCGATGTCTCGCGATATTAGCTGCTTACGGGCAAGCGGCGTAGTAACGCTGACCGGCAGAGTTCTGGTATACGCATTTGCCAGCTTGTGTTTGGCCGATGTAGTTACCAGCAGCGGCACCAGTTGCGGCACCGACGATTGCACCAGCTACTTTGTCGTCGTCATTAGAAACGGCAACACCGGCAGCAGCACCGAGGGCCGCGCCTGTCAAGGCACCCTGGTTTGCAGTTGTACCGGCACAAGCAGCCAAGCTGGCGACCATCGGAATTGCGATAAGAAACTTCTTCATGTCTTTCTCCCATGTTACTCATTTGCCAACGCAGGGGGAAAGGAAGTGGTTCCCGCGAAGGCGATGTATTTAACAAAAAAACTTCCACGGGCCGAAGCGCGCATCAATTTTCGATCTGATGTCATGTTCGGGCAAGACAAAGCTGTAGATAGACGAAGGCAGCACCGGGTCAACCGATGCTGCCTCTGACCCGTCTTGTGTCGCGGTTTTACGCCGAAGCAAATACCCGGCCGAGCGCGCCGTCGACTGCGGTGATGATCTCGTCAATATCGTCACGGGTGGCGATCAGCGCGGGCGAGAAACACAGTGTGTTGTTCTTGCCCGGCAGGGAACGGTTGGTTGCACCGATGATGACTCCCTGTGCCATGCAATCCCCGACCACGGCCTGAAGCTGCTTTTCTGCCGCAGGTTCGCGGCTGTCACGGTCCGTCACCAATTCCGCGCCAAGAAACAGCCCCTTGCCACGCACATCGCCGATAATCTCATGTTTGTCGGCCAGCGCGTGAAGTTGCTCCAACATGTAGTGACCCATGTTGGTGGTATTCTCCAACAGGTTCTCGCGTTCGATGATGTTCATATTCTCGATGCCCGCAGTTGGCCCAGCAGTGCAGCCACCAAAGGTCGAGATATCGCGGAAGTAGTTCAGCGGATCGCTGGCGTCGTCCTTAAACATGTCGAACACCGCGTCGGTCGTGACCAGACAAGCGATCGCGGCATAGCCCGAGGCGACGCCCTTGGCCATTGTCACCATATCGGGCTGGATGCCGTAGTGCTGATAGCCGAACCATGTCCCGGTACGCCCGACACCGCAGACGACCTCATCGATGTGCAACAGAATGTCATACTTGCGGCAAATCTCCTGCACGCGCTCCCAATAGCCCTCTGGTGGGCAGATCACGCCGCCGCCTGCGGTCACCGGCTCAAGGCAGAGCGCGCCAACGGTTTCCGGTCCTTCGGCCAAGATCACCTTTTCGATCTGGTCCGCGGCCCATGTGCCATAGTTTTCCTGCGGCGCGCCATCCTGCTCAAAGCTGCGGTATTCCAAACAATGCGGCACCCGCACAAAACCCGGCGCGAAGGGGCCGTATTGCGCGTTGCGCTCGTCCTGACCGCCTGCAGAGAGGCAGCCGATGGTGGTGCCGTGATAGTCGCGGTCGCGGTAGAGGATCTTGTGCTTCTTGCCGCCATAGCGCTTGTGCGCGATCTGGCGGACCATTTTAAAGGCTTTCTCATTCGCCTCAGAGCCGGAGTTGCAGTAGTAAACGCGGTCGAGGCCGGGCATTTTGTCGAGCAGCTTTTCTGCGAAGTGCGAGCCGGGGATCGAGCCTGCGGAGCCCGCGAAATAGTTCAGCTTGATCAGCTGGTCGCGCACGGCATTGGCGATGCTTTCGCGGCCGTAGCCGACGTTGACCGTCCAGACCCCGCCAGACACGGCATCGAGGTGCTCTTTGCCCTTTTGGTCCCAAACCCGCATGCCCTTGCCTTCGACAATGATGCGCGGGTCGGTGGTTTCATAGGGTTTGTGCTGGCTCAGGTGGTGCCAGATATGCGCGCGGTCGGCTTCGACAACGCGGGAGATGTCGTTCTCGTTGAAATTGCCGTCCATGGGATCAGACCTTTCTGTGCGGGTGGGCGAACCCACGAATAAAGCCCGCGCCAAGGCGGGGAATGTGCCTATCACATCACCGCGAAAGCCGCGCCGCAAGTAGTGCCAGTTGGAACTGTTCCTTAAGGCCAGCCGCGGGTGCCGATTTCTTTTAAAGAAATCGGGCCGGACTTTTTAAAAAAGTCCGGGGCCTCACGCAAAAACGCCGGGGTGGTGCCCCGGCGTTTAAGTTTACTTCGATTTCGGGCCGCCCTTGCCGCCCTGTTTGCCGATCTTATTCGGCGGGGTGAAGCGTTTGGAGGGGTCGGACGCCCGTTTGTAGGATTTCTCCCCGCCGGGTGTGGTGGCCGAGGAGGTCGGCTTGCCCTTACCCTTGCGTGGCGCGTCGCCGGCTGGCTTTTCCTTTTTCCACACAGCTTTCGCCTTGGGTTTGCCAGTGGTCTCGCCGCCAGACTTAGGCTTCGGTGTCGCGCCGGGCTTCATCGGGCTGCGGTCGGTCTTGTGCGACTTCGGCGGACGCTCGCCCTTCGGCGCGCGAGGTTTGTCGAACTTGGGCTTGTCGAAAGAGGCAGCACCGGGGCCATCCGTTGCTTTGGCGCGGGGTTTACGCGGCGCAGGGGCGGCGTCTGGATCGTAGTTATCACGCCGGGGGCGCGGGCCACGGTCGCGGTCGCCTTTATAGCCGCCACCGGGCTTGGGGCCACGGTTGCCGCCCGGTTTCGGGCCACGGGCCAGATCGGGCGCTTTGTCGAGTTGCGTCAGCACCGCGCCTTCTTCTAGCTTCATGTCGCCGCCAAGCGCGCTCAGCAGACCGGGAACGGAGGTTTCCAGCACTTCGACAAAGCTGTGGCTGCCCTGCACGCGGATCGCGCCGATGTCGTCTTTAGTCAGATCACCGCGACGGCAAAGCATCGGCAGCAGCGTGCGCGGCTCGGCACCGTCATTGCGGCCGGTCGAGATCGAGAACCAGACCGATTTGCCAAAGGCCGGGCGCGGCTTGTCGTCGCCCGGCGCACCGGGTTCGGCCAGTTCTTCCGGCGCGGATTGGCGGGCGCGGTAGAGGTTGACGAAAGCGGTGGCGAGTTGCTCTGCCGAGAATTGCTCGACCAGGTTGGCGACGAAACCTTCGGCGTCTTCCGGGATCGGGTCGGACCATGCCGGGTCGGCCAGCAGACGGGCTTCATCGGCAGCATTCACTTCGGCGGCGGAGGGCGGTGCTGCCCATTCCACTTTCAGCTTCGCGCCACCGATCAGGCGGTTCGCTTTGCTGCGCAGTTTGGCGGGCACGATCAGCGCCGAAACCCCTTTGCGCCCGGCGCGGCCTGTACGGCCCGAGCGGTGCAGCAGCGTGTCTGAGTTGCTCGGCAGATCGGCGTGGATCACCAGTTCGAGGTTCGGCAGGTCGATGCCGCGTGCGGCGACATCCGTTGCGATACACACGCGGGCGCGTCCGTCGCGCAGGGCTTGCAACGCGTTGGTGCGCTCGGATTGGGTTAACTCACCCGACAGTGCCACAACCGAGAAACCCCGGTTGGTGAAACGCGTGGTCAGGCGCGCCACGGCGGCGCGGGTGTTGCAGAACACGATGGCGTTTTTGGCTTCATAGAAGCGCAGCACGTTGATGATCGCGTTCTCGGTGTCGCGTGGGTGCACGTTCAGCGCGCGGTATTCGATGTCGCTGTGCTGTTTGGCCTCGCCCACGGTGGTGATGCGCTGCGCGTCGCGCTGGTAGGATTTCGCCAGTTTGGCAATCGCGGCGGGTACGGTGGCCGAGAACAGCAGGGTGCGGCGGTCTTCGGGGGATTCCGACAGGATGAACTCAAGGTCTTCGCGGAAACCGAGGTCGAGCATTTCATCCGCTTCGTCCAACACCACAGCGCGGATCGCGTCGAGGTTGATGTTGTTGCGTTTGATGTGGTCGCACAGGCGGCCCGGCGTGGCGACGACGATATGCGCGCCGCGATCAAGCGCGCGGCGCTCGGTGCGGGTGTCCATGCCGCCGACGCAGGTGGTGACCACCGCGCCCGCTTTGCCATAGAGCCATGTCAACTCGCGGCTGACCTGCATGGCAAGCTCGCGGGTGGGGGCGATAATCAGCGCCAGCGGCGCGCCCGCTTGGCCGAAATGGGTGTCGTCACCCAAAAGCGTCGGCGCGATGGCGAGGCCAAAGCCCACCGTCTTGCCTGAGCCGGTCTGGGCCGAAACCAGCAGGTCAGCGTCGTTAAGGGCGGGGTCGGTTACGGCTTCTTGTACGGCTGTAAGTGTTTCATAACCCTGTTGGGCAAGGGCATCGGCAATAGTCTGAATCACGGGGGTTGTCCTGTCTTGAACGGTTGTGCGGGGGGCGGGCGCGTGGGGGGCTACCTGCCACGGCAATGGGATCCGGCCGTCGGTAGAGGGTCCGGGATAGAATGTACATGGGGTTTTTCCGCCAGTTTGTCACCCTATTTGACAGATTTCGAGCCAAGGGGCGGGAAAGTGCCGCCAAGATATGGCCTCGGGTTGCTCACATCTAGGTTAACCCAATGGCGCGCTTTGACGGGTTGGGATAGCAGTAGGGGGCGGTAGCCAGAGTGAGGCGCTGCTTATACGGCCCAGCATTCTATATAGTGAATAAGAGAGAAAGAGGTATTCGGTGCAAGGTGATCTGCCCCTGACCCGTGATTTAGTGCTGGTGGGCGGCGGTCATGCCCATGCGCTGGTGCTGCGCAAATGGGGGATGGACCCGCTGCCCGGTGCGCGGCTGACGGTCGTCAACCCCGGTCCGACGGCCCCTTACACCGGGATGCTGCCCGGCCACATCGCAGGGCACTACCACCGCGACGCGTTGGAAATTGATCTGGTGCGGCTCTGCCGCCATGCGGGCGCACGGCTGATCCTTGGAAAGGCGCGGCAGATTGACCGGACCGCGCAGGAGATCATGGTCGAGGGCCATGGAGCCGTGGGCTATGACGTCGCCTCGTTTGACGTAGGCATCACCGCAGATATGGGCTTGCCGGGGTTTGCCGAATACGCCGTCGGGGCCAAGCCGCTGGATGTTTATGCTGCGCGATGGCGTGGGTTTCTCGCGGCGGTAAAGGCGGGTGATCTGCCGCCTGATGTTGCGGTGATCGGCGGCGGCGTGGCGGGCAGTGAACTGGCGATGGCGATGGCACATGCATTGGCACAGGCCGGGGTGCGCCCTGCCGTGACAGTGGTAGAGGCCGGGTCGCGCCTGTCGGGCATGGCACCCCGGACCGAGGCAAAGTTGCGGCGGCATATGGCGCGTCTGGGTGTGTCTCTGGTGTTGAACGCAGAGGTGTTAGAGGTAACGCCTCGCGAAGTGATCTTGGCCGGTCGCGCCCCGGTGGCGGCCGCGCTTTGTGTCGGGGCGGCGGGGGCGGTGCCGCATGAATGGCTCGCTGAGACGGATTTGCCGTTGCACGACGGTTTCATCCGCGTGGGGGCTGACCTTGCGGTGGTGGATGACCCGGCGCTCTTTGCCGTGGGCGACTGCGCCCATATGGAGGCCTTTCCCCGCCCCAAGGCGGGCGTCTTTGCCGTGCGGGCGGCCCCGGTGCTGCATGACAATCTGCGGGCAGCGCTGACGGGTGGGGAGCGGCGCAGGTTCAAGCCTCAGTCGCAATACCTCAAGCTGATCTCGCTCGGCGGCAAATCGGCAGTGGCCGAGAAGTTTGGCATCGCGTTTGGCGGGGGGCTGTTGTGGCGCTGGAAGGATTGGATCGACCGGCGTTTTATGGATCAGTTGGATGACCTGCCCGACATGCCCGTGCCCGCTTTGTCCGGCCCGGTGGCGAGCGGGGTGCAAGAGGCGCTGGCGGCCAAGCCGCTTTGCGGCGGCTGTGGGGCCAAGGTCGGCGGCGCGGTGCTGGGTGATTTGCTGGGCGGCATCTGCCCCCCGGTGACGGGTGAGGTGCTGGCGGGCGCGGGCGATGATGCGGCGATCCTGCGGCAGCCGGGCGGCGGCTTTCAAGTGATGAGCACCGACCACCTGCGCAGTTTTGTCGAAGACCCGGCGGTGATGACGCGGATCGCGGCGGTGCATGCCTTGGGGGATATTTGGGCGATGGGCGCCAAGCCACAGGTCGCGCTGACCTCAATCATTATGCCGCGCATGACGCCTGCGTTGCAGGCCCGCACCCTGCGCGAGATCGCGGGGGCCGCGCAAGCGGTGATGGGGGCCGCCGGGGCGCAGGTTGTGGGGGGGCATACCACCATGGGCGCGGAACTGACGATCGGTTTCACGGTGACCGGAACGCGGGACAAGATGCCCATCGGTATCGATGGGGCGCAGCCGGGAGATGTGCTGCTGCTGACCCGTCCCATCGGGTCGGGTGTGATCTTGGCCGGGCATATGGCGGGCCGTGCGCCGGGGCGTGTGATGGCCGACACATTGGCGGTTATGGCCACGCCGCAGGCGCGAGAGGCCGAGATTTTGGCTGCGGCCCACGCGATGACGGATGTGACGGGCTTTGGCCTTGCGGGGCATTTGCAGGCGATGTGCCGAGCGTCCGGCGTGCAGGCCGAGCTTTGGGAAGACGCGGTGCCATTCTACCCCGGCGCTGAGGCGCTTTCAGATCAAGGGGTGGCGTCGTCGCTCTTGCCGATCAATCAGGCAGATGCGCCGATTGCCGCGAAGGGTGCAGTCAATCCGCTTTTGCATGATCCACAGACCGCTGGGGGGCTTTTGGCGGCGCTGCCAGAAGCGGCCGCACAGGCTGCTATCGTCCGGCTTAAGGGCGAAGGGCTGCACGGCCATATCATCGGACGGTTGGCGGCAGGGGAAGCGGCTATTCTGTTGCGCTAAAACGCCTGTGCAGCTCGGCGGCGGTTTTTGCCAGCGTGCTGTCGTCCAACTCGGCAAGCGACAGGCGGTCCAGCGGGGCCGGGTTGCGGCTGGCGGTCTTGGCATAGCGCGGATCATAGTGCTGGCCGATCAGCCCGGCGGCAAGCGTGGTCCAGTCCCCCTCGCGGGCCTGCATGTGCCATTGGGCGATGGTCTCGGCGCTGTGATAGGGGCGCAGCTTTTCAATGCGGGTTTGTAGCAGATCGAGATCGGCGGTTAGGTCACCATAGGCCTGGCACAAGAAGCGGGCGCGGGCGGCCAAAGGCACGTCCATCTCAACGCGCGGTGCCGCGCCCATCGCGGCCCAAAGCGCAGGCGGCACGGTGCAATTCCCGATCTTGCTGCTTTCCGCCTCAACCCAAGTGATCTCCTGCGGGTCAAGCGTGCCAAGCGCTTGCGCCAGCCGCGTCTCGAACATCTTTTGATGCGGTTGTGCCTCTGCCAAGGCCCCAAAAAGAGAGCCGCGGTGTTCGGCTAACCCCTCCAGATCAAGCACCTGCGCACCGGCTTTGGCGAGATGGTGCAAGAGCCGGGTCTTGGCCGTGCCAGTGCCACCTTCGATGAGCATCAGCCGATGCGGCAGGGGCATGTCATATAGTGCACCGACCACCAAACGGCGGTAGCTGCGATAACCGCCCTTGAGCAACTGCACGCGCCAGCCGACTTGGTCGAGGATCGTGGCAAACGCCCCGGACCGCTGCCCCCCGCGCCAGCAATAGACCAAAGGCTGCCAGCCGCCATCCTTGCCTGCCAACGCACTTTGCAGGTGCTGCGCCGTGTTGCGGGCCACCAACGCGCCGCCGATCTTGCGCGCGTCAAAGGGGCTGACCTGTTTGTAGATCGTGCCGACCTCAGCCCGCTCAGCATCTGACAGCACCGGCAGGTTGATCGCCCCCGGCAAGTGATCTTCGGCGAACTCAGCAGGGGCGCGCACGTCAATGATCGTGTCGGCCCTAAGGTCCGCGAGGTCAGCCAATGAGGTCAGGATGCAGGGGGTCATGCGGTGCTTTCGCGCTTTGGGGCAAGTCTGCCACCACGGGGTCAGCACGCCGGGTGGCAGGCAGGCTTAGGCCTTGGCGGCGATGACGAGGACTTCGACAAGGTATTCGGGCGTCGCGAGTTTGGATTCACCACAGGCGCGGGCGGGGGCGTTGCCGTTGGGCACCCATGCGTCCCAGACCGCGTTCATCGCCTCAAAATCCGCCATGTCGGCCAGCCAGATAGTGGATTGCAGGATGCGGGTTTTGTCGCTGCCGACTTCGGCCAGCAGGGCATCAACCTTATCAAGGCAATCTTGGGTTTGCGTGGCGACATCCGCGCCCGCGGTGCCGACCTGTCCCGCAAGGTAGATCACATCGCCATGCTCAACGATCTGGCTCATGCGGGTGTTGGTGTGGTGGCGTTTGATATCGGGCATGTTGTCTCTCCTCTGACGTTGCAGAGGTTTTGGCAGCTTTGCGCGGCACAGGCCAGATCAAAGGCCAGCGCGTCAGGTCTTCTCAACCTTGCCGCCAGCTTTCTCCCAACCGGTGAAACCGTCCTTCAGGTGGGCGGCATCAAACCCCATGTCTTGCAGCGTCGCGACCGAAAGGGCCGAGCGCCAGCCAGAGGCGCAGTGAAAGACGAACTTTTTGTCTTGGGCGAAGGCCTCTTTGAAATAGGGGCTGTCGGGGTCGACCCAGAACTCCAGCATACCGCGTGGGCAGTGGAACGCACCGGGGATGAACCCGGTGCGCTCGCGTTCGCGGGGATCACGCAGATCGACGAATTGCACATTGTCGTCGTCCAGCATGGTGATGGCCTCAGCGCTGTCGATCTCCTCAATCCGTATGCGGGCGTCGGCGACCATTTGAGCGGCGGTTTTCTTTAAGGCCATCAGGGGTACTCCTTACAGTTTATTCAGCAGCTCCGGCGTGGGCCAGCCATCGACGGGCATGCCAAGACGGGCCTGTTCGGCACGCACACCAGCGCGGGTGCCTGAGCCGAGGATGCCGTCAATGTCGCCGACATCATAGCCCTTCGCCTGTAGCTTTGTCTGCAGTGTCTTCATCGCGTCGCCGTCCAGACCCGGCGCAGGGTTGCCCGCGTCATAGACCTGCGCACCGTCCAGTCGTGTGGCGAAGTAGGCGGCGGTCATCACGTAGGTGAAGCTCTGGTTCCACTCGAAATAAACGCGAAAGTTCGGATAGGCGATGAAGGCCGGACCGCCGCGCCCTTGTGGCAGCAGCACCGAAGCCGTCAGCCCCTCGGCCAGCGGCCCATTGCGCGACGACACGCCCATCGCTTGCCACTCGCTGATCGGCTTGGTGGTTTCCAGCCCGGTCTGCGACCAGTCGAAATCCTGAGGCAGCGACACTTCGGCCAACCACGGCTCATTCGCGCGCCAGCCAAGGCTTTGCAACATTTTGCCACCAGACATCAGCGCATCGGGGGCGGAAGTTTTCAGCGAGACTTTGCCATCACCGTCGCCGTCGACACCGTTTTCGATGATGTCCCGCGGCAGCATTTGCACCATGCCGATCTCACCGGCCCAAGCGCCTGTTGTGGTGGCGGGGTCGAACTCGCCGCGTTCAAAGAGTTCCAGCGCGGCGAAAAGCTGCGGGCGGAACAGTTCGGGGCGGCGGCAGTCATGCGCCAGTGTGGCCAGCGCGTTGGCGGTGTTGAAGTCACCTTGAATCGCGCCGTAGTCGGTCTCAAAGGCCCAAAAGGCCAGCAGCACGGCGCGGCTGACACCGTAATCGGTTTCAATCCGGTCAAAGATCGCGTCGTATTTCTCGGCGTTCGCACGGCCCCGATTGATCCGGTCGTTGGAGATCAGGCGGCGCGAAAACTCGATGAAGGGTTTTTGAA
>Ga0209345_10000904_pt1 | contig 38011 bp, 30 predicted proteins | sample Cruoilmetagenom7_FD_187294 | JGI IMG/M metagenome (GOLD analysis project Ga0209345, IMG submission 187294) | Oil polluted marine microbial communities from Coal Oil Point, Santa Barbara, California, USA - Sample 7 (SPAdes) (version 2) | ecosystem: Environmental > Aquatic > Marine > Oil seeps ...
TCCGATCTCGCAAGGGCCGGAACAACCCGCGCCCCTTACGGCCTGTGGCTTCCTTGACCTCCGCGGTCCAGGTGCTCCACGTATTCTCGTCAAAAGGCATCTCAGGCAGCAGCAGCATCGCTTGGGCGACAAACTCGCGGTCTTCCTCGGCGATCACTGGCTCGGCCCCATCGCGGAACATGGCCCACCAGCCGTCTAGATCTTTCAAGGTTGAGATATTCTCGCGCGTCACGTCCCAGAACTGGGCGGCTTTGCCCTCTGGCACGCCAATGGCGGCAATATCATCCGCCACGGCCTCCAATGGCAGTTGCTGCAAATAGCGCCCGGTCAAGGGGAACAGGTCCTGCACATCAAATTTGGTCGGCGCCGAGCCAAAACGGTTGATGTCGAACCCTTCAACCAGCTCGGCCATATCCGTACGCAGTTCCACTGGGTCAGACGACCCCAGCCGCGCCATGAGGCTCAAAAGCGCAAAAGGCTGCACTCCCTGCTCACGCAGATCGCGCAGGGCCAGCGTGCCGAGCCGCTTGCTCAGCGCCTCACCCTGCGGGCCGGTCAACAGCGAGTGGTGCGCAAAGGACGGTACTGCGCCGTTGCCCAAGGCCTGCATGATCTGGATCTGCGTCGCGGTGTTGGTCACATGGTCCGAGCCGCGCACCACATGGGTCACGCCCATCTCGGTGTCATCCACCACGCTCGCCAGCGTGTAAAGGATCTGCCCGTCGCCACGGATCAGCACCGGATCACTGACCGAGGCCGCATCGATCGAGATATCGCCCAAGATGCCGTCGTCCCACTCAATGCGCTCATGGTCCAGCTTGAACCGCCATACCCCATCGCCACGCTCGGCGCGCAGGGCGTCCTTCTCGGCGTCGCTCAGGTTCAGCGCGGCACGGTCATAGACTGGCGGCTTGCCCATGTTGAGCTGCTTTTTGCGCTTCAGGTCCAGTTCCGTCGGCGTTTCAAACGCCTCATAGAACCGCCCCTTGGCCCGCAGGTCTTCGGCAGCAGCGTGGTAGCGCTCAAGCCGTTCGGACTGGCGCTCGACCCGGTCCCACTCAAGTCCCAGCCATTCGAGGTCCTGCTTGATACCGTCGACGTATTCTTCTTTGCTGCGCTCGGGATCGGTGTCGTCGATGCGCAGGATGAAAGTCCCGCCTGCCTTGCGCGCGATGAGGTAGTTCATCAGCGCGGTGCGCAGGTTGCCCACGTGGATATAGCCAGTGGGGGACGGGGCGAAACGGGTGACGGTGGGGTTGGACATCTGGCGTACTCCTGTTGCGCGCGGGCTTGCCATAGGGCGCGGGCGTTGTCCAGCAAAGGCGGAGTTTAGCCGTCGTCAGCTACTGCGTTGTCTTGGGCTGGAACGACCGCTGTGTCATCCGCGTCAACATCGTCAATTGCCGCGTTGCCCTCCTCGTCCGGAGGCTCATCCGCAGGAACGGTATCAGAGGCAGGCCCCTCCCCCTCGCCCTCGGGCGCCGTATCTTCCGACGTGCCATCGCTCAGCGCGCCATTCTCCCAATCACCCGAGGCTTCTTCGCCGCTGGCATAACGCATGGTGCCGGTGCCCTGACGTTTGCCCGCTTTAAATGTGCCCTCATAGACATCGCCATTGGCATAGGTCGCCACACCTTCGCCTTCGATCTCGCCTTCGGTCCATTCGCCTTCGTAAACAAAGCCGCTGGCCATGGTGATCTTGCCGATGCCGTGGCGCTGGCCGTCGCGGAACTCACCCTCATAAACGGTGCCGTCCGGATAGGTCGCCTTGCCTTGCCCGTGCCGCTGCCCATCCTGCCAGCCGCCCTCATAACGGTAGCCATCAGCATATGTCATCACGCCTTGGCCGTGGTTGCGGGCGTCTTTGAACTCACCCTCATAGACCACACCATTGGTATAGGTCGCCACGCCCGCGCCTTCGATCACGCCCGCGACCCAGTTGCCCTCATAGGTGGAGCCGTCGGGGTAGGTGATTTTGCCCGTGCCATCCGCCAGATCATTGCGGAAAGTGCCGACATAGACCGAGCCGTCAGGATAGGTCACCTGACCTTCGCCCTCAATCTGCCCTGCGACCCAAGAGCCGGTGTAGACATAGCCATCGGTGCCGGTGAACGTCCCCTGCCCGTCGCGACGGTCGTCTTTGAAGTCGCCTTCATAAACATCACCGTTTTCATAGGTGACCTTACCCTTACCCTCACGGCGACCTGCGACCAGCGTGCCTTCGTAGACGTCACCATTCGGCTGGGTCAGCGTGCCGGTGCCGTCGATCTGGCCGTCTTTCCATAGGCCGACATAGACCAGACCGTCGGGCATGGTCAGCGTGCCTTCGCCGCTGCGCTTGCCGCCTTCGATCTCGCCTTCGTAAACCGCGCCATCGGGGTAGGTGATCGTGCCAACACCCTGTTTGACGCCATCCACCCAATCGCCCTTGTACTCATAGCCGCCGGGGCTTTGCATCACGCCCTTGCCGTGGTGCTTGGCGTTGCGAAAGCCACCCTCGTAGCGCACGCCATTGGCATAGGTTGCCACGCCCTGCCCCATGATCGCGCCCGCTTCCCATTCGCCCTCATAGGTGCCACCATCAGCAAAGGTGATCTTGCCAAGACCGTCCGGCTTGCCCTTGGCGAAATTGCCCTCATAGACCGAGCCGTTGGGAAAGCGCGCGACGCCCGCGCCCTTGATCTCGCCCTCGACCCATTCGCCGGAGTATTCATAGCCATTAGGCAACTTATAAGTGCCGCTGCCATGCTGAAGGCCGCCCTGAAAGGTGCCCTCATAAATGCCGCCGTCGTCGTATTCCTTGGTCAACACCTGCCCGTCCTGCGCCCAAAGCGGCGCGGCCAGAAAGGCGATCAGACAGATGGACAGGCTGCGGTGCAACATGGGCGGTACTTCCCGATCTCGGTAAATGTCAGTTCCGCAAGAGGTTAAGGGTGATAGGGGCGAGAGGCAACGGCTTTGCAGGCGGCGCATGCCGGATTCAGCCGATGCGCAGAAACAAGGCAGACCCCGGCCCGCCTGCCCGGGGGTTTCGCCGCGCCCCTGATCTGCTAAATCGTCACAAGCATAGCCAACCCGGAGCCCCCACATGTCAGAGCGTTTTCGCATCACCCTTGGGCAGATAAACCCCAGTGCCGGCGACCTCTCTGGGAATGCAGCGCTTGTCCGAGAGGTTTGGCAGACAGGTCGCACCGCCGGAGCGCAATTGGTTGCTTTGCCTGAGATGTGTCTGACCGGGATAGCCGGCCCCTTGATGCGGATGCCTGCCTTTCTGCGGGACGTGGTGGCACATGTCGAAGCGCTCGCGGCAGACTGTGCTGACGGTCCGGCCCTTGCCATCGGCGCACCTTGGCCAGAGGGCGACAACCTTTATAACGCTTATCTGATCCTCCAGAACGGCAAGATCGCGCAGCGGGTCTTTAAACATCGGCTGGCCGCTGACGAGCGACCCTTGTTTGACGCGGGCCCGATCTCTGGCCCCTTTGCGGTTGCCGGGCTGCGGATCGGCAGTCCAATCGGTGCAGATGCAACAGCGCCCGACGTGGCCGAAACTTTGGAAGAAACCGGCGCGGAGATTCTGCTGGTTCCAAACGCCGCGCCCTACCGCCGGGGGATCATGGATGTGAGGTTCAACCATATGGTCGCCCGCGTCATCGAAACCGGGCTTCCGCTGATCTACCTCAATCAGGTTGGCGGTCAGAGGGCGAATGTTTTCGACGGCGCGTCCTTTGCATTGAACCCCGGTGGCCGATTGCTACAGCAATCGCCCGCATTTGATCCCGCCGTGACCCACCTCGACCTTGAGCGTAGCACCGAGGGCTGGCACGTTGTGCAAGGTGATATCGCGCAGCAGCCGAGTGAAATCGAAAGAGATTACCACGCCTTGGTTGTGGGCCTGCGGGATCATCTACACAAAAACGGCTTCGCCAGGGCGGTGGTTGAACTGTCGGATACCAACGCTGCCTTTGTCGCAGTTGTCGCCGCAGATGCGCTTGGGCCTGAAAATCTGCGCTGTGTCTTGATGCCTGCGGCAGATACCACTGAAGAGGTTCGCGACATTGCCAAGGCATTCGCATCGAAGCTCGGCTGCACCTTTGACCTTGTGCCGATCTCCAGCATGCAACACCATATGCAAGAAACACTTGAACCGTTTCAACGTGACGGGAGCTTGGAAGATGCAAACGCCGCCCTCACCGCGCGCCTGCGCGGTCTGACGCTGCAAATGCTGTGCGACACCATGAAAGCGCTCCCGCTCAGCACGAGGACCAAGACCGACCTTGGACGGGGCCCCAACGTGGGTGGCAATCTGGCCAATGGCTACGCCCCAATCCGCGACCTCTATCAAACGCAAATCAATGAGGTCTGCCGCTGGCGCAATGAACATCACCGCGTTTGGATGAATGGCCCGGCAAGTAAAGCGATTGATCTTTCGGCATGCGGTCTCTCGCCGGATGTAGAGGCGCTTGATGACATCTTAAAAATCCTGCTGGACGAACACGGCACCGCTGAAGATTGCGTCGCCGCCGGACATGAGCGCGTCAAAGTGAAGGATGTGGCCGAGTGTATTACGCGACAATTGATGAATCAAATTTCATTAACGCCCGGTCCGCAACTTTGAGGCTCTTAAATATATCACTGAACGATAGAGTATCTGGCCGAGCTTCCGAACAGACCCCAGATAACTCATAGCCTAACAGGTTAGTTTCCGACTATTTTCACGCACCAAATACGAGCAATATTTCGCTTAACTTCTGCAGTAAGTTGCCCATCGCGCCTCTGTTTTTATGGACTTAATCGATAACCCCGTTTCATGCGGAACCGGACCCCTCCGCTCGTGTTGTGCTGACACGACAAGCAACGAGCGGCGCGGACAATCCCTCAGGGAAGGCGTCGCCTAGAAGGAAGGATATCGACATGAATATCGTGAAACTTGGAATGGTCTCTGCAATTGCTTTGGGCGCTGCTGCCCCCGTATATGCACAGTCTGCCGAAGCCTATGCTGCCACAGACCTGAACATTCGTTCCGGTCCTGGCGCCCAGTATGAAATCGTTGGCGTTATCCCCGGTGGCGAAGTCACAATGGTCGAAGGCTGCCTCGACGGCGCCTCCTGGTGCCAAGTCAAATTTGGTGACGCAATGGGCTGGTCCTATTCTGACTACCTCGCCGTTGAGGTCGAAGAGCAGGCAGTAGCACTGACAACTCGCCCCGCGACTGTTGAAGTCGGCACCGTGACCTACGAAGACCCCGAAGGCACAGCTGACAACGAAACTGCCGGTGCAACTGCTGGCGCGACATTGGGCGCTCTGACAGCCTATGCCGTTGGCGGCCCAATTGGTGGCATCGTAGCCGGTGGCATCATTGGTGGTGCAGCTGGTTCCGCAGCGGCTGAGCCTGAAGAAGCGACTATTACATACGTCAAAGAGAACCCGGTTGAGACCGTGTATCTGGACGGCGAAGTGGTCGTTGGCGCGGGCATCCCGACAACAGTCACAACCTACGAAGTGCCTGAGTCCGAGTACCGCTATGTCGCCATCAACGGCGCGACAGCCATCGTTGACAACGAGACCAACCTGATCGTTGACATCGTACGCTAAGCCCTAGGCTCTGAATTAATTAGGCCCGGAGATTTCTCTCCGGGCCTTTTTTTTAAGTGCGAAGTGCTTACCACGCTTCCACGACAACACTCTATTGGAGCGGTATCGAAAGCCGGACATTCGCCCCATAGCTTTCAAAATCGCCTTTCCCGATACCATCGTAGTTGGCGCCCATCTCAAGTTTGGTGCCATAGCGATTGGTCAGCCGCATCGCGGCTTCGATACGTGCACGTAGGCCATTGGTTTCATCCGCCGTGTCGTTGGTGATCACCGGACCGCTTCTGTTACCGAAGTTATAGACCCCGTTTAAGGTGAAGGAAGGCTCGACGACCATGTGGTTCGCCGCTTCAATCCGGGTGGAGAAGGTTGGCCCAAACTTGATCTGACCAAGTGATACCGTTTGCTTAGGGATCGTCACATTAAGCGTATCAACATAGGTATGCTGCCGCTCTTCGATGTAGCTGATGCTCAATACCGGAGACACGACCCAGTCGTTCCAGTCAAAGTTGCCGGACAATGATGCGTCGATAAGCCAGCGATCCGTGTCGAACTGATCAGTATAGGTATTAAAAGGACTAACCTCATTCTCTGATTGCCCGTAGGCAAGCCGCCCGTCAAAAATCAGGTTTGGCGCGACGCGCGCGGTCACATAGGGGCCGACCATCCATCCCTCACCACTGACCGAAGAATTGGTCTGGTCTGAACTGTCGCTCATGCTGTCAAATTGAAGCATGACCCCAGCCAGGAGGTCCGGCGTCACAAGGTAATCGGCACCGAGATAGGCAATCCCGAAATGCCCCGATGCGCCTTGGCTTGCTTTGAACTTGTTGTAATGCGCCTCAAACCAGATATCGAACCGCCGAGGCTCAAAAATCGCGGTGGAGTCGGATAGACCGTCATGCGCAAGTTTGAACATCAGCGCCGCGCGCTCGACCTGATAGAGCGAAGTTGAGATACTGTAGTTGCCCGATCCGGCAGACAACAGGTTCGTGCTGACCGGCATAAAGGACGTGATGTCGCCATTCTGATAGCGCAGAACCTCGCTCCGGCCGATGCCTTGCGACAACCGCGCCATACGGCGCGCGCGGCTTGGCCCATTGCTGAGGATCAGGTTGCTCCGGCGGTTCAGGAATGAATTAATCACCTCACTGGTTTTTTGCAGGGTACTGAGGCTGTCGTAGGTACAGGTCACGGTTTCTCCCGCGCCCAGCACAAGCGTCAGCTCACCCGTCTGGGCATCTGCGACACTGTCGCTGTCGCTGCAGGTGACGGCTGTATTCCCCACACCTGCCGGACGCGATTGAGAGACGACATAAGTGCCTTCATCCACTTCGATCGGTCCTGCGCTGCCGCTGCCGCCTGTCGTGGAAATGCTAAAGTTGAGGGCGGCCTCGCTGGAACTAAAGTTGTAGATGCCATCCTCAGAGGCGTTTTGGATGAATGTCACCTGTGCGCTAACTGCGGGGACAACGACCAAGGTCGGCGATGAGCCAGTACTGACGGGTTTATTCCCGAGCGACGATGTCAGGCTCCCGGTCACAGGGCCAAAGCTGCCGGTGTTGTTGCTAAACAGGGACAGTGTGACGGTACAGACTTCCATCGCACCGACGGTGCCGCCGACCAAGGTGATCGTGTTATCGACCAAAGACACCGTTCCGCCGCAAGACGTCAGCGGCGCTTCTATCGCTGTTAAGCCGCTGGGATATACGGCGGTCAGCCCAAGCCCGGTGGCGGGCACACCCGTGCCACTGTTGTCGACAGTTAGTATAAGCGTCGTTGCCCCCCATTGCTGGACCGTCGCTGGCGCATAGCTGCTGGTGAAATTCGGGGCCGTCGCTGCCGTCACGCTTAATTGTGCAGAGGCTGTGCCGCTGTCACCCAGCGACGACGTCAGCGCGCCAGATGTGTTCTGGTATGTGCCAACGGTTGGCGAAGTCACGTCAACTTCGATGCTGCACTGATCGTTCGCGGCAACGGTCCCTCCGATGAACCTCACCTCCGATCCGCCCCCTGCGGCCGAGACTGTCCCGCTGGCGCAGGTGCTCACCACATTTGGGGTCGCTGCCAATTCCAACCCGGCAGGGAAAGCGTCGACAAAGGCAAGGTCAGTCGCCCCAACGCCGACAGCGGCGTTGTCAATTTCAAACGTAAGACGTGTTGTGTCACCCTGCACGATGCTGGACGGGCTAAAGCGCTTGGCAAAGCCCGGTGCGTCCGCCCCGGTGGCCGTCAATGTGGCGCTCGCCGTACCGCTGTTTCCCAAAGATGAGGTCAACGCGCCTGTCTCATTCACAGCGGCCCCGGTGGTAAGAAGCGTCACATCCAGTGAGACCACACAACTGTCGCCCGCCGCGACGGCCCCGCCAGAGAACGCCATATCCTCTGCCCCTGCTACGCCCGCAATCGTGCCGCCGCAGGTGCTCGTTGCATTAGGGGTCGCCGCCACCTGCATGCCAGCAGGCATAACGTCGACAAAGGCAAGTTCCTCTGCCGTGACCAGCGCGCCGTTAGTGATGGTAAAGCTCATTGTCGATGGCGCGCCCTGTACGATCGTATCGGGCGTAAAGGCTTTGACGAAGGCCGGAGCATCTGCCCCGATTGCATTGAACGTCGCCGTGGCACCTGCGTCGCCAGCGCCTTGAGAAGAGGACAGGACCGAACTGGTTATAGTGAAGACACCCGATGACGTCGGCAGGATATCGACGGATACGCTGCACACCGCGCCTGCCGCAATACTCCCCCCACTATACGTCAGACTGCTCCCGCCCGCGACGGCTGTGACCGTACCGGTTCCGCAATCGCTAGCGATGGCCGGAGTGGCGGCGACGGTCATGCCCGTGGGCAAACTCTGGCTGAAACCAAGCCCCGTCACTTCGATTAGTCCGGCACCGTTGTCGATGTCAAACGCCAAGCGGGTGATGTTACCTTGCTCGAGACTGTCGGGCACAAAGGCGCTGCTCAGCAGTGGCACTGGTGCAGATGCGACCGTCAGGATTGCCGCGGCAGAACCGCTGTTGCCGAGCGAGCTTGTTAGAGCGCCGCTGCTGTTCACGATTGAACCCAGCGTCACGCTCGTTACATCTACCGCGTAGGTGCAGGTTTCGCCTGCCGCGACCTCGGCCCCGGAAAGGGCAAAGGTATTATCCCCTGCGGCGACAGGCGCAACGCTACCGGCCGTCGAATTTGCCCCACAAGTCGCGGTAAGGTTTGGCGCCGCTGCAGCAACCAACCCGGCAGAGAAACTGTCCGAGAATGCGACCGCACTCGCGGGCACCAAAGCGCCGCTGTTGTCGACCGTGTAGGTCAATGTTGATACCTCGCCCTGCGCGATGCTGTTTGGCGCGAATTGAGCAGAGAAATTCGGCACCGATGCCCCGTTTACGTTTAGGACAGCTGCAGCCGTGTTTGCGTTGCTGCCGAGTGAGGAGGTCAAGTTCCCCGCACTCAGGACATTGCCGCCAACCTCGGCGGCAACCACGTTAAAGGAAATGGCGCAGGAGGTCTCTGCCGCGATCGTGCTGACAGCGAGCCTTGAGCCGCCAGAAACCGCCGAAATTGCAACCCCCGAGCAGTCCGAGGTCAGGTTTGGCGTCGAAGCGAGTGACACGCCAGACGGATAGAGCACATCCATAGCCAACGTATCGGCTTCAATGAGCGCTGTGTTCGTGACGGTCGTCCGCACTGTGGCGGTGCCGCCCTGAACGATTGTTGCGGGGCTCACACTCAGCGCGAGTTCCGGCACAGGTGCAGGTGTGACGATCAGACTTGCCGTGGCCGTACCGCTGTCGCCCTGCGAAGATGTCAGAACGCCCGAGGTGTTCACCAACGTCGCCGCGGTGGACGACGTCACTGCTGCCGAAACCTGACAACTTCCCCCCGCGGCCACTGCGCCGCCCTGAAGGCTTATAACGCTGCCGTTTGCAGTTGCGGTCACTGCGCCGCCACAAGTGGTCGTGGCGTTTGGACTGGCCGCGACGGTGATACCGGCAGGCAGCGAATTTGCAAAATCCAGCGCCGTCACCGGAATCAGCGCCGATGTGCTGTCGATGGTAAAGGTCAGCGTCGCCACGTCGCCCTGTGCGATGCTGCCGGGAGTGAATTCAGCGCTGAAGCCGGGCGCAGGCGCTGCGTTTATTGTCAGAGTCGCACTGGCCGAGCCGCTGTTGCCCAACGACGACGTCAGATCCCCAGTGGTATTGACGGATGCCCCCTGCTGAGCAGAGGTCACATTGACTGACAGCACGCAGCTTGACGCCGCAGCGATGCTGCCACCAGAGAATGAGACACTCCCCCCGCCGCCCGTGGCCGAAATGGTGGCGCCGGTGCAGGTGCTGCTGGCTGCTGGGCTGGCGGCAACCGTCATTCCCGCAGGCAGCGGGTCGCTCAGGTCAAGCGCGTTGGCCGCAACCAATGCGGCACTGTTGTCGATGGTAAGCTTCAGCGTTGTGGTTTCGCCTTGAAGGATCGTGTCCGGCACAAACTGTTTGGTGAGGGTCGGGGCCGGAGCGGCATCGACAACCAATGTCGCGGCACCCGCTGTAGAAGCACCTGCTGAACTGGACAAATTCAACGCGGGTAGACTGTAACTGCCAGCGGATTGCGATGTGACTTCGGTCTGAACAACACAGCTGGCCCCTGCGGGAATACTGCCGCCCGATAGGATGACACTGCTGCCATCCCCCGGCGCAACCACGGTGCCGCCGCATGTGGCGACCGTGGCTGGGCTGGCCGTCAGGGTGAGACCCGCAGGCAAGGCTGTCGCAAAGCTGACGGACCCGAGCGCATCGGCGCTGGCGGTATTGTCCACGCTAAAGGTCAGTGTGCTGACACCGCCCTGCGGAATCGTGCTGGGGCTGACGGATTGAGTGACCCCCGGTGCGGGGGGCGTGATTGTCAAAGTCGCATTTGCCCCATCCGCGACGGCAGAGGTTGCTTGGGTGAGCGATGACGTTGTCGAACCATAGTCACCGCCAGCAATGCGCGGCACGTTGATCAGCACATCAAACTGACAAGAACTGCCCGGCTCCAGTGTTCCGCCCGCCAAGGAAAGCGTCGAACTGCCTGCCAATATCGAACCAGCCCCGCAAACCCCGGATGCGCTCGTGATGCTGACGGTCGCGCCTGGTATCTCGGTCCCGATAGGATCGGTAAATCGCAAGCCGCTCAGGGCCGCCCCGCCCGCTGGGTTGATAATCTCGTAGCGCAGAGTTGTCGTGGTGTCAGTCTCGGCACTGCCAGACGGGAAAGACTTGCTGAACGTAGGCGCGGTGGCCGAAATCAGCCGTAGTGTAGCGGCCGCCGGATCGCCCGTAATCGCGACACCAGACAAGATGCCTTCGACTTCTGAGGTCGTGTTGGTGTAAAACCCCGGCGCGGCAACCGAAGGCAGCTGCAAATCAACGATGACATTACACTTACCTGCTCCTCCTAAGGCGCCGCCGGTAAGCGCGAGCGTGCCAGTGCCCACACCGCTGACCGTGCCGCTACAGGCGTTGTTGACCACCTGATCAACCGTCGTGCCGGCCAAGAAATCGGCATCGAGGTTGTCGGTAAACGCCAACCCTGACACGGTTTCGGTATCGCTCAGATTTTCCACCGTCAGGGTCAACCTTGAAAGGCTACCCTCGGTCGTGGTGGCGGCATCGAAGGCTTTGGAGAACAAAAGCTGCGCACTATCTATTGTCAGTTGGGTAGCGATAGGCGCACCAACTGCGGTGTCGCCGTTGATGCTGGCAGTTAGCGAACTTGTTGTAACTGTCTTGGACCCCGACGTCGCAGAACTTGTTGAGGTCAGTGCAACCTCTAATGTGCAAATGCCCCCGGCCGGCACGGTGCCCCCGAAGTATGTCGCGTTGCTTCCTGAAACATTGTAACTGCCGCCACAGGTATCAGATACAGCGGTGCTTGCGATGCTGGCGCCGCTGCCTAACTCGCTCGCAAAAAACGAAAATTGCATCCCGGTCGCGTCCTGCGCTGCGGCGTTTGAGAATTCATATGTCAAATTCACGCTTTGGCCGGCCGCAATCGTCGCGGATGAAAAACTGCCTGTGAAAGAAAGCGCTGCAACGCGCAAATCTGCCTTAGCGACGGGAAAGGTTGTCGTTGCCCCACCAACGGCGTTCGCGCTTAGCGCGCTCGTGGTATTCGTATGGCTGCCCTCAGCCGCTGCAGCGGGTACATTCACTTTTACCGTAATCTGGCACTCTGTTTCCGATTCCAGCGCACCGCCCGCAAAGTTCACGACACTCCCAGAGCCTGTTAGGGTCAGGTTCCCGCCGCAGTTGTTGGAGGCGCCAGAAAGGTCGGCTGTCGCCCCGGTGAGCATGGCGTTCAGATCATCAGTGAAACTGATGTTTTCGACATCAGGTGGCGCATCTCCGGTAGCGTTGCTGATCACGAAGGTCAGATCGACCTGCCCCCCTGCAACCGCGGTAGATGCAAAGGATTTAAGGAGGGACAGTTTTAGGTTATTGCCGATCTCAAGGCTGCCGGTGACTGAACTGCCAGTGATCTCGGCCCCGGAAAAGGTCGCTGTGAGCGGATCAGACGTATCCGTATAGGTGCCGCCGCTGGCTGTGGCGTTGACTTGAAATTCCGCGATCACAGTACAAGTCGACCCGGCCGCAATTTCCCCACCGACCATACTGAAGCTGTTCGGATTACCGAAGCCCGGAGAGAAAGAGAAGGTGCTGCCAGGGCCACAGTCCCCGTCCGCCGGGAGGGTTTTTGCAGACGCAATTGGAATGTTAGAGAATTCTTTGCTGTAGTTAAGATTAGTGGCAGTTTCGGTGTCGCTGTTATTTGTCAACACCAGCGTCATGGTCGTGACATCACCCGCCACGCTGTCACTATAGGTTACGGTCCCGCTCGGTGCGGCGGAGGTCCGCACCAGTAGCGTATCACTCGCGCTATTTCCTGTGCGCGTCTCCCCATCGACGGTTGCAGTGATATTGCCCGTCGGTGACACATAGCTGCCGCCCGGCCCCGGCACGTTCGCTGCGACCTGAATGACACAGCTTTCGCCTGCGGCTACTTCCGCGCCCGTCAATGATAGCACGCCCGTGCCTGCACCGCTCACCGCGCCGCCGCAAGTGCTGCTGGTCAGTGAGGCAAAGGTCATCCCGGCCGAAGCGGCATCAAGGTTATCAGTGAATGCCACTGCGGTTGCGGTTGCATTACGGTCCGTATTGCGGATGGAGTATTCGATAGAAACGGCGCCGCCTGGATTGACGGGGTCATCCAAGAAGGATTTGACCAAAAGCGGACTTCCAGCGGCCGCGCCCGTCACCTCAAGCGTCGCGATCGTGCCGCCCGTCTGATCGTTGAAATCGATAACTGCGCCCGCCGTGAGGTTCACATGGGCACCTACGCTTGCGCCTTTGACGGGCACTATAATTTCACAACTTGCGCCACTTACTAATGTAGCACCAATAGCAGAGTTGCCAATGCCTTGAGCCCGGATTGTGAACTCTCCGGCTGACGGGTCAGTTGTGAACTTTGGAGGATAGTATGCGCTTTCGCAGGTGGATGTTGGCGCCCTATCTGCGTCAATTTGAATACCCGCAGGAAGACTGTCGGCGAAAGAAATGTCGCCCACGTCAGCGGTGCCGTTGTTAACCACATAAAACTTAAGCAACGACTTTTCACCCAATGGCACGGTGGCAGGATCGAAACTTTGGCTGAACGAAACAGAACTGCTCGCGTCATTTACCTGCAGGGTATTTGTGGTCGCGGCTGCGGCGGTGCCCCCTGTATAGGTAACCGAACTCGTCGAGTTCTGATAACTCCCCGCCGCAACTGCCGTCACGACGACAGACAGGCTGCAGTTTTGCTGCCCGCCCAGACTGGCCCCACCGAAACTGATCGTGCTGCCCCCTGAGGGCGCGGAAAAAGTCGTGTTTTGGCAATCTGTTGTTGCGCCACCGTCTGCCAGTGTCAGCGGGCTATTCAAACTATGCGAAAATGCGATCTCTTCGAGCGGATCTACGCTGCTGTTGGCAAGCACATAGGTCAGTGTGGTGACTTCACCTTCAGCCAAATCAGCTGGACCGTAGGTGGCCTCAAGAGACAAAGGCGATGGCGCCAGAGCGGATAAAGGCGCGGTTTCTTGGGCACTGGCACTGCTGTGCACGGTCAACAGCCCCCCTATCAGACCCAAGACTGTTGTCAGGTTGCCCAATAGAAAACGCGAATTGTTGATTGTTGGCATGTGCAAATTGTCCCTAGAGAACGTCGCGCCACAAAGAATACGGGCTGGCGCACTTCAATAAATATTAATCGGCTTTTTGGGGATACTACTGCACGTTACCTCATGAAAACAACATAATGGTTTATGTTTTAATAGTTTTTTGCTTTGCCGTCTAATCGAGGTCACACAGAAGGGCGACGGCAGGGATTTACCCTGCAACGACTGCCTGCAGGTCGAAGATAGGCAGCAAGATCGCCAATACGATGATCAGAACCAAGGCGCCGACAAGCATCATCAACGCGGGCTCCAGAAGGGCGGCGATACGTTTGCGTTCGGTCGCCAGACCATTCTCCACCAAAACGGCCGCGCGTTCGGTCATCCCGGCCAAACGCGCCGACACCTCGCCTGCCTGCACCAACTGCCGTGCCACCGGAGGGATGATCGACAACCGGTTGAGCGCTTGTGACAGGGTCTCACCACGATGGATTGCTTCGGATACCTGCACCCCTTCGCTGCGAAACCGCGCGACAGTGAGAACCCGCGTGGCAGTGTCTACGGCGACCGGTACGGTGTTCCGGCTGCCCAGAACCAGCGCCAATGTCCTGAGGTATTGCACCGTCGCCGCCAGCCGCATGAACCGGCCAACAAGCGGCAGATGAAGAAACAAGCGGTCCCGCCGCGCCCGCCATGTCGGAATGCGTGCAGCCGCCAGCAAAAGCAGGACCACTGCGCCCAGTCCAGCACTCAGCGGAACGGCCTGCGCGCCGATCCAATCGCTAATGGCCATCATCACCTGCGTGATCCCCGGCAAGGGGCGGCCTGTCAATTCAAACATGGCGACGATCTCTGGCGCGACAGTCGTCATCAGGATACCGCAAACCAACAGCGCCACGGCAGCGACGAACCCGGGATAAATCAGCGCGGTCGCAATCTGCGCCTTGTCCTGACCCTGCCCTTCGAGATGTTCCGCCAGCTCTGAAAACACCCCCGCCAGATTGCCTGCGGTCTCGCCCGCCCGCACTGAGGCAGTGTAATAGGGTGCAAAACCGGCCCGACTCTCATCCAAGGCTTGTGAGAGGTCTGCCCCGTCCAGCAGCTGCGCCCGAAGACTTGCGGCAACCGCGTCCAGCGCGGGATGGCCACCCTGTCGGACGGCTTCAAGCGCCGCATCAACCGGCATTTCTGCACTGAGCAGCACGGCCATCTGACGGGTGAAAACAGCTTGCAAATCGGCGTTTAGATGCGCCCGCCGTTTGCCACGCCACAGCAGCCCTTCCTTTTCCCGCGCGTTCAGTTCCGAGACATAGAGCCCCTTTGCGCTAAGCTGGGTCGCGGCGTCAGCTTCTGTCGCAGCAACCACTGTGCCGCTGCGCCGCTTGCCCCCTTCGGTGAAAGCAACATAGGCATAGGCTCTCACGCCACATCCCCCACAACCCGTAGGGTTTCGGACAAAGATGTGCGCCCCGCAGTTACTTCTGCCAGCGCTTGGCCAATCAAAGTTTCCCGCCCCTCCAGCGCAAGTTCGCGCATTTCGGCTTCACTGGCGCCACGGTCGATCGCAGCGCGCAGACCGCTGCCGACCTCGATCATTTCAAAGACGCCAATGCGTCCGGCATATCCGCTGCCGTGGCAGGCTTCGCACCCGACCGGGTGATAAATGTCGTCGGGCACCGCGAGGCCGTGGGCTGGAAAATGTGCGGCCTCGCTGGGTGACGGCTGCTGCGCATGGCGGCAGTCCGGGCACAGACGGCGCAGCAAGCGCTGTGCGATGACCCCGCGGAGGGTGGCTGCGATCAGGAAGTCATCCAGCCCCAGATCGCGTAGCCGCACCACCGCGCCGACCGAACCGTTCGCATGCAGGGAGGAAAACACCAGATGCCCCGTCAGCGCCGCCTGAGCGGCCACGCTGGATGTTTCCCCATCGCGAATTTCGCCGACAAGGATCACATCCGGATCTTGGCGCAACGTGGCGCGCAGACCGTTGGCAAAGGTCATGCCAATCTCTGCGTTGATCTGGCTTTGAGAAATGCCGGGAAGATCATACTCAATGGGGTCTTCGACAGTAACGATGTTCCGCTCGTCTCGGTTGGCCAGCTTTAGCAGCGAATAGAGGGTCGTGGTTTTGCCTGCGCCCGTCGGCCCGGTGGCAAGTATGATCCCATTTGGCATCGCGGCAAGCCGCTCCAGCAGCGCAACCTGCGCAGGGGACAACCCAAGGTCTGGCAGCTCCATCAAACCGGACGAGCGATCCAATATCCGAAGCACGATGCGCTCGCCGTAGTTACCGGGCAAGGACGAGACCCGCGTATCGATCATCCGCCCGCCCAGCGACAGCGGAATGCGCCCGTCTTGTGGCAGTCGTGTTTCGGCAATGTCCAACCCGGCCATGACCTTGAGCCGCGAAACCACACGGCGGACCGGCACATCGGCGCGATCCATTATTTGTTGTAAAAACCCGTCCACCCTCATCCGCGCGCGCAGGCCGCCTTCGTAGGGTTCAATATGGAGGTCAGAGGCACCCGCCGTGACAGCCCGTTTTAGCAGTTGGTTCACCAGCTGGATCACCGGCGCTTCGCTGGCGTCCTCCAGCAGATCGCGTTGGCGCAGCGGCCCCTGCCCTGAGCCGCCTGTATCGCCCAAATCAAATGTAAGCGGGCCATCAGCGTCCGACGCGGCATCGTCAGCTTGATAAATTCGAGCCAGCGCAGCTTCGAAAGCTTCCGCTGACAGCGCTGTGACTTCTATGTCTCCCAGACCAACCGCCCGACGCTGTGCTTCGCGCAGACCGAAATCGCTCGCCTCGGGGCCAAACATCAAACGGGTGCCGTCCAGCATGACCTGCTGATCGCGAGCAAATGCAAAGGGCAGCTTAGTCCGTGCTGCGGAACTTGAGCCGACTGGGGAGCGGTGGGTAATTTCGGCTTTGGGCAAAGTCATCAACAAATCCGGCATCAAAGGGTTGGTTGAGATCAGCGCCATCAAACGGCAATGTCCCTCGTGGTGTCGGCGGATACTGTCCATCATCGGGGGCCTGCAAAGCAAGGCTTGCCTTCTTCGCCTCGCGCGCGACAAGCGTTGTAAGCTGTTGCGCCTCGGCGTCCGAGTTCACCACACGGGGGCGCAACAAGACCAGCAGAACGCGCTGGTTCTCGCTGGCGTTCTTACCCCGGAACAGACCACCAACAAAGGGCAGTTTGCTTAGGCCCGGCACCCGTTGCGACACGGAGCCGGAGCCGTCTTCGAGCAGCCCGCCCAACATGATGACATTGCCATCACGCACCAAGACCGTGGTCGACAGCGCCCGCCGGGCGGTGATCTCGCCCCCCGCAGCGGAGGACGTGTTGGTCAGGCTTGAGACCTCTTGCTTGATCACCATGCGGACGGTCTGATCCGCATTGATCTGCGGCGTGACGTTCAGCGTCAGGCCCACATCTTGCCGCTCGATTGTTTGAAATGGGTTGTCAGGTTGCGTGGTCTCGCCCACTTGCGAAAAGGAACCGGTCACGAAAGGCACGTTCTGCGCAACCACGATTTCGGCCTCTTGATTGTTCAGCGTCATAATTGACGGCGTCGAGAGCAGCCGGGTCGAGGTTGTTGAGGCGATAGCCGACAGCAGCCCCGCAATACCATTTTGCGAATTGCCAGCCCGGATCCCGATGCTACCGCCAGACCCGGGCGATGCGACGCCGGGATCGTTCAGGATCGAAGACACCAGCGACGTCAGGCTGGGCCGGCCTTGCAGGGCAAACTCCACACCGCCCACAACAGCGTTGTTCAATACCGCGCCAAACTGCGCCGAAAGATCCGCAAATCCTTCGACGGACATTTCAAAGATAACGGCCTCTACCAGCACCTGCGTTGGGCGACGGTCAAGAAAGTGGATCATTTGGGTGATGTCATGCATCCGGTCTTCGGGTGCGCTGATTAGCAAGGCGTTGGTTTGCGGCTCGGCCACAATGCGAATGGGCGCCGCATCACCGGCAGCGTTTTCATTGGAAATGGCGCGCAGGACGACGTCTGCAATGGCCGCCGCGTCCGCATAATTGAGCGTGATTGCTTTTGACGTTACATTGTCGCGCTGCGTATCCAACCGCGCGGCCAAAACGCGCAATTGACGGCGCAGGTCTTCGGAGCCGGACACAACCAAGGCGTTTGACCGTCGGTCCACCGAAACGGCCGCATCCGCTGACAGGATACCCATGTTCTCAATCACTTGCAGCACTTCGGCGGCATTCGCATTGCGCAGGCGGATCATCTCAATCGGCTCTTCGCGCGGTTGGTCAAGGCGCCGCACCAGTGCTTCAATACGGGCATGGTTCTGACCGCGATCAGACAGGATCAACCGTTTCGATCCCGGCAGCGCGGTCAGCACCGCTTCGGCAGGCATCAGGGGGCGGATGACTTCGACAACATCGCTGAGCGGGATGTTGTAGACTTCGATCACGCGCGTTTCAAACCCGCGCGCCAAAGTTCCAGAAGGACCGGAGGACAATTCCCGCGCCACATTCATTGGCACGATCCGGGTGACTGTTCCGCCGTCAATCAGCGTCAAACGGTTGAGTTCCAGCACGTTCAGAAAGACTTCGTAAAGGTCCGCAGCACTCAACGCATCCGGCGCCAGTACAGTTACCGTGCCGCGCACCGCGGGGTCGAGGACAAAGTTCTTGCCCGTCGCTTCGGAGACGATCTCGGTGAAACTGCGCAGGTCGGCATCGCGCAAATCAAGCTGCACCTGAGCCGAGGCCTGTGCTGGAAACAATGCCGACAGCATCACGCCCTGCATCAGCGCAAGGACAAAGGCCAACAACGTGGCCCGAGGTAAATATCGTTGTTTCATGACGCTTCCTGCCTGCGCCCCGCCCGGTTCTGGTGGCCGTGTTCTTGGCGGGTCTGCCATGTCGTTGGCCTAAAGCTATCCTATTCTCAAAGCCTTGGCACCCTTTGGTTTCGCCAAATACCATGGCTGTGACTCTCTTGCCGCTATTGCTTGGAAAAGCCCAGCAGCGCCAAGCTGTCCCCGCCCGTATCCAGCCAGACGCCGTCTTCGTCGATCTGCGTAATGACGATGCCATCGGCAAGGCTGTCTCCGACGCGCATGATCCGCTCGCCCGTCGGGTGCGACACCAGCGCCCAGACCGCCGTATCACTGCGCACCAACCCCTTTAAGCTGTACCCCAGACTTTCAATCGGAGGGGCCGGCGGGCGCGGGGGTTCGGCAACCGCTATGGGTAACGCGGATTCGGGGGCCGCAGGCGGCGCTGGCGGCTGCGGGTAGCCAAATACCGGTGCCCAGCGGTGCGGCGGGCGTGGTGGCTCTGCGGTTGGCGCCACCTCGGCCATCGCGACGCTTTCGGGCATGGACGGCTGTTCGTCTGGCATGGCAAGCGCAGACTGCAGACGTTGCGCCGCCAACAGGCAGCCGGCCAGCGCTATCAGTGTTGTTATCGCAGCAATCGGCCGCATTCTATCGCCTCCGCGCCCCTTTGTGCTTGCTTTTGTGGACGAATTGACCGCCGCGTGGTAGGGGCTATCAACATAAAACAATAAAAACGAGCAGGACAATGCAGGCAATTCATATCCCACGGGCAGGCTTTCTCTGCCTAACGCTCTTTGCTTTCGCAAGTTGCACGCAAAGTAGCGGCACTGGCCCCGTTTCATTTCAGTCGCAATATGTGACCGCGCGCGATGCGCTTGAAAAGGGTGACTTTGATCAAGCCAACCGCATGTATCTCAAGCTGGCGTCGGAGTCCGGCGCCTTGCAGCCGCGGATGCTGCTGGAGCTATCCCATAGCTACCTCCGGGCTGGAGATTTTGCCGCCGCCGCCGCCGAGGCCAGCCGTCTCGCGCAAAGTCAATCGGGCACAGGCCGGGCTGCCGCCCTCGCGGTTGAGGCAACAGCCCGCCACGAATTGGGTACTGCGGCTCTGGCACGGGGGGACGCCACAAAAGGCAGAACTCAGCTAGAGCAGGCCGCCAAAGCGCTGAGTGAAGTGCTGGCGCAAAACCCAGAGTTCGATCCGATGGGCGGGCTGGCTGGTCGGCAAAAAATTATCGCTACGCGGCTTAAGGAATTGCGGTAACAGGCAGATGCTTTATCCCTGCGGGGCGAGCGACAAGGTCGCGCTAACTGCGCCTGACACATCGCGCGCTTCGAAACGAAAGCTTGAGATATCGTACCCCCATTCAGGCCGCGCCGCTGAGATCCAATTGGCCAGAACGGTGAAATCCACCTGTTCAAACCGCAGTTCGATCACACCGTCATCGCGGACCCCAAGATCGGTAACATCGCCGCGCAGCCCCGCAGAGATTAGCCCCTGTTCCAGCCCGCTCGACCCGATAGGGGGCCGCGCCGCCCGCGGCGCGGCAGGGGCAGAAGCACCCGCAGCGGCAGCGCGTTCCGCCACCCAAAGGTGCAAAACGGCCGCTTCAACCTCTTCCCGGCGCGCGGTTTCAAGCTGGGCCTGCATTGGCAAAAGCACCCCGAAGATCACGGCAAGCGGCACCGCAAACACCACCAGCCCCCCAAGCAAACGACGTTCACGGGGCGTACGGGCAAGCAGAAATTCGACAAGTCGTCGCATTATGGTTCTCCGGTATTTTCTGCCATCGCTTCGGAGATCCGCAGTTCACTCCGCACGCGGGCCGTATTGTTCGTCACCCTTGTTTCCACCACGTCTACTTTCAGCCCGGCACGGCGCAGCTTTTCAAACAGCCTATCTGCATCAGCGAAGTTTGCCAGTTCCACCACCAGCACCAAGTCATCGGCTGTAGGTGCGGCCGCGCTGATCAATTGCACGTCATCCTCTGCGATCACCTCAGAGGCCTGGGCAAAGTGGTCTAGTGCCGTTGCAGCAGAACCCGACCTCTCGCCCTGTGTTGCACTGCGCTGTGCCAAGGCCTGCGCCACCTGCGCGCGCAGGTCCAGCAGCGGCGCGTCTGGGATGAAATACTCACGCACCATCGCCTCAGTCTGGGCGCTCAAAGCGGCGATCTGCGCCTCGCGCCGGGCGATCTCGATTTGCGCGGCTGTGATCCAAATTCCGGCGGCAATCAGCCCGACCAGCAACGGCCAACGCCACGCGGCCAGCGTCGCCTGCAAACGGCTTCGAGCCAACTGCGGATCGCGGCGCAGATCATAGGCAAGTTCTCCATGCGCCAACACCCGCGGAATCTGAAGACCGAGCGTTTCCAGCGCCTTGGACTCTGTCACCACAGGGATCTCATGCGTATCGGCCAATGCCTGCAACGCTGGCAGACTGCCGTTCAACATATAGATTGCTTGAGGTTTAGACGCCTCGTCCCGCAACTGCCGCTCAAATATGGCCAGGGCCATTTCGGCGGGGGCTGTGAACCCGTCATCCGGCCCAAGCCGCGCCTGAACCTGACCCGCACTATGGGTGACCGTCCATACATCGTTCGATGTGGGGAGGGCGAGGTAATCTGGCAAAACCGCACGGCAGGCCGCACCCGCCTGCTGTCGCCACGCGGCCAAATGATCGGGGTCTGCCACCAGCACCCGGTGCCATTCCTCTTGTCGTGCGCCGGAGGCGAAAGGGCGTAACTCAATTTGATCTGCCGTAAGCCCCGCGCGGTCACGCAACTGCCGCAGCGCCACCTGTTCGCGGGCCTGCCCCTGCAACCCGCGGGGCAAGTCGAGGCTTAGAATTGGCACCGCTGCGCCGGGCACCAACCCGACCTGTCCGGACCGCAATTCAGGCGCTGTAGCACTCAGCCGGACAAACTCGTCCCAAGAATCTCTGTTGTTCTGGGCGTTCACCCGCTGTCCCCCACGCCTGAACGACGCTTTTGCGCAGGATGCCGACTGCGCAAGGATTGATCAATGCCAAGCGTGCCGGACAGGGGTTGAACGCGGCAATCAGTCATAGGTGCTGATGCGCCAGCGCACCACAGTGCCACGCGGCCGGGGCTGCCGCTGAAGCAGCGCCAAACGTCCGGCGGTGCGCCCCAGCAACTCGGCCTCGACTTGCATTCCAAACCAATCGCTGCCCACGGCAAAACGCGCCTTCAGTTCGTCCTCCATACCCGCCCCGGTTAATGTTTCGACGACAGTTATAAACGCCTCGACCGAAGCGAAGGGCGCCGCCTGACGGGCCTGCACCACACGGTCCATCATCGATGCCGTAAGGTCGGGCAGAAAGGCTGCGAGCAAGGCTGGCGAGGCCGTGTTCACGTTAAGCCTGCTGTCACCCGGCAGCGCCGTGACGATCTTGCGAAGCTTCTGCAAATCGCGCGCCGCCAACCCCGGAATGTCGGTTAACTGCTCAACCATCAGAGCCGCCCCCCCAACTGGATCGAGCGATGGCTGGCCGCGCAAATAGGCCGTGCGGCGTTCTGGCCCGCCGGGGCGCAAAAAGGCGCGGATGGCATCACCTGCGACACTGGAAATACCCGCGCGCTCAAACAATGCTGCAAAGGCCTGTTGCGCCGAAGTGTCTTCTGGGTTGGCGAGCCAGTTTAGATTGAAAAAACCTTGCTCATCTCGCAGAACGCCCGAAATGGTTCCGCGGTCCACTTCTACGGCCAGATCCGCACGCGCCCAGGCTTCGCCGTCATGGTCGACAATGCCGGTGGACAGGTCTCTGTTTAAACGGATCTGCGCAAGAGCCTCAAAGGCGTCCAGATAGGCTTCGAGCTGATCCGTAGTTTGCCGCGCCTCAAGCCGTAACCGCCCCTCGTTCGCCCGCGCCAAGAGGAACACAGCCGCTGCGGAAAGTGCGGCAACAATCAATAGCGCATGAACCAGAACAAAGCCGCGATCTCGCTTCATCGAAAGCTTTCGATCAGGGTGATGTCATCTCCCCCGGGGCGCAGCAAGGTGACTTCAATCGCCTCTGGCAGTGTATCCGAGTAGACTTCACGCGCGTTGCCGGTGCCGTCTTGGTCGCTCTCTGACGCTGAACTGCTCGCTGCACTTTCAAGACCGCGCAGACCATCGACCCAGCCTTGACCAAGCCAATAACTGCGCAGTCGCAAACCACTGATACCGTCCAACACCGTCACCTCGGGCCGTAAAGTGCTGCGGTCGCCGGGGGTCAGCGTGATCCAGACTTGTCGGGTCAAAACGGTGGTCTGCGGATCCACCCGCCATTCGGCCCGATGTCGTGCGACCTGACCTGACAATTCTGCTTGCCCGCCAAGCGACATGGCCAATTGGACTTCGCCGTCAGACGTGAGCGCCGATTGGGGTGCGCCCCGGTCTGGCGGGTAAAACAATAAGGGCAAGACAGCAGATAGGTCATTGCGCAACAATCCCAGACCGCGGCTCAGCGCAGCGCTTTGATCGTCGATATCCGTCAGCCGGTCGCGGGTATGTAGCATGCCCGAAAGGCTTTGCAGTCCCATAATGGCCACCAGTGCAAAGATCGACATAGCGACAACCAATTCGATTAGACTCAGACCACGGTCACGATGCTTGGAGTCGATATTCACGGTTGCACCGGCAAATAGACGACCAGTTGCGCGCCGGCGCCACTAGGTGCATGCGCGGTAATGCGGGTCTCAATCAGACCTGCACTGGTGGGGCGTGTCACGGTTTCGATGCTGAAAGCCCTCCCCGCCTGAATGACCTCTGCTGGCAGCGCCCCGCGCCTGCCTGACGGCAAGCGCAGCATCTCGGCGCGGTTGCGCGCGACCATTTGGGCCAACGCCCTGTCCTGCCCGCCGATGATCGCAAGACGTGATTGATCCGTGGCGCGCAGCGCGGCGATACTGCCCAGAGCAAGTATGAATATCGCGACCGCCAATTCCACCAGCGTTAGCCCCCGGTCATCCTGCGGCAGGCAACGGCGCATGGTTATCCGCCGGAACATTGCAACCCCGTCCAACCGTCGCTCTCGCAGCGTTGCCCCGCGTGCCCGCGGTCATTAAAATTGATGCTGAAAGGCGTTGTCTGCCCATTTGCCAGCAGCATAATGTCCGGCGCCCCATGCGATGCAACAGCGCCTTGCGCGGCGAGTGTAACGCGCCCCTGCCAGCGCCGCGCAGGGGGATCGCCTTGCCAACGTTCGGCCCTGACCACCAGCCGTTGCAGCCCTTGCGTCGTAACATTAAGCCCCTGCGGGCTGCGTCCTTCGATGGCCAAGAGACGCGCTCGGTCATAGTTAGCTTGAAACCACGCCAGATCCGACCGCGCCGCATCGGCCCCGTTATCCCGAAAGGCCAATAGGCTGCTACCGACGCCCAGAACCGCCAATACCGCTACAACAACCAGCAGTTCCACCAGCGTCACGCCCGCGTCCGAGCGGCTAAAAGCCAAAGGCGGGCCGTTCAGTTTTGCTGCCATGACCCGATATCCGCATTGACGTCAGATCCGCCAGCGACGCCATCGGCACCATAGCTGAAGACATCGAAATCCCCGTGAACGCCGGGCTCAAGGTAGAGATAGGGCTGTCCCCAAGGGTCCGTTGGAAGTCTTTCCATATAGCCATTGGCGGCCCAATTCGCTGGCAGCGGATCACCAGACGGTTGCGTGACCAAGGCCCGAAGCCCCTGTTCAGTGGTCGGATACCGGAAATTGTCCAACCGGTAGAACTGCACAGCACTTGAGATCGCAGCAATGTCAGTGCGCGCGCGCACGACGCGGGCCTGATCGGGGCGGTCAATAACCCGCGGCACGATTACCAGCGCCAGAATAGACAAGATGACGACCACCACCATGAGCTCCAACAAAGAAAACCCAGCATCATCTGCCAGCCTATTTCGCGGGTGGGAAGCTTGGTTTGGCTTGAGGCGCGAAATACGGGTCTTCATTGCATGATCCTTGTCGATTGCGCATATCATAGGAAGGCGGCGCGCCTTTTGTCCATGTGCTGTTTGACCTTAGCCAAAATGATGCAACACAGGGCCGGTCACTGTCGGCGTCCGAAACCAAGGCTTTGCTATGTTCATGCCTCCCCTTTTTGCAGCCTTCCTGCTTCTGGTCAGCCCTGCCGTCGGGTCATTCCTTGCGGTGCTGGTAGACCGTCTGCCGCGCGGCGAAGACGTGGTGCGGGTGCCGTCGGCTTGTCGCGGTTGCAAGACCCCACTGCGGGTGCGCCATCTGATCCCGGTCTTATCCTTTGTGACCCAACGGGGGCGTTGCAGTTACTGCGCGGCACCGATCCCTGCTTGGCTGCTCTATATCGAAATACTTGCAGCCGGGGCGGCTCTGCTTGCGTTGCTGGCCGGGGGGGCCGTCGCGATGGTGCTGCTCAACGTAGCGCTCTTGTGGCTTCTGATCGCTTTGGCAGCAAGCGACTTGCTTTGGTTCCGCCTGCCCGATCCGCTGACCGCTGCGCTGGCATTGGTGGCCCTTCTGCGCGCGGCGCAACCGGGCGGTCATGGGCTGGCAATGGGGCTTTTGGGGGCGCTGATCGGCATGGGTAGCTTTGCAGCCCTTCGCTGGGGATATGCAAGCCTGCGCGGGCGGCAGGGATTGGGGCTGGGGGATGTGAAACTGATGGCGGGTTTGGGTGCCTTTGCTGGACCGTGGGACCTGCCGCTATTGGTTCTGGTCGCAGCCCTGCTGGCGCTATCAGCGACGCTTTGGCGGCAATACAAGCGGGGGCGCGACATACGCGCGGATCTTGCCCTGCCCTTTGGCGGGGCGCTGTGTACGGCGGCTGCACTGCTTTGGCTGGTGGAGCCGCCCTTGTGAGACCTATCGCGGCGTGCGGTGATCAGATATGCCTCCAACACCCGCCTGCCAGCCACTTAAGGAGCCCCCATGATCGCCGTGATTTTCGAAGTGTTCCCCGACCCAGACCGCCGCGCCGAATACCTCAATATCGCCGCAAAGTTGCGGCCTCTTCTGGAGGAAATCGACGGCTTCATTTCCGTTGAGCGGTTCCAAAGCCTGACCGACCCCGACAAACTGTTGTCGCTGTCGTTCTTTCGCGACGAAGACGCGGTGCGGGAGTGGCGCGAGCTGACTGCGCATCGCGGCGCACAAGAGGCTGGGCGAGACGGGATTTTTACCGACTACCATCTGCGCATTGCCCATGTGATCCGCGACTATGGCATGTTTGACCGCGCCGAGGCACCGCAGGACAGTCAAGAAGTTCACCCTGCCCGACCCGCACAGGACGGCTAAGCCGGGGTCAGACGGGCGCGCCTGCCTCTAGGCGACTGAGCCAATCTTCGGCTTCGCGCAGCACGGTCTCGCGGCGATCAGGGTCCATCCGGTCCCAAGTGCGATACATGTTCTGCATGCGCATATTGCCTTGAAAACGGTCCCGGTGCCGATCAAGGAAATGCCAGTAAAGCAGGTTGAACGGACAGGCCTTTTCCCCCGTTTTGGCGCTGACGCTATAGGCGCAATTCTTGCAATAATCCGACATGCGGTTGATGTAGGCACCCGACGATACATAGGGTTTTGACGCGATCACACCGCCGTCGGCAAACTGGCTCATGCCGATCGTGTTGGGTGCTTCGACCCATTCATAGGCGTCGGCATAGACCTCAAGATACCATTCATGAACCTGATGGGGGTCAATACCCGCCAGAAGGGCAAAATTGCCTGTCACCATCAGTCGCTGGATGTGGTGCGCATAGGCGTGGGTGCGGGTCTGCGCCACGGCTTGGCTGACACAATTCATCTGCGTTTCGGCGCCCCAGTAAAAGCTCGGCAGGTCACGGTCATGGCGCAGCGCGTTGCGCGCGACATAGTCTGGCCCTTCGAGAAAGTAGATACCGCGCATGTATTCCCGCCAGCCGATGATTTGCCGGATGAAGCCTTCGGCGGCATTGATCGGCACATTCCCGGCCTGCCATGCTTTTTCAGCGGCGCGGCAAACCTCCATCGGGTTCAACAGGCCAAGGTTCATATAGGGAGAGATCAGCGCGTGGAACAAATGCGGCTGGTCTTGCAGCATTGCGTCCTGATAATCGCCAAAACGTGGCAGCGCTTGGGTGATAAAGTAATCCAGCACTTGAAGCGCATCTTCGCGGGTCGTGGCCATGTCAAAAGGTTCAAGATCGCCAAAGTTGTCGCCATAGCGCGCGGCGACCAGATCCAGCACTTCGCGCGTTACGGCATCGGGCGCAAAGGTCTTCGGCTCTGGAAACGCCAAGCCTTCTTTGGGTGGCTTGCGGTTGTCGTGGTCAAAGTTCCATTTGCCCCCGGCGGGATCATCACCTTCCATCAGCAAGCCGGTCTCGCGGCGCATTTCGCGATAGAAATACTCCATCCGCAGCGCCTTGCGCCCCTCGGCCCAATCCTCAAACCGTTTGCGGCTGGCGATAAAGCGGTCGTCTGCCAAAAGATGCGTGGTGACCGGCGCGTGGTTCAGCTTGTCGATCAAGCGCCATTCGCCGGGCTCGGTCGCGATCACTTCGGTTGCGCCCGTTTCTTCTGCCCGACGCAGCAATTCGCCGATGATGGAGCCCGCATTGCCCGGATCATCGAGCCGGGTATAGCGCAGGGTCCAGCCATCGTCCTCCAATGTGCGGGCAAATTTGCGCATCGCGGCAAAGATGAGGGCAATCTTTTTTTGGTGGTGGCGGACGTATTCGGCCTCCTGTGCGACCTCGGCCATGACCACCACATCGCGGGCCTTATTAGCCTCGCGCAGAGACGACAGATCACCGGATAGTTGATCCCCCAAGACTAAAACCAAACGTGTCACCACGGCACCACCTTTCCTGCCCAGTCGTAAAAACCACCGCTGTCCGGGGGGCTAAGCCCGTCCATGACCCGCAACAGGTTCGCCGATGCCTCTGTCGCTGGGACAGCCGGGTGGCGGCCTAGGTATTTCTCGGTAAAGGCGGTCTCGACCGTTCCGGGATGCAATGCCACGCAGATGCTGTGCGGATGACTGCGGCTTAGCTCAATGGCGGAGGTGCGGACGATCTGGTTCACTGCCGCTTTGGCGCTGCGGTAGCTGATCCAGCCGCCAATGTGGTTATCCCCAATTGAGGCGACCCGCGCCGAAAGCACAGCAAAGACGGCGCGGCGATCACGGGGCAACAAGCTGGCCGCATGGCGCAGGATCAGCGCAGGACCGACGGCGTTAAGCGCGAACTGGTCCAGCATCGCTTTTTGGCTGACCGCGCGAATGGATTTTTCCGGCGCTGCACCCTCAATCTCAAGCGCGCCCGTGGCAACAATGACCACCTCAAAGGGACCAGCGGCCTTGTTCAACACAGCCGCGACTGCACTTTCATCCGTCAAGTCCAACCTGTCAGCAGAGCGCGACAGCCCCGTCACGTCGTCTCCCCGCGCCCGGCAGGTCGCCGCCAGCGCAGCACCGATCCCGCCGCTGTCTCCGATGATTAACACGCGCGTGCTCAAGGCTGCGCGTCGCTGGTCTGGTCTTGTGGTCGATGCAATGTCATAACGCCCTCCGCTTCAAAGGAGATAGGCGAGGATGACGCAGGGGCAAACAAAACCCCAACCGCCCCCTTTTCTTTTGAAAACGGGGGCGTATAACTACCCCTATGACACAGGCCGTCCATATCCAGACCCTGCCGCGCTGCTGCGCGGGCCTGCTGCGTGCCAACTTGCTGCTGCTAATCCGCCTCTGAGCGTGCCCTCCGGCGCGCCCGCTCAGAGGGATGTGATGCGCGCCAAGGATTAGAGCAAAGAAAGAACCCAGGATGACAGATATGACGAAACAGGACCGTGTGCTGATTTTTGACACCACCTTGCGGGATGGCGAACAATCCCCCGGGGCGACGATGACCCACGCCGAAAAGCTGGAGATCGCGTCGCTGTTAGATGAGATGGGCGTCGATGTGATCGAAGCGGGCTTCCCCATCGCTTCCGAAGGCGACTTCAAAGCGGTGAGCGAGATCGCCCGGCAGAGCCGCAATGCAGTGATTTGCGGCCTTGCCCGCGCACAATTGGGCGACATCGACCGTTGCTGGGAGGCCATTAAGCACGCCGCCCAACCGCGCATTCACACCTTCATCGGCACCTCGCCCCTGCACCGCGCCATTCCGAACTTGAACAAGGACGAAATGGCCGACCGCATTCACGAGACCGTAAGCCACGCGCGCAACCTGTGTGACAACGTGCAATGGTCCCCGATGGACGCCACCCGTACCGAGGAAGACTACCTTTGCCGTGTGGTTGAGATCGCGATCAAGGCTGGCGCCACCACGATCAACATTCCCGACACGGTCGGTTACACCGCGCCGCGCGAAAGCGCCGAGTTGATCCGCATGCTGCTTGAAAAAGTACCGGGCGCGGATGAGATCATCTTTGCCACCCACTGTCACAATGACCTTGGCATGGCCACGGCCAACAGCCTTGCAGCCGTCGAAGCCGGGGCGCGGCAGATTGAGTGTACGATTAACGGTCTGGGCGAACGCGCGGGCAACACGGCGCTCGAAGAGGTCGTCATGGCGCTGAAAGTGCGCAATGATATTATGCCCTACCAAACGCGGATCGACAGCACCAAAATCATGAACATCTCGCGCCGGGTCGCGGCGGTGTCGGGCTTTGCGGTGCAGTTCAACAAAGCGATTGTGGGCAAGAACGCCTTTGCCCATGAGTCTGGCATCCACCAAGACGGTATGCTCAAAAATGCCGAAACGTTCGAGATCATGCGCCCCGAAGATGTGGGTCTTACCGAGACCAATATCGTCATGGGCAAACACTCAGGCCGCGCCGCGCTGCGCTCCAAGTTGGAGGATCTGGGGTTTGAACTGGGAGACAACCAGCTCAAGGATGTCTTTGTGCGGTTCAAAGAACTGGCGGATCGCAAGAAGGAAATCTACGAGGACGATCTGATTGCGCTGATGCGCACGGCGACGGACCCCGAAGAAGACCGCATTCGCCTGAAGTCCATGAAGGTCGTCTGTGGCACCGAAGGTCCGCAGACCGCCGAAATGGTGTTGGAAGTGGACGGCGCCGAGCAGGCCACAAACCAAACCGGCGATGGGCCGGTAGATGCGGCCTTCAACTGCATTAAAGCACTGGTGCCGCATACGGCACGCTTGCAACTGTATCAGGTGCATGCGGTGACGGAAGGCACGGATGCGCAGGCGACGGTATCGGTACGCATGGAAGAAGAGGGCCGGATCGTTACCGGGCAATCAGCGGATACCGATACGGTGGTGGCAAGCGTGCGGGCCTATATTCACGCGCTGAACCGCTTACTGGTGCGGCGCGAGAAGGGCGGCACCGATAAGCGTGAGATTAACTACAAAGATGTAGGCTGATATAAAGGGCGGAGAGAGACCTCCGCCCTTTCGAAAGCTTGAATTGGAAAGACCCGTCGCCTGTTTGTCAGTTGGTTTAACCGACGGGGCGGCGGGACGACCCTTTTGGGAGCGCCCAGATCACGGGTTCAGGGACGCACGTAAGCGTAGCCTTCTTCCTGCAACTCGATCAAGCGCACCACGCCTGACGGAACGACTTTGGCCTCTGACAAAAGCGGCACCTCCTTGCCTGCCTTCTTCTCCATCGCGCGATGGGTGTTCCCGCAGGCCGAGAAGGTCACATTGTCGCGCTCCAGCGCCATGACGCTGACCCGATCTTCAACAGGGCTTTTGCCCGCAACCAGCATGTTGAGACCGGGACCATAGGTCACGACTTCGACCTCAACGGTGTCACCCACGGATTCATAATAGCTGATGACGTTGCTGACGTTGTTCAGCGCCATGTTCATGACCTGAGGATCGTTTTCGTCCACATGAATGGCAACTTTGTGTGATTTGCCCTCAGCAAGGGCCAGTACGGGTGCAACAGCCATGAACAGGGCAGCGATAAGGTATTTCATTATTGTCTCCTCTTTCCTGTGGAAACAGTTGTTCAAGGCCCGCACAATAGCAATAACATATTCGAATATGTGAACAGACGTTCTATCCCTGATAGGGGTTCTTTGCCCCGCGATCCTCGCTCAGCGATGCCTGTCCTCGCTCGACAATCTTGACCACCGCATCCGCTAGGTGCTGACGTTGAATATGATCATCCCCCGCCGCAACCCGCAGTTTATGCGCCTCTAACATCACTTCTGCGTGGCTCGCCCCCCGTGGCGGGATGAACGTGTAGCAGGCCAGTTCGACCAGCAGACCCAGAGGGTCTTTGAAATAGATCGAATGCATGAACCCCCGGTCCTTGACGCCCGAATGCCTGATGCCCCGCGCTTCCAACCGCTCCGGCACCTGATCAAACATCGCGCGGTCCACTTCAAACGCCAGATGGTGTACACAGCCGGCATCGGTCGGCGTGCGGTCATGCACAGGCTTGCGATTTTCATTGGTAAAGATCGTAATCAACCGCCCATCGCCGGGATCAAAGTAAAGGTGCCCTTCGTTCGGATCATCAAGATTGGGCTGATCAAAGATGAACGGCATCCCCAACACCCCCTCCCAAAAGTCGATGGAACTCTGCCGGTCTGCCCCGGTCAGGGTGATGTGATGCACCCCTAATACCTGAATTTTCTGCATGGTAACGCTGACCTTTGCCCTATTTTTCCGAAAATCTTTCGTAACATAGTAGCGCAATGGCAATATCGCGCCACCTTTCCGGCCTTGCCCCTTTCGCCCTGCCCTCGCGCGTCCTATAAGGGCCAATAGCCCGCGCATCTCGTATGCACCGGGCCCGTCCGAATATTTGCAAGGCTCCGCTTCCCTATGTCCATCCTCGATCAATTCCGCGGTCTGTTCTCCTCTGATATGGCGATCGACCTCGGCACCGCGAACACGCTGGTCTACGTCAAGGGTAAGGGCATCGTTCTGTCGGAACCTTCGGTTGTCGCCTACCACGTCAAAGACGGCGTCAAGAAGGTGCTGGCCGTAGGCGAAGACGCCAAGCTGATGCTGGGCCGGACACCTGGCAGCATTGAGGCGATCCGCCCGATGCGCGAAGGGGTGATTGCCGATTTTGATACCGCCGAGGAAATGATCAAGCACTTCATCCGCAAGGTGCACAAGCGCTCGACCTTCTCCAAACCCAAGATAATCGTCTGCGTGCCACATGGCGCAACCCCCGTGGAAAAACGTGCGATCCGCCAGTCGGTGCTGAGCGCCGGGGCGCGCCGTGCGGGGCTCATTGCAGAACCTATCGCCGCCGCCATTGGTGCTGGCATGCCGATCACTGACCCGACCGGCAACATGGTTGTGGACATCGGCGGCGGCACTACGGAAGTCGCTGTGCTCTCGCTTGGTGACATCGTTTATGCTCGCTCGGTCCGCGTCGGTGGTGACCGGATGGACGAAGGCATCATCAACTACCTGCGCCGCCAGCAGAACCTGCTGATTGGAGAGACCACCGCTGAGCGGGTCAAGACCTCCATCGGTACGGCGCGCATGCCCGACGACGGGCGCGGCACCTCGATGCAAATCCGGGGCCGTGATCTGCTCAATGGCGTGCCCAAGGAAATCGAAGTGACGCAGGCCCAGATCGCCGAAGCGCTGGCCGAGCCGGTGCAGCAGATTTGCGAAGCGGTGATGACCGCGCTGGAAACCACCCCGCCTGACCTTGCTGCCGACATCGTCGACCGGGGCGTGATGCTGACGGGCGGTGGCGCGCTCTTGGGTGATCTGGACCTCGCGCTGCGCGAACAGACCGGCCTTGCGATCTCGGTCGCGGATGAGCCGCTCAACTGTGTGGCCCTCGGTACCGGGAAGGCGCTGGAATACGAAAAACAACTGCGCCACGCAATCGACTACGACAGTTAACACTGGCAAAATAGCCAGACCCGGCACGCGGCGAGAACGCCCCGCCTGACCGGGTGGGAGTTTCAGCACAGATGGCCAAGGACCGTTCCAGTTCCAGCGATTTCACCGGCCCCCTGCGCCGGTTGCTCTTGGCTGTGCTGGTGCTGGCGCTGACGGGCGTCTTTCTGCTGTGGCGCATCGACAGCCCCCGGGTCGAGCGTTTCCGCGCCCAAGTCACCGACCGTTTTGTGCCGAACCTCGATTGGGCCATGGCCCCGGTCACTGGCACGATCAACCTGCTGCGCGACTTTCAAAGCTACCAACGCCTTAGCGAACAGAATCGCGAGCTGCGCTCGGAACTGCGCCAAATGCAGGCGTGGAAAGAAGCGGCGCTGCAACTGGAGCAGGAAAACGCGCGCCTGTTGGATTTGAACAATGTCCGCCTTGACCCCCGCTTGACCTTCATCACCGGCACCGTGCTGGCCGACAGCGGCTCGCCCTATCGCCAATCGGTGCTGTTGAACGTCGGCGCGCGCGATGGGTTGGTCGAAGGCTGGGCCACGATGGACGGCATCGGCCTTGTGGGCCGCATTGCAGGCGTGGGCAAAAACACCGCCCGCGTGATCCTGCTGACCGACGCATCAAGCCGCATCCCCGCTTCGATCCAGCCCTCGGGCCAGCGCGCGATGGTGACCGGTGACAACAGCGCCGCCCCCCCGCTCGATTTCATTGAAAACCCTGAGTTGGTTCGCCCCGGTGACCGGGTGATCAGTTCGGGCGATGGGGGCGTCTTTCCGGCAGGTATCTTGATCGGCCAAGTCGCTGCTGATCCCGGCGGGCGGCTGCGGGTCCGGCTAGCGGCAGATTACGAGCGGTTAGAATTCCTGCGGGTGCTGCGCCACCACGGCAACGAAAAAGTCCCTGACACGGCGCATGTGATAACCTCAGACGGGCCTTTGGCCGATCCGGCGGCCCCTGTGGGGGGCAACCCATGACCGACCTGTCGCGTAGCCGCCTGTGGCTCATGCGGGCCGAGTTTGTTGCATTAGTGCTGGTGATCCTGTTCTTTCATTTGCTGCCATTGGAAACCACACCGCGCAATTGGGCCGGGCCGGACCTGATCTTGGCCTTTGCCTGTGCTTGGGGGCTGCGGCGCCCGGAATATGTGCCGGCGTTGTTTCTGGCCGGGGTCTTTTTGCTGGCTGATCTGCTGCTGCACCGTCCGCCGGGCCTTTGGGCTGTGTTGGCGCTGATCGGGGTCGAGAACCTAAAGTCGCGCGGGCGCAATCTGCGCGATGCCAGTTTTGCCGCCGAATGGGTAAGCGTGGCAATAGTTGTAAGCCTCGTCATCTTCGGCAATCGCTTTCTTCTGGGCCTTGCTCTGCTGCCAACTCCAACGATGACGCTCAACCTGACAGAACTGGCGATGACGCTGCTGATCTATCCGCTGATTGTTCTTGTGACTCATGGTATTATGGGCGTGCGCAAGACCGCGCCGGGCGATCTCGACGCGCTTGGCAAACGGGTTTGAACGGAGGCTGATGATATGAGACGCAACCGTGCTGACAATGACGCGAGCCACCTTAAGCTCACGCGCCGGGCCGCCCTTTTGGGGGGCGCGCAGCTTATGTTTATGGGCGGGCTTGCTGCGCGGATGCGCTATCTGCAGGTCGATCAGGCCGACCAGTTCCGCCTTCTGGCAGAAGAAAACCGCATCAACATTCGCCTGATCCCGCCCGCACGGGGCGAGATTTTTGACCGCAACGGGCTGCAGCTGGCGGAAAACGTTCCCTCCTACCGCATCGTCATGGTGCGCGAGGACGCCGGCGATGTCGAAGCGGTGATGGAGCGGCTATCACAGGTCATCGAGATTGATGAAGAGACCCGTGAGCGCGCGTTAACCGAAATGGCCCGCACCGCGCCATTTCTACCCGTGACCATCGTCGATGACGTCAGCTGGGAGGTCGTCAGCAAGGTCAGCGTCAACGCGCCCGCCCTGCCCGGCGTCACACCCGAAGTCGGCCTGACCCGCGTCTATCCGCGTGGCGAAGATTTTGCTCATGTAGTGGGCCGCGTGGGCCGGGTCAGCCAAGCGGATCTGGATGCGTTGGAAGACCCCGATCAAGTGCTGCGCATTCCGCGCTTTCAAATCGGCAAAATCAATGTCGAGGCCCGCGCCGAAAGCCAGTTGCGCGGCAGCGCGGGCACCAAGAACGTCGAGGTCAATGCCACAGGCCGCGTGATGCGCGAATTGGAACGGCGCGAGGGTCAGGCCGGGGCCGATCTGCAACTGACGGTGGACGCCAATCTGCAGCGCTACGTGCAGGCCCGTCTGGGCGATGAAAGCGCCGCAGTGGTCATCATCGACTGTGAGAACGGCGATCTGGCGGCGCTGGCGTCTTCACCCAGCTATGACCCGAACCTGTTCATCGGGGGCATCTCATCGGCAGATTACAACCCGCTGCTGAACTCTAAATACCGCCCTCTGGTTAATAAGCCGGTGCAGGGCACCTATCCGCCCGGCTCAACCTTCAAAATGCTGGTGGCGCTGGCAGCCATCGAAGAGGGCATCGTCGGCCCCGAAGAAACTGTCTACTGCCCCGGCCACTTGGAGGTTGCAGGGCGGCGGTTCCACTGCTGGAAACGCGCGGGCCATGGCTGGGTCGATCTGCAAAACTCGCTCAAACAGTCTTGTGACGTGTATTATTACGACTTGGCTGTGAAGGTCGGGATCGAAAAGATCACCGCGATGGCCAACCGTTTTGGCTTGGGCATGAAACATGACCTTGCCCTATCCTCCGTCGCTGGGGGGCTAACGCCAACGAAACAATGGAAACGCTCGGCCCGGGGCGAAGAATGGGTCGTGGGCGATACCGTCAACGCGTCCATCGGTCAGGGGTTCAACCTCGCGTCGCCCTTGCAACTTGCAGTCATGACCGCCCGCATCGCGACGGGTCGCACGGTCGAACCCCGGCTGATCAAATCTATCGATGGCGTGGAGCAGCCTAGCGGCGCCGGTGCGCCGATGGGTCTGAACGAAAATCACCTGCGGCAGGTGCGCAAAGCGATGTATGACGTGGTCAATGACCGCCGCGGCACTGGCTACCGCAGCCGGATCATCGACGAAACCATGCGCATGGCGGGCAAGACCGGCACAAGTCAGGTCCGCAACATCACCGCCGCCGAACGTGCGCGGGGGGTGACCAGCAACGCCGATCTCCCATGGGAACGCCGTGACCACGCGCTCTTTGTCTGCTTCGCGCCCTTCGACAAACCCAAATATGCGGCCTGCGTGTTGGTGGAACATGGCGGCGGCGGCTCGACAGCCGCGGCCCCGATTGCGCGGGATGTCATGTTGCAGGCGATGGCCGGAGGCGAGCCGCCGCTTGAAGCCTACCCCAAGTCCGACCGCGGACGCATTCAAACGCAACAAGAAGAACTGCGCGATCTCGCCCCCGGCACCGCAGCCGCGAAAGAGGGTGAAGATCAGGCATGAGTTACCTCGAACATACCGTCAAATCCGTCCCCACTGGGCTGCGCAAAATCCTCTTCATGAACTGGCCACTGGCGATCCTGCTGACCTCGGTGGCAGGCGTCGGGTTCTTGATGCTCTATTCCGTCGCGGGCGGGTCGTTCAGCCCTTGGGCCGAGCCGCAGATCAAGCGTTTTGGTCTGGGCCTTGCGATCATGTTCGCCGTGGCGATGGTGCCGATCTGGCTCTGGCGCAACCTATCGGGCGTGGCCTATGGAGCGACGCTGGTGCTCTTGGTGGCGGTGGAGCTTTTCGGGTCTGTTGGCATGGGCGCGCAGCGCTGGATCGACATTGGTTTCATGCGGCTACAGCCGTCGGAGCTGATGAAGATCACGCTGGTGCTGTTTTTAGCGGCCTATTACGACTGGCTTCCCGTGAAAAAGGTCTCGCGCCCCTTTTGGGTGCTGCTGCCTATTCTGATCATCGTCGTGCCGACAGCGCTGGTACTGAAACAGCCGGACCTTGGCACCTCGATCTTGCTGCTGACCGCAGGCGGCGGGTTGATGTTCCTCGCGGGCGTCCACTGGGCCTATTTCGCCGCTGTCATCACCGCCGTCATCGGGCTTGTCACGGCGGTTTTCCAATCACGCGGCACGCCATGGCAGTTGCTCAAAGATTACCAGTATCGCCGCATTGATACCTTCCTAGACCCCAGTCAGGACCCATTGGGCGCGGGCTATCACATCACCCAGTCCAAGATCGCGCTCGGCTCGGGCGGCTGGTCTGGGCGGGGGTACATGCAAGGCACCCAGTCGCGGCTGAACTTCCTGCCTGAGAAACACACCGACTTCATCTTCACCACGCTGGCCGAAGAGTTTGGCTTTCTTGGCGGCGTGTCGTTGCTTTGCCTCTATGCGCTCATCATCTTGTTTTGCGTCGTCTCGGCGATTAAGAACAAAGACCGTTTCGCAAGCCTGCTGACGCTAGGCATCGCGCTCAACTTCTTTCTCTTTTTCGCCGTCAACATGTCGATGGTTATGGGGCTGGCCCCGGTGGTGGGCGTGCCGCTGCCGATGGTCAGCTACGGTGGCTCGGCCATGTTGGTGCTGCTCTTGGCCTTTGGCCTCGTGCAATCGGCGCATGTTCACAGACCAAGGTAATTTATGACGCTCAATATTCTTTTCGCCGCCAAAGCCGAACGCTGGACCGGGTATGAACAGCCCCTGACGGATGCGTTGACTAAGGCGCTGGCGGGGCGGGACTTCAAACTCGCCACGAAATTTGCGCCCGAAGAGGTCGATTACATCGTCTATGCGCCCAACAGCGATTTGCAAGATTTCACCCCCTACACCCGCGCCAAAGCGGTGCTGAACCTCTGGGCCGGGGTGGAGAACATCACCGGCAATGAGACCCTGAAAATCCCGCTGACGCGGATGGTGGATTTCGGCCTGACCCACGGCATGGTCGAATGGGTCACCGGCCATGTGCTGCGCTATCATCTGGGGCTGGATATCGACATCACCCGGCAGAACGCCAAATGGGAGCCGCGCAGCCAGCCGCTCGCCCGTGATCGCAGTGTCGCGATCCTCGGGCTCGGCGCGCTTGGGCAGGCGGTGGCTAAGGCGCTGGTTGGGCTGGGCTTTAACGTCAGCGGCTGGTCGCGGAGTGAGAAGACGGTCGATGGCGTGCGCTGTTTGCATGGTGACGCGGGTCTGACCGAAGCGCTCAAGAGCGCCGAGATCGCCGTGCTGCTGATGCCCGATACGCCCGCGACCCAGAATGTGATCAACGCCGAGACGCTCGCGCAGATGCCCAAAGGGGCCTTTGTCATCAACCCCGGGCGCGGCCCGCTGATTGATGACGACGCGCTGCTCGCAGCACTCGACAGTGGCCAAATCGCGCATGCCACGCTCGATGTTTTTCGAGTTGAGCCGCTGCCCGAGGATCACCCCTATTGGGCGCATCCGAATGTCACCGTGACCCCGCATATCGCCGCCGCGACGCGGAATGACACCGCCTCCGAGGTGATTGCCGAGAACATCCGCCGCAGCGAGGCGGGCGAGCCTCTGCTGCATCTGGTGGACCGCGACCGGGGGTACTGACCCCCGACCCCTTGTTCAAGCGGCCAACCCGCGTCCCTTCAGCAAGAT